>Ga0210393_10001625_pt1 | contig 18735 bp, 32 predicted proteins | sample IncBWC27OmetaG_FD_160068 | JGI IMG/M metagenome (GOLD analysis project Ga0210393, IMG submission 160068) | Forest soil microbial communities from Barre Woods Harvard Forest LTER site, Petersham, Massachusetts, United States - Inc-BW-C-27-O ... | reverse complement strand
GGGAGCTTGGAAGTCAAGTTGATGCGCTGCGACATGCAGGACAGGTATGCCTCTGCAGTGTAGCATATTTGACCACATACTAATATTTGTCACAGGAAACAATTGCTTTGTACGAGGAACGGCTAAGTACGGCTGAAGCTAGGCGCTATGAGATGGAGGACTTGATTGGGTCTCTTCGGGAGCAATTACGAAGCCAGACGCAACCACCCTCTCCTACCTCTGCCGCTCGACATCTCTCATCCGCAACACAGATCGAGAACGAAGCTCTGAGGGAGCAAGTTGTTCACTTACAGAAGAAGCTCACTATCATGGAGGATATGTTAGAGGAAGTGCGTGCCACTGCAGAGAGGGATGAAGCCATGGTTCGCGACAAGATTCGGCGCTACAGAGAGAAAGAGGACCTTCTAAGACAGCAGGTCTCTGAATGCGAGTCAGAGATAGCTAGGCTCGTCAAATCGGAAAATAATGCGCGAGCCAGGACCGAAGAAGTCGGAGAAGCCTTACGCGAGAGTACTGTGGCCCTCGAGAATGCAAGGGCAGAGATCGAAGGGCTTCGTGCTGAGATCGTGGTAAGAAATTCCCATTATTTCAGGGAGCATGATAACGGACGCTTCGCAGGATTTGGAAGGCGTTGCGGGTCTTGCCTCCACCGATTCGGCAGATAAGTCCTCCGAACCTACTCAGCGCTCAACCCATGGACACACACACTACATCGAAGAGATTGTACGCTTGAAAGGCCAGCTCGCAGAAGCTTCGGAGGCGCTCCAAGAGGTGGACAATGCCCGGATGTCTTCCTCGTCCGGTCAGCTGCAAGAGACTATTGACGAGCTTTTGATCGAGAAAACCAACGTGAGCCATATTTATGCACCTGTGCCACACCGTCTGAGAGTTTTTCTAGCTCGAAAACCTTCAACGCGACTTGGAGGCCAGGCTCGCTGAAGAGACGAACGCTGCCGTTGACTTGCGGGAGCGCCTCGAGCGTAGCCAGACTGAGCTTGAGACCACGCGCAAAAAGAGTCATCGTGACACGCCACTCTCGGACAGTCTTCAGCAGGCTGGCAAGCCGTCGCCACCTTCAGTTCCTAGCTCCGTCCGTGAAGAGATGGCCGGATTTAAGTGAGCCAACTCTGGTCCATAATTTCACCTCTCTTGATGGACTAATGACCATTCTTCAAAGGCACATCATTCAGGAGCTGCAAAAAGAAAATGCCAATGCTGCCCATCAAAATAAACTCTTAGAGTCCGAGAATAAGCTCCTCTTGTCTGAGACTGAACAACTTCGGAAGGTCATTCTTCGGAACATAATCCTCTATAGAGATTATTGAAACAACAGCCTTGCAGAGTATGGACGCGCTGGAAGACAGCGTCCGGAGCAAATTGCCCCACGACGAAGCGAACCCTCAAGACGATGCCTCTATACCATCTGGAGATGTGGTATCATTGCAAAAGGCGATGCGCGAGATGCGGGCGCGGTACGAAGTGAGCACCATGCATCCGGGTCTGACCCAGATCTATCTGACCATGCGGTTGGATAATAGATTGACCTGGAGCAGCTTCGGAAGCGCTTGACAGAGGCCGAAGCCAAGAGTGCGAGGACAGTCCACGATGTGCGGCTCCCAATGTATTTGTTGGCCGATCATTCGCTTAACATTTGCTTACGTTTTAGCTTAACAAAGAAGTGAGCGAGTTGGAAAGCCTGGTTGAAACCAAAGTAAGCGTGGCACGTTTGTGTCCTTGACAGAAGCGCTGACGAAGCTATGTAGATTTATCGCGAAGTGAGCTTACTTGTTATCGGAGTGCAGTTCACAGATTCAATGAGGTGACAGGACGAGCTCGAACAAGAGATCGAACAACTAAAAGAGAAACTCGCGCGGATTGAAAAGAAGAGCTCGAAGCGAGGAAACCAGGCGATCGGTCTACTTTCGGCCGACTCTTTCGACTCGTTGTCAGACACTAATCAAGGTGGTCTGGCTGGAGATGTCTGTGAGATCTGTGAGCAGCCAGGTCATGATATCTTTACATGCGACCTGCTTCGGGGTGGTGCTGCACCTGCAGCTGGAGGTAGGGATGTGCCACCCTCCGAATTATACTGTGAAGACTGCGAACACTACGGGCATGTTGCGGCTGACTGCCCTCATTCTATGGATGTCTTCTGAGTCTACAGTTGACGGATCAGCTATACCTACCTACCTTATTGTTGGATCATGTTGCCCTGCTTTCACCTCTTGCTATACTTACCGACTACACCATACCCAGTAATCGTAAAAAGGATGACCATGTCTTTGTGGGGTCAGAAATGACGTCAGTGATGTGCTTAGTGGTGCTCTCGTCCGTCCTCTCATAAACTGAGGCCCACCCCCCCCAACCGTTCCTTTCCTCGGTAAGAATTAAGCACTGTTGAGCATGGAATCCTACGCCAATATCGCAGCTACGAACGCTCCCCCCCCTGAAAAGCAGGTACGCTCACTACTGTTCTTCTTTGGTCTCGGAACTCGTCCATCTCATTCTACTTCATCGCATTTTTGTTAGCCTCACCCTGATCCTGCGCTACTTACTACACCCTCTGTGCTAGGGGGTCCCCCACCCGATATCACCACAAAGGTCAACGTGGCCCGGCCGGATAACGGAGAGCCTTTGACATATACAACGCCTGAATCTCCCAGCCGAGGATCCTGGTCCCCAAGCGAGGATGATGCGAACAAGAATACTGAGGCTGTGACGCTACGGAGATGGGAGAAGGTCAAGGAAGTCATTCTTCGACCTTCGGTTGTTGGTGGCCTCGTCGGCATTGGCGAGTCTCTATTGGTTTCCAGCATCGACGAAAGTTAACCATTTTCTCCAGTCAACATTGGTCTTCTAGCCGGCGGCTCATATGCTTTCTATTCACACCCAAACTTGCGCCGTGATACCAAGATTATCACATCTGCCATGGTCGCAAGTTTTGCGTTGTTCGGCACCGAGAGTTATGCCATCAAAACGTGTCGAAATACACCCAAGGGGAATGTAACAGACCGGAAAATAGACGAGGGCTCAACGGCGGCGTTTGTCTATCACTGTGTTCGTGAGCATGTACCAAGGTCAGGGGTATTTGGAGGAACCGCCGGACTCGGTAAGTCCATTCAATGCACAAGGCGAAACCTATCTCAGTTCTGGGGGTAGTCAACGCTGGCATCTTGAGCATCGTAGGCTATCTCGCGTACAGAAACTGGGATAGTCCGAATTGGGATAGGCGCGCCGTTTCGGCTGCATCGGTCTGCCTGCTAGCGCTGTGGGGGAGCGAAATGTGTGTATTCATTATAGACCATCGGGTGTCACCGTGCCTACTGACTTCTTTTTGCATCGCCTTTACTTCCGTCCGAAATCGTGAAGTCCCTTCCAACCCTAGTCGCTAACTTCATTCCTTGAGAGGCTGTTATAAATTTTTTGGCTGTGACACGGATAGCAGGCATTGACAAAAGTGAGATGTGAGGAGCGGACGTGATTAATTAATAGGAAGAGAGATTGTGAGAATGAGAGATGGGTGTATGAGTGGTGTATGCGGTATTAGCTTCCCACGGTTCTTTTCTGCAGTTCGCGTTCGCGCACGACTGTTACGCGCCATTGTTTGTGTTTGAGAACAACATGTCTTCCGACCTCTCCTCACTCTTAGCATCATCGAAGGCTCTCACATCGCATTTGAAGCGACGAGATTTGCCGAATGTGACCCTTTCCTTAGATCAGATTGAAGCGCAATCGCGAAGACTTCTCCCGCGACAAGCTGGGGCCCAGGCAGATACAGGACGCGCGTAGGTGTTTGTTAAACGGGCAATTATGAGGAATTTTTATTGATGCGGCTTTAGAAATTACCTCTTAGCTCAAGCACACATCGATGTTCCAGCACTCGCAAACTCCATCGCGCATCTCAATACATCTACTACATTCCTACCGTTACAACCCCTCCAAGATACCGATATCTCAGGTTACTTAAGACACGCACACGAGCAAAACGTTATATCGACAATCGAAGAGGCACGCAGAGAGACTCAGGAGGAATTCTATCGTGTATTAGAGGATAGAAGCAGACGCGAGTGGGAGGCTCGTAAGAAACGGGTGTTTGAAGAGTTGGGTGGCCGGTCGGGTGGGGATGGTGGAACATCAGCATTAAGAAGCAAGACGCCTCAAGGCAGAAGTGCACTTACGGTGTGTGCACTCCCACGGATCTGATGATCTTCTTGACCTCTTCTCAGCTTAGCATGGCTCCAAGCCCTACTTTGCAAGTGCAGGGTAAAATGATGGCATATGATCGCGTCGTGGTCGAGTTAAATGCGACCCGTTTACGCGGCGCGTCGTTTCCAATCGTTCACGCGTTCATTCAAGCAGCTCTTTCCCTTAATCCAGATGTACGTACCGTTCGACTTTGTCTGGGGAGTCCAATTTACTCTTTCTGCCTTAGCGAGTTCATCAGGTCGTGCAAATATTCCATATTCTCGCAAAAATAACCGGCGAACCACCTGGAATTCCGCCACTCGCGCACGCTGGTGCCCATATTCTGAACACGCCCCTGTTAGAGCGCCGGCATGCCCGTGCACACCTCGGTGACCCTACGTCAAGGGACGCTGTCGAGTTGAGAAAACAAATTGCCGCAGGAGCGCGTGCCGCTCTCGAAGAGCAGTATCTTGACGTCCTAGAACGTACAATTCAGGCACGCCCGCTTGACGCCTGCCTTGGTGGAGACCCAAGCATTGCAAACCGCGTCCGCTCCTTTTTGCTGGTTCGGTACTATCGTGGGGGTGCATGGCAGGACCGCATTGAGGTTGGCTCAGAGTACAACGTTTTCCCTAAGCACTACTAACGATTCTGGTAGTTGGTTGCGGCTCAGCCGCTGTGGGCCAAGTTATTCTATCTGGTTCGCACGGGACATGGGAGAGAAGCGCTCGACGAGGCGCTTGCACATCGACAGGCTATTGAGCACCGCGAAGATAGCTTTGTAGCACACTTTCGTCTCTGGTTGGAGTCGTCCGATCATCGGTTTGTCGTTTGTCTTCGTCCTCTCTGTGCGTGGCCGTGTCCTGACTATTACTTATTATTTAGTCTACCGAAACCCCATCGAGACCACGTCCAGGCAATCTACAATGCCCACATGCTACATTCGACGACTGTCGATCCATTCAAGCTCGCTCTTTATAAACTTATGGGCAAGTTGGACCCATCCAAGCGCAACGTTCCCCTTGTCACGGCAACAACAGAGGACTGGCTCTGGTTCCAACTCGCAATGGCATGTTTTTCTTCGTCGACCTTTGTTTTTCGCTGACCAATCTTGTGCAGGTCGATGAGGAGGAGAGTGGTGGCCTACGTGGGCTTGCCGACGTGTTGCTTAACTATGGAGAACGTCATTTCGAAGGTGCTCCCGGCTCCAAGGGAGCGCGAATTGGTTCATGGGCGGCCGTACTTCTCACATGCGGTGAGTTTGAGAGGGTAGGTGACCTTACCCATAGGTCCGTCCTTATTAGTGATTGTCCATGTTACTGCAGGCCGTAGCCGCGCTCGGGGACCACTCGGAGACAGAGATCGAGGCAGTACACCTAGCTATCGCACTGGCTTATCATGGTCTATTACGCGCACCTTCTCGTGCCGAGTCATCGGACATTACACCTTGTGAGTAAAGACCACGGATGAGGTTCAGTCCTTAACACGACTTTATTAGTGTCCCTCTCCCCTTCTCTCCCGCCCGCACTTGGTCTTTCGACACTCATTTGGCGTTATGTGCGTCAGTTCGTGCGGCTGGACGCCAAAGAAGCCCTGCAGTATGTGTACACCGTTACACTAGGTGCAGATCAACCAGACGGCATCGGCAAGGAGCAGCTCGAACTAGCGTGGGATCTTGTTCGGCGTGTCATAGTACTTGCCAATGCAGGTCCTGCATGGGATGAACTTGTTGGGGGGTTCCGGGCGGATGGAATGCGTTTTGTACGCCTCTTCCCATTACGTTGTGCTTGCTGAAATTCACCGAATGCAGACGGGTGTCATCGAACAGGCGGCACCATTACTAAAGCTTAACGACGCTCATGAACTCAATGCCGAGATCTTTGTTCCCGCCGCGCGGCAGGCGGAGGAGAATGATCGCGTCCTTCAAGCAATAAAACTGTACAATCTCGCAGGAGAGTACGCTACTGTCACCAGCAGTCTTGCTACCGCGCTTGGTACAACATTAGCTGCACCTGGCGGTGGCGGAGAGCGGGCACGCTCCCTCGAAGCAGCTGCCTTTGATATCATTCGGCACTACGAGCGGATGGGTCACGCCCCGGGACGTGTTAGGGATGCTGTTGTGAAGCTGTTACGCGTGAGAGAAGCGCTCGACGCGAAGGCCGAGGGGAGGGTTGATCGGGCGCTTGAGGTGAGTTCTCACAACATGACCTATACGCACCCTGACAACGAGTGTAGATCGTGGAGTCAACGGACCTTGTCCCGCTCGATGGCGACGTGGCGAAGATCAATCGTCGTGCGGAAGAATTCAAGGAATTGCATGATTCCTTGCAGCGCAACTTACACACGTACCTCCCACTCGCGATGGACGCCATCGCGGGGGTCTACCAAAAGGTCAAGGCGTCAAATACACCTGATGCGAGTAGGCAAATGGTACGGGGCCAGCTCCCGCCAGTTCCCGCATGAATCTGACTTGCTGCCCGCAGACGCTTGCAACGTTAAGAAAGAAATCGCGTTCTTTGATGGTTTTTGCCGGTATGCTACGTTATCGCCTTTCGCCTGATGTATATTCGTATCTTGCACGGTTGGATGTAGAGGTTGCATTATGATCATCGTGACGTCAATTGTTGACGTTGTAGGGTTCTCGCGTTTTAATGTAACGCATAGCCAGTCATCGAGTCATCGACTAGTCGTTCCTCTATGAAATCCCCCGAGTGTGATTTGTTCTACAATTGATAGCGTAGTCCAGTGTCACTGCCACGGTACACGGTCATGATCGTAGGGTCTGTTTGAATCTCCGACGACGCGTCGCGTCACGCACAGGGACTTGCTCTCAGGCAAACGTAACCTGCCACTGGCAGCCAGGCTGATTACCGTGACGCTGCAAGAGTTCATCAAGCACAGTGCCCTGGGGTATTTATCTCGTTATAGACAGTCTGTGCGGCGCCTCTATTCAACATGTTCATCAAGACATTAACGATCCAGGGCTTCAAGTCATGTGAGCCTTACTTATATTTCGAGTGTACGGCGTGCAGGACGTCGACCCCACGTAGATAGGGACCAGACGCAAATAGAGCCATTCTCTCCGAGACACAACGTCGTAGTAGGACGGAATGGGTCAGGGAAGAGCAACTTTTTTGCTGGTATGGGCCAAGCAGTTTAATATCATGCATTCTCTTGCTCATGCACGACAGCCATTCGTTTTGTACTCTCTGATGCATATACATCCATGTCGCGCGAGGAACGTCAAGCGCTCCTTCATGAAGGTATCTCAACTACAACTACGCTCTCTGCCTACGGTCCGTGTCCGGGCGTTACCAAGCCAAACGACATCCCTAACATTACCTGCAGTCGAAATAGTATTCGATAACTCTGACAATCGGTTTCCGACTGGCCGGGACGAAGTTGTTCTGCGTCGCACTATAGGGCTAAAGAAAGACGAATACAGCCTTGACAAAAAGAGTGCTAGCAAAGCGGATGTCATGAACCTCCTTGAGAGTGCAGGCTTCAGTAAAGCTAACCCGTACTACATTGTTCCCCAAGGCCGCGTGAGTCCATAAATACAATACGGGTGTCTGTGCCGCTGACCGTAAGCAGATTACCGCGCTTACCAACGCGAAAGATCATGAACGTCTTGCTCTCCTCAAAGAGGTTGCAGGGACAAAAGTTTACGAGCAACGACGTGCTGAATCATTGCGTATCATGGCCGAGACCGAAGGAAAGAAGTCGAAAATCATCGAGCTGCTCGATTTTATTGAGACTCGTCTCGGGGAACTGGAAGAAGAGAAAGAAGAATTAAAAGAGTTCCAAGAGAAGGATAAAGAGAAACGCTGCCTCGAGTACGCTCTATATCAGCGAGAGCTGGAAGAGGTTGCAGAAGCGCTTGAAGAGATCGAGGAGGAAAGGAAGAAGGAACTCCATGGAGCGAATCAACGTCGTGAATTGTTTTCTGATCGAGAGCAACAAATTCAGGTAAGCTCCCTCATTCCACGTCTTTATTTACTAAATCCATCGATATCTCAGACATTGGAGAACCAAATATCCACAGCAAAACACGAACTCTCCACCCTACAGCTAACAAAACATGGTGCCCAGGCGGAATTAGCTGACCTTATTCGCTCGCAGAAGGAGCTCGAGCTTCGAATTGTGGACCTTCGTGCGGCCGATGCGCGTGCTGGTGGCCAGCGCAACGCTCTCGAAGGAGAACTAACTGCCGTCGAGGTTCAGATAGCGCAAAAAGAGGAAACCTTGGCTGCATTACTTCCAAAGTGGGAAACACATCGTGCGGCAGAGGCCGAGCAACGGCGTGCACTCGATGATGCGAACGGAAAGTTGGCTGCACTGTATGCAAAGCAAGGCAGGCTACAGCGTTTTCGCACTCGCGCGGAGCGTGACCAGTTCTTGCGCAGCGAACTCGCAGCTCTTGAATCCCACGGGGTCGCTCTAAGTGATGCTCTAAAAGCTTCCACTCTCGAACTGCAAACTGCAGCAGCCTCACGTGATCAACTGGATGGTCGGATGACGGACGTTACCCGGCGTGGTGAAGATAGTCGTGGCCGGGCGGGAGAGCTCAGTGAGGAGCTTGCACAGCTTGTGGAACAGCGTGGGGAATGGGTTGAACAACGCAAGGACCTGTGGCGCGAGGATGCGAAACTTGACTCGACGAGGAATCACGCTGCCGATGAGTTGAGATCGGCAGAGAGGAGCCTGGCAAGCATGATGGACAAGGTAATCACTGAGGTGCATAGCCAGTCCGCAACTGATTGCATTTCAGGATACTGGTATTGGGTTACGTGCCGTTGATTCTATTGCCGAACGCTTAAATCTGGATGGAGTGTATGGACCCTTGTATCGGCTCTTCGAGGTCACGGATGTGAAATTCAATACCGCTGTCGAGTTGACGGCAGGGAATAGGTGGAACTCATCAAAATGCTCCTTGTCGCACCCACCATTACTGACCTCTTTTTCTAGTCTGTTTCACGTGGTTGTTGATACGGATCAGACTGCATCCAAGGCTCTAGAAGTCATGTTACGTGAGAGGACTGGTCGGGTCACTTTCATGCCTCTCAACCGTCTCAAACCCAAGAATCCTGTTCCACCCAGTGCCGATGATGCAATTCCTCTTCTGGAGAAGCTTCGCTACGACCCAGCGCATGCCAAAGCATTTGAACAAGTGTTCGGTAAAACGTGTGTTTGTCGTGACCTCACCGTTGCTGCCGCGTATGTGAAGAGTCATGGTATCAACACGATCACACTTGATGGGGATAAGGTTGATCGCAAGGGTGCACTCACAGGCGGGTATTACGATATCCGACGCTCGCGTCTCGAAGCTGTAAAGAATGTGGCGACCTGGCGTTCCAGAGTTGCTGCTGAAGAAAATCGCTCACGGGAGGTTAAAGCCGCCACACTCAAGCTCGATCAGGAGATCGCTCGGGTAGGCGGTCGCATACAAATTCTGGGCAACCAGCAAAAGGTGGCACGAGAGGCGCGTGAGGGTATCAATTCAGAAACTGCAACCCTTCAAAAGGAGAAGGAACGCGTAGAGGGGCGAATCACGAAGCTTGAAGAAGACGTTCAAGAACTCAACGGCGAGCTGCGCACGCTCAGTGCTCGCATCGAGGCCTACAGACTTGAGTTATCAAGTCCGATGGTCCAGGAGTTAAGCGTGGAGGAGAGGAGTTACATTGATGAACTCAGCAGGGATATTGAAGCCCGGCAGAAGCTGCTTGTAGAGATGGGTAAGACAAAGACTGAGGTCTGTATTCCTGCATTTCATTCGGACGAGTTCGCATTGATGAATGTCGGCGTCAGCTGGGCAGAGGCAAGAATATCATTCAAATCGAGTTAAATGAGAGCCTACGTCGGCGCCGGGATGAGCTACATTCTGAAATTGAAGGGCTTGGTGAACCTGAAGTCGGTGACGCTAACGCAGCAGACGACCTGAAAGTCCGAACGCACGAAATCAGCTCTGTTAATAATGCCATCAGCACCCTCACAAAGAAGGTCCAAGGTCTGTTTTCCTTCCGCTGAGCCTGTAGTGCGGTGCTTCCCTGTATGGCAGATATGGAGAGGGCCATCGACAAACTCATGCACGACCTCCAGGAACACCGCAGTAGCCTGGAGGTGATGCAAAATCAACAGGCAGAGGATGGACGCAGCATGACAAAGCAACAAAAGAATACAGAACGCTATCTCGCCAAGAAGAATCTACTTGTGAATAAGAAGGACGAATGCAACCGCAATATCCGAGATCTTGGCGTGCTTCCGGAGGAAGCCTTCGATAAGTACATCAATGACAAGTCGGATAGGGTGAGCCTAATCCTGGTACGCATCCTCAGCTGGTAATGACTCCGCCCAGCTGGTCAGGAAACTGCACACCGTGAACGAAGGCCTCAAAAAATTCGCGCACGTCAACAAGAAAGCATTCGAGCAGTACAACAATTTCACGAAGCAAAGGGACCAACTCTTGAAACGCCGCGAGGACCTCGAAAAGTCTGGAGAATCAATTGAGCAACTGGTTGAGGTCTTGGATCAACGTAAGGACGAAGCCATTGAACGAACCTTTAAACAAGTAGCAAAGAACTTCGAAGAGGTTTTCGAAACTCTAGTGCCTGCTGGTAAAGGGAAGCTTATCATCCAGAGACGTGTGGATCAGGCATGTACCTGCGACTTTGGACCACCAATTCTGCTGAGGCTACTTGGTAGGAGGACGACGAAGCCGAGGAGGCCGAGGACTCCCAACAGCGCACCGTCGACAACTACACTGGGGTAGCAATAAAGGTTCGCACTACCGTTCGTTACATTATGTGCGTCTAAGAGGTCGTCCCACGAAGGTTTCGTTCAACTCCAAAGTAGATGAAGGACTGCGTATCCAGCAACTTTCTGGAGGTCAAAAGTCGCTAGTCGCCTTGGCACTTGGCTCGTGCTCATATTCTATGACAACAATCTGCCATCTGACTTGATTTCTAGTCTTTGCCATACAAAAATGTGATCCGGCACCATTTTACCTGTTTGATGAGGTGTGTCAGAGTCCAGAGTGCCGAGTGCCGTTGGTGATAATTTCACTGACTGTTGACTTGAAGATCGACGCCAATTTAGATGCCCAGTATCGCACTGCTGTCGCCGGTGAGTGCGAATCGCTGTTCTATGCACTATTCTCAAACTATGATAAGCAATGATCCATTCTCTGTCCTCATCCGGCCAATTCATCACGACGACGTTCCGTCCTGAGATGCTTGTATCGGCGGACAAATTCTATGGTGTCCTCTTTAATAACCAAAAGATTAGTTCCATCCGTAGTATAAAGAAGGAAGAGGCGATGGAATTTGTTGACCAGGTACGTTTTTCAAATGACCAAGTTTATCAGCAAGCTAATATTTGAATTTACTCACGCATAGGAGGCCCAGGCACAGTGATTTGGATACCGCCATTTTCTCCCTCTGTTTTGTCATCATGCTATGTACTGCTATTTGTACCTTCCCCAGTCGATTCTTCGCACGATATCGCATGACCCTGATTTTTGTTGTTGTTTTCACGTGGTACGGTAATTATCGGGCCGAAAGTTGTCTCCCCAACTCGTATCTCCCCACCTGTCGTGTCGTGCTTAGACCGGCCTGCGTCACTCGACTGTCTGGGACTCGCCCTCTAGGACACGTCCTACACGTTTTTTTAGCCGTTCTCGGATTATATTCCCCATGAACTATATTTGGGGTGCTGTCAATGCGATCAGTGCCCCGTACCAATATTACAAGGATATTAATCCTTCAACACTTACTGGAGCCATTGATGTCATCGTCGTTCGACGGCCTGGGTTCAATGGAACCATGGAACTCGTTTGTTCTCCGTTTCATGTCCGGTTCGGAAAGTGGCAGGTACTCCGGCCTAGTGAGAAAAAGGTAAGTATATAATTTTGGCAATGGGTTGCTCGTGTGTCTCTACCCTGTTTCTAGGTAGACATTACGGTGAATGGGAAAGCCGTGCCATTCAACATGAAGATCGGAGAAGCGGGGGAGGCTTTTTTTGTCTTCGAGACGGACAGTGACGTTCCCGATGACCTTATCACCTCTCCACTACTCGAGCCGACCGAGCCTGTATCACCCGATTCACTGCCACTAGAGGACTTCGGGAGATTCGGTGCAAGACACCGTAGTGATCTCACGAACGATGGGCTTGGTCAGGAACCTGATTTCCTTGACCTTAATGCATCTTCTACTTCAGTATCTGGAGAGGCTTCAAAAACGTCAGCCCTATCTAACCCCCCACACTCTCCCGGCACCTCCTTAGAGCGTGTGGGGACTTTATCTGGCCTTGTAAACACGAGGAATGCGACAATGCCCGTTTTCGTCGAAGCCGAGAAAGAAGTTGCACAGGGGTTACATGACAATCCTTTCGTTTCCCTTGAGATCTCACAGTTGACGGTAAGCTATGGTAACCGTATCACAGAGAGAATGCTCAATGAGGCGAAGTTGGATGATGAAGCCCACCCCAGCCATTTTATGAAGGATCTTTCTGCGTCACATGGTAATGGCACTGGAGGTCTGTCGTGTTCCATTTCCTTTCAATGCAGCTTTGATGTCGAATAGATGTTGAACTCGACATGGGGGGGTATCACACCATGGACCCTTCAAACACCCAGAAAACGTGTCCTCAGGATGATATAGGTTTGTTTCCCTGAGTGGTGACCCTCCTTTTCTAAACCATTTGCCTAGATGGCTGGCAATGTTCTCATGCGAGGGATGATCGCAATATCGTTTCCGCCTCGTATACCCCCCCAAGGCTGCCAGATGCCCTCCCCTTTCGCACTGCATCGCTTTCCCCTGAACCGATACCCTTTCCAAGCCTGCGCCCACCCTCTGCGTTACCGTCCGATTGCCCGCACCACTCTTCAATCCCTCTCCGGGGTAGTTCGGCTTCGTCAGACGAATACTCCTGGGAGTGGGGTGGGTCTGCGCAGCGCTCGCAAATCCATATGGAATATCCCACCCTCTCGGACACAGCTCCGCTGAATGCACATGGCTCTGAGGCCGATGAACAACTTCTTGCCAGCCAGCATGGAGAATTTCAACGTAGCAAGAGCCTTCCTCCCGAATTGGAGCATGACATATCAGAGAGAGTTCCATCGGCGTCGTTACAGTCGGAAGAACAACTCAATGGGCAGGAACCCTTATCAGATGTCGAGACAGGTTTCAATAATGATTCAGGTATGTCGGCTCGAGAGCGCAGGTCGTGGGTTCGTTGGTGGCGCCGCGATAGTAGACACCCGCGAAGTGGCGACTTGCACTGCGAGCGTCCTCCCCTGAAGAGTGCAGTAAGTACACCATTACCTAGCGTCAGTTGCATTTTGTCTTTTTGTATTTGTGATTCTCATCACATTCCTTTGAAAAGGAATTACGAGAAGCTTCATCCGTCCATGCGTCACCTCCGGACGAGTGTGTGCGTGAGATGACCGTCCTCTCGCTACCTGCATCTTCCCCAGAGCTGCGGACTAGTATGCATCCATCGTTTTCCAGAAGACGAGAAATTAAGTACGCGAAGACGCTCAGGCTCACATCCGAGCAGTTGGTAAGTTTCATGACGTGGTCCTGAGCTCATATCTAATATAATACCATAGGAAGCTCTCGATTTGCGACCAGGGGCGAATACAATCACTTTTTCGTTGTCGTCGTCCGGTGTGGTGGCCTGTGCTGCCCGTATCTTCATGTGGGAGCACACAGACAGCGTGGTGGTATCTGATATCGATGGGACAATTACCAAGTGTGTCGAATGGGTTTGTTCTCCACGTCGTTGACTAAGATTGTCAGGTCTGATGCACTTGGGCATGTGTTTAACCTAATCGGGCGTGATTGGACGCACCTCGGCGTTGCCAAATTGTACACCGATATCTGCAAGAACGGCTTTAGGATCATGTATCTCACATCCCGTGCTATTGGTCAAGCCGATTCTACGCGTTACTATCTACAAGGCATCAAACAGAACGATTATCAATTACCGGAGGGCCCGGTTATCATGAGTCCTGATCGCCTGATGGCCTCGCTACATCGGTGGGCTGGGTAATCCGCATCGCCATAACATGGACTGACGACGCTCTGTTGAATGATGCAGGGAGGTAATAATGCGCAAGCCTGAGGTATTCAAGATGGCTTGTCTACGTGATATCCAGCGGCTATTTGGGCCTGCCGCTCCTCTCCCGTTCTACGCAGGTTTCGGAAATCGCATTACAGATGCATTGTCATATCGCAGCGTCAACGTCCCAAGCTCGCGAATTTTCACAATCGACTCTAACGGCGAGGTAAAGATGGAATTACTTGACCTCGTTGGGCACAAGTCTGAGTAATGTTGCGCAAGTTGAATTCACCTTCGATTTTGTTGACGATCCCTCTAGATCCGTGCGAAGCTATATTCACATGACGGACCTCGTTGACCAGATGTTCCCCCCAAAAACTCACAAGTGGGAAAGTGAATTTACTGACAACAATTTCTGGAAGGCACCACTTGCAGAATTCCCTCTACCAGATTTAGCACCCCCTTCCCCTGCGTTAAGTGCGCGTTCGGATGTGTCCAATCAGAGCACCTTCGCGAGGCTGCGCAATTTCAGCTTGCGTAGCACGAGTAGTAGCCATTCACGTCTAATCGCTACCTCACCTCCTATCGAAGTCAGGCGTGGGCGCGATATGGACGCTTCAGCCTCGCACAACCACCAGCGGCAGTTATCAAGCATTGAGCGCCTTAGTAACGTGTTCATAGGTCTTGCAAGTCGCAGTGTAAGTCCGAGCACACCCTCGGCCCATGAATCAGAGTCGGAAGAGGATCGCGATTCGCATGATGCTTCAGAGTACGCTGGTCGCCGTCGCCGTTTGAGGAAGCGAAGCACGAGAAGTATGCCTGGGTCACTCCCTGGATCACGACCTTCATCAGACGAGGAGGACCTTGAGTTTGGAGTAACGGACAAGGGTGCAGATAATCCTATCTCAGATGCAGCTGGGGAACTAGTGGAGCAGGAATTTGATGAAGACCTATTTGCAGCAGGAGAAATGCAAAAGGTACCTTTCTTATGAAAGCTGAAACATTGAAGATAATTAGAGTGTGAAAGGGCATATCATATTGTTTAGTTTTTTCTTACAGCATTTTAGAATAATTATCATGTTCCACCGCAGAAGGCTTGATATAAGCTTAAGTTTATTTTTTTCATATGAAAGTAAAAGTTCCTTACTGAGGCCTTGGACATTAACAAGATTTTACCTTGTAATTTTGTCTTTAGGGTTTTTTGAGACTGTGATTGAGGGACGGGGACGCAAACCTACCTAACCTTAACCCCCGGTCACGGAATCCCGGTCCGGGACCCCCTTGGGGCCTTAGGGTTAGTGCTTACATAAAGTGTTGCCGCGGGACCGTGCCCGCAATTGCGTTCATTCTTCAGTGATCATCTAGACGCGTATACCGCACAATGACTAGCCTCATAGCCATTCTCGACCTCAAAGGAAAGCCCTTGATCCAGCGCTCTTACCGCGACGATGTCCCTTCCTCGTGTATTGAACGTTTTCTTCCCTTGGTTCTCGAAATTGAAGAGGAAGGACAGCAAGTGACACCCTGCTTTACTAATCAGGGCATTAACTATATGCACATCCGTCACTCGAACCTGTATCGTGAGTGATGACTGTACTACTGGTAATGATATGCTACTCCATGGTAGTGATTCTCCAGTTCTCGCCCTGTCACGGAGAAACACCAATGCCGCAGAGATCATTTTATTCCTCCATCGCCTCTCCCAAGTCTTAGTCGAGTACTTTAAAGAGTTGGAGGAAGAGTCGATTCGCGATAATTTTGTTATCATCTATGAACTCCTCGATGAGATGATGGATTTTGGCTATCCTCAAACGACAGAGAGCAAGATATTACAGGAGTTAGTCCCTCTACCGTCAGACAACTATGCAGTCGTAAATCATACATCAGGTACATCACCCAAGAGTCTCACAAATTAGAGATTCAAGTCCGACCACCGATGGCCGTCACAAATGCGGTTTCTTGGCGTTCTGAAGGGATCAGGTACCGCAAAAACGAGGTTTTTTTAGACGTCATCGAAAGCGTGAACTTACTGGTATGTCTTATTCAAGACCACTCAATTGTCCGTAATGCACAGCATTCGTGTAGGTCAATGCCAACGGCAACGTCGTTCGGTCAGAAATCCTTGGAGCCGTAAGGATGAAGTGTTACCTTTCCGGCATGCCCGAACTAAGACTCGGCCTGAATGATAAAGTCATGTTCGAGACCACCGGTCGAAGTGAGTCATCCGTATTCGTGCGTCTTTGATCCTGAAAACGCATTTTTGCAGCATCTCGTGGAAAGTCAATTGAGCTCGAGGACGTCAAGTTCCACCAATGCGTACGCTTGTCGCGGTTCGAGAACGACAGAACAATATCATTTATACCTCCGGATGGCGAGTTTGAATTGATGTCCTACCGCCTTTCGCAAGCAGTCAAGCCGCTGATATGGGTCGAGGCCGCTGTGGAGCATCACAGAGGGAGTAGAGTTGAATATATGGTGAAATGCCGTGCTCAGTTCAAGCGTCGAAGCACAGCGAACAATGTGGAGATATATGTGCCCGTTCCAGATGACGCCGACACCCCCAAGTTCAGAGTATGCCTTTAGCCTCCAGGTTCTGAATCGGCTCTGATAGATTTATCTAGGCATCCACAGGTTCCGTTCAATATGCTCCCGATAAATCTGCCTTTGTTTGGAAAATCAAGCAACTGGGTGGCGGTCGCGACTTCTTAATGCGAGCACATTTTGGGCTACCAAGCGTAAAATCAGGCATGTCTTGTTTGAACAGGGCCACTGGAGGCGTGATTCTGACATATCACAAATGCCAGAACAAGACGTAGAGAAGAGGGCCCCAATCACTGTTAAATTTGAGATACCATATTTTACCGTGTCTGGGATCCAAGTTCGCTATCTGAAGGTTGTAGAGAAGAGTGGCTACCAGGCTTTGCCATGGGTGCGGTACATTACGCAAAACGGAGATGACTACAGGTGTGTCCGTTGTCAGTGTCTGTTGCAGCCGACTGACTCTTCGCGAAAGCCTGCGAACTGCGCTGGATAAGGGCAGCGTCCCTATTGTCCCGATGTAATAATGTAGCGGTTTTGCCTAATATTACGGCATTTCCGGACGTGGTCAGATGGTACTTGATGAAGTTAGTTTGGCGCAAACAACTTATCCTATAAGCTTATATTTTGGTCTATGGTCCACAAAACAACAGTGCTTTTCACACGATGTGGGATGGACAATCTTAATGTGTCATTAATGTCATTAATGACACAGTGTAGGTATCGCCGCAGAGCGCTAGGGGTGGCGTGCTGTATAGTGATCCGACGTATGCCATCGCCCAGCCTTGGTCAAGCAAATGGGGTATTGACCCGAGACGGCGATACAACACAATCAAACCCAGTTGACCACGGTTCTAGAGCTGGACTCTTCGGAACGCACTGCTAGTGGCGAGTAGGCTTCTTCCCTGCGCAATAAGTGAGATCTAACCATGATGCCAAAAAGACATCGCACCGTCGACGAACATGTTTCTAGTGGCGGCTGGAAGTGTGGCGGTCATCCCATCGAGTTCTCTGGAAAGCTTGACCTGACACCCAAGTCTACTTGTGTCAGAAAGTCCGAAGGCCATGTCCAACATGTCATTCTCATCATCCTCTGGCTCTGGAAGGAGATCATAATGTTCTGGGGAGAGAATAACGTGGCACGTGGAGCAGGCAACGGAACCTTCGCAAGCACCTGCCACGTGTACAAGTTGGTGAGGCAAATTGGCCAGAAATAATGGATGTAGCACCTTCTAGGTCGATATCATGTTCGTGAGCGATGGAAAGAATATCATCTCCATCGTTGGCCTCAACGGTTTTGATAAGTTGTCCCTTCGAATCACGAAAGTGTAACTTAATACTAAAGGAGCGTTGAACATGCCGAATGAGTAGACATACTCTGTCAGGGAAACACTCACCCAGTTCCAGGTTCTGGCCGATTGATATTTCCATGACAGCGTGCTGTTGTGGGTAAATCAAGTCGCCCGTAAATCAAGTCGCCCGAAGTAAGTGGAGCGAGGTGCCTCACAGAGACTGGGGCAGAAACGAGAAGGTAGAAACGAAGAGTGACAGTGAGAGGCGATGACTAGACGATGAGATGTGGCGAGTCTCTGCCATGAAAGCCGCATCTTTCGACTGGCACAGTTCGCAGTTGAGATCTAGTTGAGAGCCTCAGTCAGTAGCCTCAGTCAGTAGTCCCATCTCGCTCAGGCCAACGGGCTGTCGGGCCGGTTTTTGGCGCTGGCGGGCACGCGCCAATCCGTAAACAGCCAATCTACACGAGTCACTCTCATTGCATTTCCCATTTCCCGTACACGTTACGATGACCACTACTAATCAGGTGCGTTGGCTACACCTCACAGTTCTGCAAGGTGTCCGACTCGCCGTGCCCCGCCCGCCGCCTTCCCACAGAAATTCTTCTGAAGATATTTGCCTTCTGCATCGCGCCTGATGGGTCCAACAATGAGGCCCTTA
>Ga0210393_10001624_pt1 | contig 18738 bp, 19 predicted proteins | sample IncBWC27OmetaG_FD_160068 | JGI IMG/M metagenome (GOLD analysis project Ga0210393, IMG submission 160068) | Forest soil microbial communities from Barre Woods Harvard Forest LTER site, Petersham, Massachusetts, United States - Inc-BW-C-27-O ... | reverse complement strand
CCGTCGTCCCGTCCGTAAGATGAATCTCTCGGTGATCAGGGGGCGCTGCGGCACTTTGGCTGAGCATCGCGGGCTGCACGGTGTTCGACGAGGGACTGCCCGCGGTCATCCCGAAGCCCGCCGTGATTTCGTTGCCACTCGGCGGAGCATCGGGGCTTTTGCGGCTGTGGATGGAGATCGTCGTCCCTGCTTCTCGCGATAGGCCGCCCGCGGCCGCCAGTGCCGAAACCAGGTTGCTTGACTGACGAGGCAGCGTATAGAGCCCGGGATGTTGGACCCCGCCAGTGACCGTGATGTGATGTTGTCGTGGCTGCACGAGCGAGACCTGCACCAACGAAGGTTGCACGACGCCTTGCTGGTGGCAGGCCTGCACGACGGCGGCCTTTGAGAATTCGGTCGTCACGCCGGCGACAGGAATCTTGCCTAATAGCGGCAAGTCCACCGTGCCGTCTCGACTGACGGTGGTGCGCAAGCGCGTCATATCCGTCGCGCTCAGGCCATTGGCGACCAGAACTTCCACTTCGTCCCCGGTGTCGAATTTCGGAGCGATTGGCTCCACGGCGCGGGCCGCCAAGTCGACGCTGCAGGGGGCCTGCCAATGGCTCGCCTGTAACTCTGCGGGCAACTGGGACGCCATGTAGCGATGTTCGGCGGTTGCGCAACCGAGCGAGAGCCCGGCACACCCTACGACGATCAACAAGCGGCGCGCAATTCCGCGAAACCGGACGGAGAGCCGCCGGACGGAGGGCGCCGTAAACAACGAGATCGTCGACATCGATTGTGCGAAGGGACAGACAGACTGGAAATATGGAGAACTTGGAGGGGTCCGGACTTTATGCCGTCTACGGGGCACATGTCAACGGCAGATATTCGGCCAAATTCGGACGTAGTTGGGCGAGCAAGTCTTGGCGAGCGGCGGGTGTCAGCCCGCCGGTTCTACGCAGTTCGAGCGTTTTCGAGGAATCAGAACCGGCGGGCTGACACCCGCCGCTCGCCGCGTGCGACTCTCATGACGGCGCTACCGACCGGTCACTCGGGACTGATCTGCGTCAGGTCCATCAAGACTTTGTGGCCCGATTCGACCGATTGGCGTCGAACGAGCCGCAGGCGGGCGTCGTACCAGACGTGGACGTCGACGTCGCCCGTTACGCGGTAGTGGACGCACGGCTTTTGTTCGCCCGCGATGTCGAGCGTCTCGTCGCCCACGCGCTCGAGCCGTCCCATCACGCGAACCCCTTTGTCGGCGTCGAGCACCATCACGGTGCGCGGACCACGAGACGAGTCGGCTTCCCAGCGTTTGGGAAGTTGATAGCAAGTGGTCGACCAGAGTTCGGGCGAATTGAGCGATGAGCGTCCGTTGCTGTCGAGCTCCAATCCCTCGCGCGTCGCATTCGCCGTCACGTGATAGCGAGTGCCGTTGAAATTGGCCGTGCGGTCCATCTGCAGCAGTCGACCGTCGTTGAAGACGGCGGCTCCCGAGGAGTTGAAGCGATACTTGTAGACGTAGTAGTTGAACAGCAGGGCCGCATTGCCGCCCACCCAATCGGTGCCGTCGTCGCGGTGGTGGATCTGCATCGAACAGACGCCGCGCTCGGTGCCGTCGACGAAGATGCGAAAGAGTCGCGTCTCATGTTCGACGTCTTTGGGTGCTTGCCCCTCGGCAAGCGCGGCGCCGGAGGCGACAATCACCGCGCTCAGGCCGGCGAGAACTCGGAAGATTGCTGGTCGCGGCGTGCCGAAAGAAGTGGGCCGCATGGGTGCCTCCTTGCCAGACAGTCGAAGCGGGATGGGTGCCCTAGCTTGCGACAAAGAGCGGGTCGGGTCGTCGATGCCTCCAAGCGACCGACGTTTGCGTTCGAGAACGCGCCCTATTCAATATCGGTTCAGGGCGGTCGTGAGCTTGCCGTCGAAAATTCGCGATGAGGATCGTGTCGAGCGCTTACGGCGGGTGCGCACAAGTCGGCAACCGGACTATCGTTCGGCGGCCTCTTTACATCGCTGCGTGCCCTAGCGACGCAAGGTGTGTTTAGGCAAACCTGGTCAAGATTGTCGATCGGGCCATCTTTTCGGCCGGAGAGATCGCCTCAGTTCCATCCTTGAGAATGGCGTCCTACACGAAGTGATCACCGCGCGAGATTGTCGACGTGTCCTGTCCGGGCAACTCGCGGATCCCAGGGACGCGAGGCATCCAGGCGCTCGTCTGCCAGTTGTCCGCCAGCTGTCTCTCAGGATAGAAGGGCGGCAATGTGAACGAGAGATAGTGCGACATGCCAGTGACGAACGGCTCGTACATGCCGCGAAGTTCGGTGAGACGTGTCTCGATGGCCGTTATTTCGGCCGGCTCGGCATTCGTCGTTTCGGGCGATAACACGCCGCCCGCCGCTTTCAGCCGTTCGATCAAGATCTGAAATCGCTCGGGCGAGAGGCGATTTGGCTCAGGTGCCTGCGGATGAATCTTGAAAATCAGGCACAGGTCGACGGCCGCGTGTCGCGCCATCGCGAAAGTCAACCGGGCCTGGTAGACGTCGTGACCGCCAGCTCCGCAAATCGCGAGGGCCGACGTGTCGAGGATCACCGTCAACGCGGCCAGCCACGACTGGTTGTCGTGCTGCGACCGATAGAGGGCGAGTACGGGGAAGGACAAGCATCGCTCGAGCACCTCGGCGGACCAGGTCTCCCATTGAAGGAAGTAGGAGATGAGCACCTCCGGGCGGCGGCTCGGCTGGCTTCGCACCAGAACTTGCTCAGCCGTCGGCGGCGAGCCGCCCCGCGCATCGAGCAGCGAAATCATGATCTCTCGCTGTGAAAAGGCCTGTGCGAGAATTGGGTGATAGCTGAGAACGAGGGCCAGAAACGCGAATCCCAGGCCGGCCTCGAAGACCGCCAGAAACCGCCCGACGGCGTCCAGAGGCGAAAGGTCTCCATATCCGACTGTAAAAAACGTCACGCCGCTAAAGTACAGGTACGAAATGTGGGTCCGCGCTGCGTCGGCCGCGGCCATTTGAGTTTGAAAGGCCCAATGCAAGAAGGCAAAGCTCAGAATCAGTCCGCAGGCCCAACTGACGAAGATCATCAGAAACGACAGTGGGGCGAACGCGCTCAGAAACGACTCGCGCCGTCGTGGCGAAGAGACAAATGCGGCCATGAATTTCCACGCTGGCCAGGCGGTGCTATAGAAAAGCCGAATCAAGCGGTAAGCGTGGGTCACGCGCCGCGGCAACAACACGGCTTCAAACGCATCAAGCAAGATCAAGCCGATCATTGCGGCTCCGACGAGCCCGGCCAGAAATCGCATGGAACTCTCCACTCGCGACTCGCTGATCAAACTGCCCAGGAGTCGCGTTTCCTGAATGAGACGGGCCATTCGCGCTCGAGGTCGGCCCTCTCGACGCGCGATGACACACGGTACACAACGCGGGCCTCAAAAAGAATCCTCGCCAATCCGGGCGAGCTGCCTGCCGCTCAGTCAGCGGTCCGATGGAGGAGCAGGCGTCCGGCTGAACGCGTGATAGATCGCCGCCGCGTGACCGCAGCACCAGTTGGCGGTGAGCACGGGCAGATTCAGCAGGCCTCGAAATGTCAGTGTCAGCGAAAATCGCTCGACGGGCCGCCGCTCGAACTGCGTCAACGTCAGATAGAAGCTGTCCGCGCAGTTCGTCGAGTCGCCCCTCGCCGGCTCGACCGCATAGATCCGGCCGTCGAAAGCCACGCAGCTTGAGTCCAAGAGCGGGGCAACCCAATCGGCGACTTCGGCAGGCAGGTAGCCAAGCCGTCGTTCGTCGGGCGATTTCACGACGACGATATTGAGGTCGTCGTCCTTGTCCGGATCGCGAGCCAGCACGACGCGCATTCCGGCCCCTACCGCCTTATGCCCGTTCGGCCGCTCCTCGCCGCCGTCTGCGGCAATTGGGGCTCCCTCCACGCGGATCGGCTCAAACTGAGCGACGCGGAACCACTCGACACTTCGTCGGCGCTTTCGCGCGAACATCGGTGTCCCTGCTTACTAGGGAAGCCCGCTTTGTTCAATCTGCCGTTGAGAGCGGCCTGACGGATCAGTCGTTGCGCGGAGTCTTAGCTCGTGCATGGATCCGTAAATGTCCGACCGCCTCTATTTGGATCATAGGCCGACAGCCAGCCTGCGGGGAGGCCGAATTTTTGCCGGAAGCGGGCAAATGACTGGGAATCACCCCTAAAAAGGGCCGCGCAGCGGTTATTTGCCGGTAGCCAGAATCGAGAGCTGCACGCGGTCGGGGCCGGCCATCTGGATTTCGGTGGCATCCCCCTTGAGCTGGGTGACCCGATGCGGCAGGTTGGTGGCACCCACCCGATCAAGGATTTCCCGGGAGCCAGTGACCGCCCAATTAATCCCGCCAATGGCCCGCCCATCGGTCGGTGCCGGGGCGACTTTGGCCGTCTTCACCAGCACCCAAACGTCGCCGTAGCGAATACCGGGCAGCATGCCGCCATAGCGACTGATCTGGCCGCCGAAGAGAGACGTATACCACTTGAGGGTCGCCTTGGAGTCGGTCGTCGCCAGGTGGATGTGATGGAATCCTTGCAGTTCGCGATCCTCGACCAACTCGATGAGTGTGCCCCACCGGTCCCGGATGAAGGCGTAGCGGATCGGCCCTTCCTTCTCGATGCCCGACACGATCTCGACGCCCGTGTTGGTAAATCGCTCCAGGGCTCGGTCGAGATCGGCGAATCCGAAGCCGAGGTGATCGACGCCAGAACCGACGCTGCCGAGCACCGGCCAGATCGGGGGCTGAGCGTCACCAGGGGCGAAGACGAGCATCACTTTGCCGAGGCTCACGACTCGCGTCTTGCCCGGGTCAGCTTCGGAATGGGGACCGGCGGGCAGTAAAGTCCCGCCCAAGTGCGAGCAGTACCATTCAGCGGCCGCTTGGGGGTCAGACACATTGAGTCGGACGCCGCGGAATTCGGTCGCGAGCAGTTGGCCGGTCGGCTGCGTCGACAGAGCGAGGAAGAGCATCAGGCCGGTGATCGTCAGGCCGCTACGCCGCACTCGCGATCGTCTTTGGCCATTCTGATCGATGATCCGCGCCATCTTATTGGCCTCCCGACTCGTCGTGAGCGACCTAGACGTTGCGTGTGGCAACCGCGCGATTGCGTGGCTCCATCTCTGCGGGGATGATAATCGACGGCAGTAACGAAGGCGATTGACAACGGCGCTCGGGAAGTCGGACGTCTATTGAGCTGCCGACTCGGGTCGGAGTCCACGTGAGGAACCCACATGCACACAAAGCGAATCCTGATTGTGACTCTCTTGGTCTTGGGCGAACTTCTTGTGGCTGACTCAACGCGCGGCGCGGGGCCAGTCCAAACCGCGCACAAGTTCAACAAGGAGGGTAACCCGCCGCTCGACTACTTGGTGTATTTACCCCCGGAATACGAGCACAAAGCCGGCTGGCCGCTGATTCTGTTTCTTCACGGAGCAGGCGAAAAAGGCAACGACATCGAGCGGGTGAAGGACGATGGCCTGCCGGAAATGCTCGAGAAGGGTAAGACCCTGCCGTTTGTCGTCGTGAGTCCTCAGTGCCGACCGGACAGCTCGTGGAACTCGCAACTGAAGGTTCTGTCGGCCCTTCTCGACGAGATCGCCGCCAAATACAAAGTCGACCAGGACCGGATCTATCTCACCGGACTCAGTATGGGCGGTTTCGGCACGTGGGCGCTCGCCGCGTCTGCGCCGGATCGATTTGCGGCCATCATTCCGATCTGTGGCGGCGGCGACCCCGACGCGGTCGAGCGGCTGAAGCATGTGCCGATTTGGGCTTTTCACGGGGCGAAGGATGACGTCGTACCGATTGCACGGACTCAGGCGCTGGTCGACGCGCTCACGAAGGCCCACGGCAATGTGAAATTCACCGTCTATCCGGAACTGAGACACGATTCCTGGACGGTGACGTACGGCAACCCCGAAGTCTACAAATGGCTGCTCGAGCACAAGCGCGTGCCGCGAGAGAAAAAAGACGGGGCGAGCCCTGAACCCGCCAGGTGATTGTGCTGTCCCGTTCTTAGGGTGATGTCCGCGGCGATCACCAGCGTGCGGCAGCGGAATTCGTAAATGGGCGACGAACAAGGTCTACCCACCGAAGCGGTTCGGCATTACGCGTCCGGATACGAGGCGACCCGGCTGTTCGGTTCAGCGCCGGGCGAGCTGGAACGAATCCGCACCCAGGAAATCATCGCCCGTTTCTTGCCGCGGCCTCCAGCACGAATCGTCGACGTCGGAGGTGCGGCTGGGGTTTACTCGCTTTGGTTGCTGGATCAGGGTTACGAGGTCCGCTTGATCGACGCGCTGCCGTTGCACGCCGAGCTGGCCGCGCAGGCGTTCCACAGACATGCCCGTCGCGAACATGCGTCGGCCTGCGTCGGAGATGCCCGCCAGCTTGACGAGGCCGACAACTCGGCCGACGTCGTGTTATTGATGGGCCCCCTCTATCACCTGACCGAGAGAGACGATCGCCTGCAAGCGCTTGGCGAAGCTCAACGCGTCTTACGTCCCGGCGGAACGCTCTTTGCCGGGGCCATTTCACGATTCGCCTCGCTATTGGACGGCCTGACTCGCAATTTCGTCGACGATCCGGCGTTTCTCCCGATCCTCACAGAGGATCTGGAGACCGGACAACACCGCAATCCCGAGCACCATCCGGATTATTTCACCACGACGTTTTTCCATCATCCGGACGAACTGGCCGAAGAGGTCGCGGAGGCGGGGTTCGTACTGGACTCGCTGCTTCCGGTCGAAGGTTCCGCCTGGTTGTTGCCGAACCTCGCCGAACGACTGCGCGACTCAGCGAAGCGAATGCAGCTGATGGATCTGCTGCGGGCGGTCGAGGAAGAGCCGTCGCTGATCGGCGTCAGCGCCCACTTTCTGGCCGTTGCGAGAACTGTCTGATATGCGGCTTTGGGGCGCTAGTGGTTGTCGAACCAATGCGGAGGAATCGCGAGTGACCAGACGTCGCTGGTGAGCGGCCGGGCGTGGCCTCCCGCGACCCACAGCTTGTCTTGGAAGACGAAGGTCGACTCTTCGTGCCGGGCCTTCCAGATGCGGTCTGATTTCAATTCCGCCCATTGCTTACCGTCCTGGGTATACCAAACGTCGCCGAGGTTCTGCGAGGGATTATTGGACCAGCCTCCCAAGACCCAGATGCGATCGCGATAAACGGCGGCGGAAAACCAGAGTCGAGCCGGCCACGGGGCCGCCTCGAGCACCCGGGTCCATTTGGCTCCGTCGTCGGAGCACCAAACATCGTTGAGCGCGCGATATTGAGGCACATAGTTGCCGCCGCCCATCACCCACATTTTCCCATCGTGGACGACCGCGGCATGATACGCGCGGGGCGACCACCCGGCGTGTTCCGTCACCAATTGCCAATGGGCTCCGTCCTTGGTGGCCCAGACGTCGTTCTTCAGACTTTTCTCATCGCCGAAGTAATAGTTTTCGGTCCCGCCCAGAATCCACATCCGACCTTTGAAAGACAGTACGCCGGCAGCAAGCCGCGGCGACCACTCGGCGATTCGCGTCGCCGGCGTCCACTTGGCGCCGTCCACCGATGACCAAACCTCGTGGCTGGCCTCGTGTCCCTTGAGCCGGCCGTTGTACCAGCCTCCCATCAGCCACATCTTGCCGTCGTAGACAACCGTCATCGACAGGTCGCTGTGCTTCCAAGGCGCGCTGGCCGTGACGCGGTTCCAAACCTTGCCGTCGGCCGAACTCCAGACATCCCGCGGCGGCGCCTCGTACGAGTTGAACCAGCCCCCCATGATCCAGAGGCGATCTTTGTAAACCAACTCGCCTTGCGAATCGCGTGGCTGCCAGCCTGCTGCATCGGTCACCTTGTCCCAGTTCAACGTTGCCGGCTGGCCAAACGCTGCAGTCCCAACGAGGCAAATGACGAAGGCGAAACTCGATACCAGGCTGCGACGGGTCATCCGTGATCCTTTGGAGGAATGGCTCATTTTCGCCCGATTCTAGCTTTCCCGATTGTTTAGTGACCCGATCGCCGGAGATTTTTGTAGAATGAGGCACACGCAGTGGATACGATGCCCGGGAGACCGTGGTGGTTCTGCCGTCACGGCCACAATCCAAGCCGAAAACGTGAAGGGTGCGGTGCGCCTTCCCATTCTTCTCGGTTTCTTCTCGGCCTCTCTCGCGACTGATTTATCTAGCGCACCCTTCTGGTTGATACCGTTTGCTTCAGGTCGGTCGTGCATTGCGACCACTCTTGAGGCATCCGAGTTGTCTGCGAACGATCGTTCGTAACCTGACAGCATCGGGCGGGCCCAGCGGTGTCTCAGCGGGACGGGTTGGTCTCCCGGCTCTATCGGATGCCGGGCGATTGCAAGCGGGAATCCGATCAACTCCTCGGCCGATCGGCGGAGGCACATCGGAAGCTCTTGAGATGCGCGGCGTCCGAGGTGACCGCGACCTGCGCGGCCGGAGGTCTGCTGCGATCGATCTCCACTCTCTTGGAACGTCCACCGGGTCGGGCGGCAGCGCATCGCTTTCTTCTCGACCCGGCATTTGTTGAGGGCCTCCATCGAGGGGCCGGGATTTCCCGGACATTGGCAGATTGGCATCGGTGCGTCGCCGAGCCCAGCATCGCCAGCGTCTGCCCGCCCGCTGATGCCGAGTCTGCGTACCGGTTAGGCAATTCGCTGCTGCCCCTGCTCTTGCGAGACGACCCTCTGTGGCTCGGCCGAATCGCACTTCGCACCGACGTTTACGGTCGCTTGAGATTCCCGCTCTGCGACTGGAGCCTGGTCTTGTGCGGTACCGACGACCCGAGTTGCGTCCTGTCTGATGAGTTGGTCCAGGCATCGCTCACGCGCCACGAGGTGCGACTTTCGACTGCCGGTTCAGACGGTCGAGATCTCCTCATTCTTCCTCGCGACGAATGGCTCCGCGCGATTGTGCGGAATGACCCGCATCTCGACGGACGCAAGATGTGTTTTGGTAAGTCCGACGTGACAACTCGGTTGCAATTCGCTGGCGCCATTCCGCAATGGCAGGTGCGCTACGACCCGGTCACGTCCGGTGCGCATCATGCGCATTCCGCCCTGACGGGTGCCGTGGTGGCGGCAACGCTCGATGCGATCGCCTACCACTCTCCGCCGATCGCACGTGAACTCAACTCGCTCCTATCGGCGGTGCGCGGCTGGGCATTGCCGGCGACGAACTACGGGACGATCCAGTCCTTTTCCGATCCGACCCTGCCGCGGGTGATGGGGATTAATATCCCTTATGGACCCGGTGACGAGCCTCAAATTTGTCCCTTTTGTTTCACCTGGTTCGGTCACGAGCTGGGACACACCAAGAGCTACCTGATTGAAACGATCTTGCACGTTCGCGACGAAGCGCTCACGACGAACCAGGCAGACTACACCGAAGTGATCGAGCGCTACGGACGCGCTTTATCTCTGAGGACCATGCTGCAAGTCCCGTACACGCATCTTTACGAATGGATACTGCTGATGGATTTTCTGGAGGGCAATTTCGCTGCCCTACCGTGGGAGTTCGCCACCGACCCGGTGGAATTTGGCAACGATATCGTTCAGGAGATTGTCGAAGCCTTCGAGCGAATTGAACGTGAATCGAGACTCACGCCGTGCGGACGCGCGGCTGTGACGCATTTGCAGAGCCTCGCCAATCAGGCAGACGCACGCTGGCGATCCCTTCGACGCCGCGGCCGGCCTTTGAATACATCCCTTCACCTCTGACGGGTCTAGTTCGGGCCGCGTTCCCGGCGGCGGCCGCGTTATTTCCAGTGGAACCGTTAAGGCTGGTTCAGATGGCCAACGCGATTCCCGTCCCGGCGAGCCACGTGCTGAGAATCGACGCCGGCATCATCGCTCGAATCCTCATAGAGGGATCCCGGTTGGCGACCAAGGCTCGGGCCCTAACGCGCGACAGGTCACATCACAAAAATAACCGCCAGAAACGGTGCGACCCATGCCTTCGCGCGAGAAGGGGAATCAGCGGACAGTCATTTTTTGGCGGCTTAAACCCAGACGGCGACATAGATTTCTCTGGGTGTATCAAGGCTGCATTCCGCAGTCGCATCATTTGTCGGTTCGCCTCCTATGGGTCAAGAACGCAGGAAGTATTACCGCTACCCGAGCGGGAGCGAGGCGGTCGTTGTGCGCCATCAAGGCGTGGAACGTCCGGCGAAGTTGATCAACCTGTCCGCGGACGGATTCCGCCTCGACATGGACGAAGAATCGATCGTGGAAGTCGGCGACGTCGTGCTGATGGCCACGTCCAGCGGATTTCACCGCGTGCGTGTCATGAACGTGGCACGCGGTAACGGCACGTTGCAGCTCGGGCTCCAGCGGCTTCAAGACATTTCGGCGAGCGCGGTCGAAGCGCAGGCCGACAGAGCCCGTCCGCGCCGCAAAAAACGTGTGAAGCCTGTCGTCGCGGCACCCTTCTTGCAACTCGGCGTGCCGATTGCGTTAGCCGTCTTGATCTCGGGAACTGCTATTTGGGCTTGGACGGCGGATGCCGATCCGGTCGGCGCTGTTGTCGAAGATAGAACGTTCGTGACGCCGACAAGTGAGTACAACGCCCGTCGGCGGCGACAGGCCGAAATTGAGGAGAACATTTCTCCCCTCGAAAAACCGAAGCGGCGTGGGCCGCGGCTGGAAGGGGAATCGGCTTCGGCTCAGTGGTCTCCGGGCGGAAAATCGAATGCGATGGCGGACGCGAAGTCGTCTCGCTCCGACCGCTCGGACGAATCGAGCCACGCAGGCGCAGCGGGCTCTGGCCGCAAATCGAACGATTCGTCCCCAGGGGGAAGCTCGGGATCCGATCGGGCACACTCCACCGAGTTGGCCGACGGCCACGGTTCCTCCTTCGCGGAATCAGCCGGCGGCGGGGGCTCGTTTTTCGATCCGCAAGCAAACGCGACGCAGACCATCAACGCGGCGCTCAGCACGGCCAATCGTGAAAACAAACACGTGCTGGTGGAGTTTGGAGGCAACGATTGCGAATCGTGCAACCTGCTCCACACCGCGTTCACGAACAACGCCGAAATCGCTTCATCATTCCAGAAGGCCTTCGTTCTGGTTTCGGTCGACATGAACGCGAACCAGAACCTCGTTTCGAGCTACGTGCAGAACAATGTGCGGGCCCCGTTTCTGGCCCTCTTGAACAAAGAGGGCAAGGTCATGAAACGGCGGCGGACCGATGACCTCGGAGCAGGCTCGAAACTCGACGTCGGCAAGGTCAAAGCGTTCCTGCAACAGTGGGCGTCCGCGGGCTGAGTGTTATCGCGCGGGCGACTCGATCCGATGCGGTGTGAATCTCGCAGCCCGATCGATGGTCGCTCACGAGGGGCCGAGCAACCCCCATTCGCTCTGCATCCAGCGCCGGTAGGCGGTCGTTCCCAGCAAGCTGGCGATTGTCAGGTACGGCAAGACTTTGGTGCTTAGGAAGTACCACAGATTAACCTGCTCGACAGTTCGCCACTCCAGGCTCAGGGTGGTAATCAAGAGCATCACACCCGCAAAAGCAAGGAAGCTGGCCCAGAGACGATGCTGCAGGGTCAGCAGCCAAAGGCCTCCCGTCACCAGCACGGCGGCGACTCCCACGAAGACCAAGGCTCCCCGGAAAATCACCGTCGCTCCTAAGTGCCAGCCGAGTGTCAGATTGCAAACAACGACGGTCGCAAATAACAGAGTCATGCTGACGAGGGCATCGAGCGAATACGCGGCAAAAGCCGAAAGCGTCAATTGTTGTCGGGTCCACGGGTAGAGCAATTGCACCGAGAATGTCTTGCGGCGCTGCCACCAAGTTGAAAAGCAACTCGACAGAGTCGCAAACCAACCAATGTCGACTAACAAAACTACAAAGGCCCGCGAGAAAAGCTCCGCAGCGAAAAACCACCCGCAAACAGCGACCACCGCAACGGGGCCGACGATCTTGATCAGCACCGAAGCGATCAGATTTGGATTTCCCATGTCCATCGCGCGGATCCTCCACCACCAAGTGGAAGAGCGGTTCAGCTGACGCAGAGGCTCCAGTTGGCGGTGAAAGGGCAATGACAAGGGAGAAGGAGCTGCTCGCCGTTTTTCGATGTCTTGCATCGACAGTACGGGGGCGATCCCCGCTTCGTTGAGCGCGACATGAAGTTTCGGCGCCAGCACGATGCCCGACAGGCCTAGCACGGCTCCGACGGCGAACAACCCGGCGCTTAACCACGGAAGCTCGCCCAAGAGAAAGCTCTCCACCACATAGGGCCGAGCGACGAAGCTCAAATAACCCGCGGCGATCGCCACAACCAGGGCCACGCCCTCGAACCAGTGAGATCGCCATGCAGATGTCGAGCCGCCGTTGTTCTCAGGCGTCGCAGCGTTTGAAGCATGAGAGAAACGTGGTTACACCAGCAGCAAGCGGAATTCCAGTGCACTCCACACGCCCCACGCGAAGACCTGAACCGCCGCCGTCGCCCAAATGTTACTTCCGTATCTGCTCGAGATGAAACTTGCAGCGGCAATGCCCGCCACGCAGATCGTCAACGGAGGAATCAGATGGGGGACCACAAACTGGGGGTAAAGCCTGGCTGATGCCAACGAGAAGGTCGCCGTCGTTTGCTGCATCACCGCGCCGCCCAGCAGCAGCGTCACAAAGAGCAAGAACACGGTCGACGCGAGGCGGCCGGCGTTGAGATCGAGATGCCACACACGGACTTCTGGCAAGGCCTGGCACAGACGTCGGAAGCCAACGGGGTCGTCGCGATATCCGCCGACAAACAGCCGCTCCAAGGCCGGCCAATACTTCCTGATGGACTGCTTGAACCGTGGCAAGTTCACGATTGGCCCTTTGACAACCACGTCGCGCGTGTTCGTCGGTCCCACCCGATCGTCTTGTCCCAGCAGCACCGAAGGCTCTCCTGTTCCGCGCCAGGGGATGTTGGCGCTGACGCCGCGAGGAAGCGCCCAGGAGGGACACTCGAAGTAAGCATCGAGTGGAGTCCATGGCCACAAGTAACTGCTCGTGATCACGCAGGCATAAGCGGCCAGCCAGACCCACAGCAGGCGCCGCGTGGCCCACGCGCGCAGCACGACAGCCAGACGGTTAGACAAGTTGCATCTCCACGAAGATCTCTTCGAGGTTCAAGTCTTCGATCGAGACGTCGGCATTCCACCGCGTGCGGAGTTCCTGGACGAGCCCATCGTTGACCGATGCCATGGCCACGAGTGCGGTGTGCCCCTGCACTTCCGTCCGCAAGGCGCCGCCGATCGCGAACCAGGTCGGCAGGTCCTCCCCGGCCGAGATCCGCAGCCTTTTGACCCGGTCCTTGAGGTGGTCCAGCTCGTCGCAGACGGCGATGCTCCCGTCCTTCAGCATGGCCAGGTGCGAGGCGACACGCTCGAGATCGGACGTGATGTGAGTGGAGAAGAGAATCGTCTGGTTGTCGTTTTCCGTCATCCTGGCCAGCGATTCGAGAAATCTACGCCGCGCGACCGGATCCAGGCTGGCAACTGGCTCATCGAGTATCAACAACTCGGGCCGATGAGCCAGCGCCAGCACAATGGCCACTTTTTGTTTTTGTCCTAACGACAACGGCCCGACCCGATCGTCCCAAGGCAGCCCGAATTGGCGCATCAGCTCGGCGGCGAAACTCGAGTCCCAACTCGGGAAGAAGGCAGCCGCGTAGGCGAGTTGTTGTCGCACGGTCATCCACGGCAAGAGCGCAGGCTCTTGCGGAACGTAGCCGATGCGGGCTTTGTTCTTGGGGCTGAGGTCCCAAGGATCCTCGCCGAAAACTCGAATTTCGCCCCCGGACGGCTTCAGAAGTCCCAACAGGCACTTGATCAGGGTCGACTTTCCCTCGCCATTGGTGCCGACGAGGCCCATCACTGTGCCGGAGGCAACCGTGAGGTCGACGCCTTGCAGCACCGCTTTCTGACGGCGGCCGTACGATTTCTGCAGATCGCGGATTTCGATGACGGGCTTTGACATGGTTGGACCGCTTCTTTAGGCGTTGGCACTCTCGCGCAGCTCGCGCTGTGAATTCCTCACCACCGTCAGCATCTGTTCGTCGCTCAAAGAGAGCTGAATCCCGCGGACAACCAACTGCTCGGCAAACGGTTGCAGCTCGCGCCGACGATCGGAAACGCTGCCGACGTGTTCTCGCTGATCGACGAGCATCCCCTGCCCGCGCGAGCGGCTGACCACTCCGTCCGCTTCCAGCTTCGAGTAGGCTTTGGATACCGTCATCATGTTGATCCCGAGTTCGGCGGCCATTTGCCGCACGCTGGGGAGCACATCTCCGTTGGCCAATTTGCCTCCCGCGATCAGGGCCCGCACCTGGTCCATGATCTGGCAATAGATGGGCACGCCGGAGGAGGGATGGACTTCAAATTGGAGTGGCGTGACTTGCATAAGTGCATTACGACTGTAATACAGTCGTCGGCGGCCGTCAAGTGGCATTCGTCGAGGGGATTGTTCCGATCCTTTCCAAAGGCGATAATTTTGCCTAGGACTCTTGTAGGGCTGGCCTCGCCCTCGTCGCGGAATACAGGAATTCGCATGCCCTCTCGCCAGACTGTCGCGCTGCTTGTTCTCTTTGTTTTATCCGTCGGCTTCTTCGCGGCGCCTCGCGTCGCGGACGCTCAACTGGCAGCCCCCGCCGTCCTCAATGCCAAAGCTCCTGAGCTCCCGGTGCGTCCCGATGGCGAATGGTTCAACTCCAAACCGTTGAAACTGTCCGAACTGCGCGGTCAGGTTGTCGTCCTGCACTTCTGGACCTTGGCTGTATCAACTGCAAGCACAACGACTCGGCCTACAAGGCCTGGCACCAAAAGTATTCCAACAAAGGGGTCACGATGATCGGCGTCCACACCCCCGAGCTGGAGCGGGAACGCGATCTGAAACGCCTCAAGCGAAGCATCGAAGAGCGCGGACTGAAATATCCCATCGTCGTCGACAAGGACGGCAAGACTTGGACGGCCTGGGACAACCACTGGTGGCCGTCCATCTATCTCATCGACAAGACCGGCACGGTCCGCTATCGCTGGGACGGCGAGCTGAACTGGAAAGGGGCCAAGGGCAAAGCCCTCATGGAAAAGAAGATTGAAGAGCTGCTTGCCGAAGAAATTCCGGCGATCGCGAATCACTAATCAGCTCGGCGTTGCATCGAAGAAAGCCCGAATGGGCCGCCGATCGAGGGAGAAGTTGCGATGTGTCAGCGCCTGTTGCCGGGGGATTTTCTGGGGACCGTCGTCCGCCGACAGGTTTGTGCCGGCCTCTCGTTAACGGAAACTCGCCATCCCGCCGGCACAAGTTTGCCGCGGCATTGCCACGAACGTGCCTATTTCTGTCTGATCCGTCGCGGCACTTACCGCGAAGAATACGGAGATCGGCAACGGTCCTGCGGCCCACACATGCTCGCCTTCCATCCGCCCATGGAGGTGCACGCCGAACACTTCGACGCCGAGGAAGTCTGCTCCTTCAATATCGAGATCACCCCTTCGTGGTCTCGCGTGTTGGCAAGCGGAACGCTTCCGCTCAGCCGCCCGTTCGATTGCCAGGCCGGCCCGGCCCTCGGCTTGGCGGTGAGAATCCTCGACGAATTCGAGCATTTTGACGCGTCGTCACCCTTGATCGTCGAGGGGCTGATGCTCGAACTGCTGGGAGTTCGCGACCGGCAAGTGCGCGGGGAAATGGCCCCGCCCCGCTGGCTGCGGAACGTGAGTGACCTGCTTCGCGAACGGTGTACCCAGCCGTGGAGCCTGACCGACGTTGCTGCCGAGGCAGGCGTTCACCCCGGCTATCTCGCCAGTGCCTTTCGTCGCCATCTGGGCTGCACGATAGGAGAGTTTGTGCGTCGCGAGCGAATCGCCCTGGCCTGCCGCGCCTTGGCCGACGCAGAGACGCCGCTGGCCGACGTCGCCCTGCTGGCTGGTTTCGCCGATCAGAGCCATTTCACCCGCGTCTTCAAACGCCAACTCGGCCTGACTCCAGCCGCTTATCGAAAGACGACAGCTCGCTCTTCAGGCCGTTCCAAAAGCTGAATCCCGTTCAATCGGCTGCGGATTCGCTCGGCTATCATCCGACTTTGGTGAGCGCCGTTGCCGCAAGTTTGTCGCGCGCTCGTGCATTTGGAATCCTCGCAGGAGAGTGGCCGATGTTTGTTGGTCGTTTGCGCGGGTCGTCGCCGTTTGTCGTTTCGGTGGTGCTTGCCACGCTGGCCTTTGTGTTTCCGGCGGATTGCCCGGCACAGTTCCGATTCGTGAAGCGGAATCAAGCGCCCTTTCCGATCGACGAAGCCATGTCGAACGCCGTGATCGACGAAGCGGCCAAGCGCCTCGAGGAGGATTACATCTTTCCCGAATTGGCCGCGAAGATGATCCAATCCGTACGCCAGAAACAGGCCGCCAAGGAATACGCCGGCATCAAAACCGGCCAACAGCTCGCGGATCGCCTCACGAAGGACTTTCAAGCGGTCTCGAAAGACAAACACCTGCGAATCCTCTGCAGTACAGACGCGCTGCCCAAGCGGACAAGTGACGGTGGCGGACCGGGGCCGACGCCGCCGATGAAGGATGACATGCGGCAAATGGGCCAATGGATTAACGCAGGCTATCGCAAGGTCGAGCGACTTGGCGGCAACGTGGGTTACCTGGCACTGGACGGATTCTTGCCCGCCGAAGCCGCCGCCGAGACGGCCGCGTCAGCCATGAACTTTCTGGCCGGCACCGACGCACTCATCATCGACTTGCGTCACAACGGCGGCGGCGACCCCGAGAGTGTCGCTTTGTTGTGCAGTTACTTCTTCGGTCCGGATCCGGTTCTGCTGAACAGTTTGTACTGGCGGAAGGCAAATCGAACCGACGAATTCCGCACGCGCAAAGAGGTTGCCGGCAAACGCTATTTGGGCAAGGATGTCTATCTGCTGATCGGCCCGCGCACCTTCTCGGGAGCTGAAGAGTTTGCCTACGATCTGCAAACGCAAAAGCGGGCCACCCTCGTAGGCGAAACGACCGGCGGCGCGGCGCACCCCGGCGATCTGGCCAATTTGAACGATCACTTTCTCATGTTCGTGCCCCTGGGGCGACCTATCAATCCGATCACCAAGACCGATTGGGAAGGAACCGGTGTGAAACCCGACATCGCCGTCCCCACCGCCGACGCGCTGGAGAAGGCGCACGCGGTGGCGATCGAAAAACTCCTGAAAAACGCCAAGGACGAGGAGTCGCGCGAGCGAATCCGCATGGACGTCGAGCATGACCGCAAGCAGTCGATGCAGAAAGCGACGGCGCAGGTGCAGTGAAGCTCGGAGGCCCCGACTGAGACGCAACGGGGCAAACGATTGGCTCTTACCGAATCCCGGTGCTTAACACCAGCAGTGCGAACGCTCCAATGAGTCCGCACGTTCTCACCCAATGGTACAGGTCCCAGCGATGTTCTTGCGCTTCCCAATCGCTGGGGAGAGAACTGGACGTCCATTTGGCAATCTGATTGTTGATCGGCACCGGGAACGCGAGCGAAAACAGGATCGCCAAGCCTTGGATCGTCAACGCGGCGGCCGCGAGGTTCCATGCGAGGCGATTCAAATGCACGAACGGCAGGAGCACCAGAATATTCAGCAAGGCGCAACCCGACATCCAGAACGGCATCACGCCACCGAACAATCGGGCGAATGCTGAACGGACGAGCGTGTGCACGTCTCTCGGCTGATGGTTCAAAGTGGGATGCGCGAACGCGGCCACGTTGAGTTCGCTTCCACACATCAGGCCAATTCCCAGCACGGCCAGCAGCTGAAACGTCATCGCCATGAGGCCTCCTTTGCGTGGGAAGCACTGGAGAGTCAATCCCGTCAGCACGCCAACTGGCCCGCAATCCATTTTTCGTTCGAATTGCCCGATTGACCAGCCCATAGCGATCACGCTCCTCCAATTTGCGGCTGTCTGAGGGTCGTGGTTGCTGTGGCTCCAGCGGCTGCGTAGATTCAGTGTTGCGGAATCACTTGTCCGTCGGTTTCTCTCTTCAAGAAATTGGGAAATGAATCAAGCGCACCACGATCACCCAGGCCATCACGCGGGCCACCATACGGACCATCAGCACGAGAACAAGCCCGGAAAGCAGTATCACAAGGATTGGCGGGTGTGGGTGGCCCTCGTCGTGATCTTGGCGGCCATGGCCACGTACGTGATCACGAATGGCGAGGTGATTCGGCCGGTTTCGGTGCCGCCCAGCGAGGTTGCGCCGGTTAACAAGTAGACGGACGTAAGCGCTCTCACGTCGTCGAATTGTCCGCGGGCTGACTGTCAGCGGCTTGCGACTTGGTAATCGGGTGGCCTTGGTCCCCGGCGATCGGCAGATGCCAACCGCGTCTCATGGCCATCACGCGCAGGCCAAAGCACAATAGCGCGCCTGCCACGGCCGACAGCACGAAGGGCACATGCAGCCGGTCGCCCAGCACGACGACTGTTGCGCCGGCGAGTCCGGCGACCGCATACAACTCGGCCCGCAACACGATCGGGACTTCGGCGAGCAGAATGTCGCGCGCCATGCCGCCCCCGATTCCCGTCAGCATCCCCAAGAAGGCCGCCGGCGCCGGTTGGAGCCCATAGGTGATCGCCTTGTCGGCACCCGCGACGGCGAAGAGTGCCAGGCCTGCTGCGTCGAAGATCAGCACCGGATTGCGCAGCCGCTCAACGAAATTGTAGGCGTAGAAGATGAGGGCGCCGGCAAGGAGCGAA
>Ga0210393_10001623_pt1 | contig 18738 bp, 14 predicted proteins | sample IncBWC27OmetaG_FD_160068 | JGI IMG/M metagenome (GOLD analysis project Ga0210393, IMG submission 160068) | Forest soil microbial communities from Barre Woods Harvard Forest LTER site, Petersham, Massachusetts, United States - Inc-BW-C-27-O ... | reverse complement strand
ATCCTCCACCACCAAAAGACGCTTTCCTGCCAGTTTGGGTGCGTCTTTCTCGACGGTGACCACGACATCCTGCGCCGCGCCGCTGACGCATCCGGTTGCCGGAGACTTCATCGGCTGATGTTCGCCGAGCGGCAAGGCTATGTTCCAGACCACACCCTCGGCCTCGATCGACATCAGCGCGTCGCCACCTTCTCCCTTCGCGCTTTGCTCGATCAATGTTCTGCCAAAGCCGCGCTTCGCCGGCGCATGCACGACGGGACCGCCGCGCTCCTCCCAGCGCAGACGAAGCTCTGCACCCGCCACGGACCAACTGATCGTCACAACGCCCGTCGCGGTCGACAGCGCGCCATATTTGATCGCGTTGGTGCCAAGCTCGTGGAGCATGAGCGCCGCACGCAGCGCCAATTGTGCCTCTAGATGGACCCGCGGACCCCAGGCAGTAATCCTTGTTTCATCGACAGCGCCGGCCAGCAGTTGGTCGCGAATGAGGTCGCGCAGATCGACACCCTGCCACGTCGCGCTGCTCAGCATGGTGTGGACGCGCGAGAGCGACCGAATGCGCCCGGAGAAGCTGGCGACGAATTCAGCCGGATCCTTCGTGCGCATTTGTTGTGCAATCGCCTGCACGTTCGCGAGCGTATTTTTGACGCGGTGATTAAGTTCACCCACCAGGAGCCGTTGCGTCTCTTCGGCCTTCTTGCGCTCATCAATATCCTGCACCACTGCGATGGCGCCGACGACCGCGCCGGCAGCATCCCGCATCGGCGTGGTCGAAACCAGGGTCCAGGTCTCGCGCCCGTCATCGTCGACGAATAGCATCTCGATGCCCGGCACGACGGTCTCGCCACGTAGCGCCCGGGCACTTGGCCACTGGCTTGGGTCCAGCAGCGACCCGTCCGGCGCCAAGGCCCGCCACCGCTGGATGCGCTTTGGATCGCGCGACGGAATGACCTCGCGCGCGTATCGCTGCATCGCTGGGTTGCTGATAATCATTCGGCCGCTCGGGTCCATCATGCCAACGCCGACCGGAAGCTGCTGCAGCACGGCCGCCAACCGAGCCTCGCTTGCCTCCGCCGCTTTCGCGGCACTCTGGCGAATGCCCGCCGTATTCAGATTGGCGGCAACGCGCGCCAGCATTTCGCGAGAAGTGAACGGCTTGATCAGGTAGTCATCGGCTCCCGTTTGCAGCCCCTCGATCCGCGATTCCTCCCCAGCCCGGGCTGACAGCAGGATCACGGGCAGAGTGCTGGTGCGTGGATTCGACCGAAGCCGCCCCAGCAGGCCGAGGCCATCGAGGCGCGGCATCATGACGTCGCTCAACACCAGGTCAGGCGCATGCCTCTCGATCGCCTCAAGGGCAGCCTCGCCGTCTTCCGCCAGCTCGACGTCGTAGTGCGTGCTCAGCCGCCGCCGCACGTAATCGCGCATGTCAGCATTGTCGTCGACGACAAGGATGCGCGCGGCTGGCTCACCTTCGGTCCGCTCGCCGGTGGAATCAGCCGAGACGATCCGTTCATCGTCGGATACCGTATCCGGAAGCCAGCGCCTGGCTTCCTCGATGAAGGGCTGCGCCCCGATCGCGGTCGACGTCACGGCAGACACGACCTGGGCTTGCGCGAGATGGCTCGACCCGAGCGGAATACGAACGCGGAACGTGGTGCCTTCACCGTAAGTGCTCTCGGCCGAAACCGTGCCGCCATGCAGGCGCACAAGTTCCTGAACCAGTGCCAGTCCGATCTCTGAGCCTTCATGCGTCCGGCCGCGCGCGCCCGCTATGCGGTGGAAACGTTCGAAGATCCTGGGCAACTCGTCGGCGGGGATTCCGGTACCTGTGTCGCGGACGGTGAGTTCGAAGTGTGCGCCGGTGTTCCGCAATTTGACTTCGATCGCGCCGTCGAAGGTAAACTTGAAGGCATTCGATACGAGATTGAGAACAATCTTTTCCCACATCTCGCGATCGACATGGGCCGGCTTGGATATTGGCGGACAGTCGATGTCGAGCCGCAATCCCGCCTTCTCGACTGCCGCGCGAAAGACGCTTGCAAGCTCCGCCGTGAACGCCGAAAGGTCTACCGGTTCGTAAGCTACCCGGACGCGCCCGGCTTCAATGCGCGAAAAATCAAGCAGCGTGTTGACGAGCTTGAGCAACCGCAGACCGTTGCGCTGGATGAGGTCGACCTGTTGATGGATCGAGCCCGGCGGTGCATCGGGCGCGTCACCTAATTCGCGCTTCAATTCCTCCAATGGCCCGAGCATCAACGTCAGCGGCGTGCGGAACTCGTGGCTGACATTCGAAAAGAACGCCGTCTTGGCGCGGTCGATCTCCGCTAATGCCTCGGCTCGCTTGCGCTCTTCCTCATATGCGCGCGCCTTCACCATCGCAGTCGCGACGTGGTTCGCGGCGAGCTCATAAAAGTTTTTGTACCGTTCATCGAATATCAGTCGTGAACTGACGCCAGCGACCAGCAGCCCAAATGGCTCATTGCCCTTGCTGGGGTGGAGCGGCACGACCACCGCCATATTCGGCGGCTCTGCCCACGGTCCGACCGGCGCAGCGTCGAAGCGTGAAACAAGGTCGGTCACTTCCACCAAGTCTTGCCCGCGGAATGCCGCCGCGAGCGGCCAGCCCTGATCCATGTCGGGGTCGAGCGGCACGGCAGGCGGACTTGCGCCTTTCGCAGGCTCGATACCGACCGTCGCGGCCAATCGCGCGTGCTGACCGTCGGAATCGATCAGGTATATGAGCGCGAACGGAATATCTTTACTATGGCGGGCAAGCGCCTGTGCCGCGACGCGGCATGTTTCTTCGACAGTGTTCTCGATCGCCGCAACCGCGAGGTCGCGCAGGATGGCAACCCGGCGTTCCGCGACAACTTTCTGGCTGATTTCGTGAACCGTTGCCAATACGCCGCCGATGCCGCTTGACGCCATGCTGTCGGGCACCGGGCTGTAGGCTACCGTAAAGTGCGTTTCCTCGCTGAAGCCCGAACGCTGGATATATGAAGCTCGAAATCTTCAATCCAGGTGGATGGTCCGCCATTGAACGGCGTGTCGATCAGCGGCTTCAGGATATCCCAGATTTCCGACCAGCATTCGCGGACCGGGAGACCGAGCGCGGTCGGATGCTTGAGACCCAGGACTGGAATGTAGGCGTCGTTATAGAGGGAAATGTAGTCCGACCCCCACCACAACAGCATGGGAAACCGATTGGCCATCATCAGCCCGACCGTGGTGCGCAGCGCGGGAGACCACGCATCTGATGGTCCGAGCGGTGATTTCGACCAATCAAAACTCCGGATGCGCTCCGCCATCTCGCCGCCGCCGACGAGCCATTCGCTTGGTTCTTCAAGCGAGCAAGCTTCCTTACGCAACGCTCTCTCCCGGGACGCCTCGTAGGTACACGCGACCATAGCCATCGCAGCGGCCAGACCGTTTCTCGGAACGGTGAGAGACGGAGTTAGTTCCCTACCAAACCGAACTTGTCCGCCGGATCACGACGGCATTCGCACGCAATTGGACCCAACTACGTATTCAATCGTCCGAAAGCTGACGCGATTTCAGAGCCTTACGAGGTCGAGAGTAACCCGCCTCATCAAGGTCGCTATGACCGAACCTTCGAGCATCGTACCAATCGCTTCTAAACGGTCCCCGCCGCGACCGGACCGCGGCTTGAGTGGATGACCGGTTTGGGTCATTTCCAGACTTCGGCGGACGCAACAGCGATGTGCGCTTGTGTCCGCTTTCCCCGTTAGCGACCACTGGGCGGACATCGCTGGAGGTCCGTTTCGTGGCCATAAGGAGACATGTCCTCTTGCTTAGGGGGATCAATTCTCACGCTGCACAGTCCGCGTGGACACCTTCAGCCCACGGTAACCCACCGAACCTGTCGGATTCCTTCTTCGCAATAAGAAGCGAACGATAGATATTTTTTTGGAAATGGCGCCGGGGTTCCGCGCCATTTTCGTTTGTGGGCGGCGTGTCACTCCCTCCCCCGCCCGCGGGGGTCCGAGGCGAGCAAGCTCGCTCTCGAGGCTGGGGTAGGGAAAGGTCTCACCTGCCAACCCCCACCCGCCCTCGCTTTGCTCGGGCACCCTCCCCCGCAAGCGGGAGAGGGTAAAAGGAGCCTTGTTGCCGGCCTTCTCGGAAGCATCTTTGCTCGTGTTACCAGCCGGCCTCCCGCTCTGGCGCGGCAACATCGCGCCCTATATAGAGTTGCGGGGGCTGATCAGTCCGGGGGGACGATGCGTCCAAAGGTCATTCTGATCGCGATCGCGGTGATCGCGGTGTCGTTCTTGGTCAGCCTGAAGGCCATGGACTGGCTTTCGCCGGGCGGCACGGTCAACACCCGGCCCGTGATTGCCGACTTGCCGCCGCTGCCCCCTGCCCCGAAAAGCTCGGTCATCCTGGCGCAGGTGGCTATACCGATTTCCGTCATTCGCGACGCCGCCGAGCGCAGCGCGGCGCGCAATTTCTCCGGCAAGGCCGACAACCCGGTGACGCAGATCCTGCAAAACGCCGATATCGGCTGGACCGCCGCGCGGGGTCCGGTCTCGGCGACCGGGGGACAGGACCTGCTGTCGCTGACCACCCCGCTGACGGGAAAGCTGAACGTGACGGGCTCGCTGTCGTCGAAGGCAACCGGCGCGGTCAGCGACGCCGTTGGCGCCCTGCTCGGCGATCATGCCGCCAAGCAGATCGCCGGCGTGAACATCAAGCAACTCAATGCCAATGCCGAGATCAGGGGCAGCGTCACCGTCACCTCGCACCCCAAGCTCGCCGCCGCCTGGCGTCTGGAGCCCAACCTCGGTGCGGAAGTGCGGCTCGGCGACACCAACCTCACGGTCGCCGGCGCGCGCGTAAACGTCCCGGCGCAGGTCAAGCCGCTGATCGACAAGACCGTCGGCGAACAGATCGCGGCTGCCGGTGCGCGCATTCGCAACGATCCCTCGATCGAGCGCAATGCGCGGATTCAGTGGGCGAAGGCATGCCGCTCGATTCCGCTGCAAAGCGTCGGCGGCAACTCCTCCGTTCCCTCCCTTTGGCTTGAGCTGCGGCCGACCCGCGCGGTTGCCGTGCAGCCTTTCATCAGCGCCTCCGCCGTGACCATGACGCTCGGCATCGAGGCGGAGACCCGCATCACGCCGCAAGAGACCACGCCGAATTGTCCGTTTCCCGAAAAGATCTCGATCGTGCCGCCGACGCCTGCGGTGGTTGCCATCGGCATCCCGGTCGACATCCCGTTTGCCGACATCAACAAGATCGTGGAGACGCAATTGGCCGGCCGGACCTTCCCCGAGGATGGCTCGGGCCCGGCGAGCGTCACCGTAAAACAGGCGTCGGTCGCTGCATCCGGCGACCGGTTGCTGATTTCGCTGCTGGTGTACGCGAAGGAGAAGAGCCTGTTCAGCTTCGGCGGCGAAGCCAATGTGCATATCTGGGGCAAGCCGGTACTCGATCTGGCGCAGCAGACGTTGCGGCTTGCCAATGTCGAACTGGCGGTGGAATCCGAAGCCGCCTTCGGCCTGCTCGGCGCCGCCGCGCGCGCGGTGATGCCGCATCTGCAAAAGGCATTGGCGCAAAAAACCGCGGTCGATCTCAAGCCAATTCTGGGCAATGCGCAGAAGATGGTCGCGGCTGCGATTACCGACCTTCAGAAGAACGAGGACGGCGTGCGCGTGGCCGCGAACATCACCAAGCTCGACCTCGCCGACATCGCCTTCGATTCCAAGACGCTGCGGGTGATTACGGAAGCAACCGGCACGATCAATGTCACGATCACGTCGCTGCCGGGATTGTGAGTGACAAACCCGGCGCGATGAGACGACGGATGCCGCTGGCCCTCTTCGCCAGGGCTCGCCCGTGGAGCAGATTCACGCCGAATGGCACACCAACCTCGCTGAAGCGGTCGCAAGTGACCCTCAGTCGGCCTTGGCCCGATTTCAAGGCTGACCTAGCTCGAACGCGAGCAACACGTTTCCCGGAATACCGCTCCATTGCGCGTAGCCCGAATTCACATACAGCATGCCGTCGACGATAACCGGGCCCGGTCCATCCATGGCACCACCGCGCCCTGAAACGCCATTCACCGTGGCGTAGTCACGCGCGGTGTCGAACTCCCAAAGCAGTCGCGCGTCGTCTGTCGAATAGGCCCGCAGGAAGCCGCTCACGCCGCCGGAGAAGACGGCGCCCGGAATGGCCGTAACCGCAGCAGAAAGTGCAGGACTGCATCGATCGCGTTCACCACATGCTACCGGAGGCACCTGCATCGTGACTTTGCCGTCCGACAAACCAAGCCCGAAGAGACCGCCTCCCTCGTTCGAATTTAGACGTCGAGTACCGTCGAGAAGAAATCGCACGTCAGAGTTCGCTACGTACACCCGCTCCTGATCCGCAGCCGAGCCCCACTCCATGCCGCCCAGCGGGCCCCCCTTGCCCACCCGTGTTTGCCAGAGGAGCTTGCCGTCCTGGTCGGGGTCGAACGCAGACACGACGCCCGATTTCTGCCCGATCACCAGCTCCCTTTGGCCGTTGGGCAAGCTCACCAGGATCGGCGACTGGCCGAAGTCATGATCCGGGCCAGGGTCTTGCGGACAATTGGTCTTGTTGGCCGCGAAACAGGCGACGACGAAGCTGTCCTTTGGTGTTGCTTGTCGATGCCATAAAATCTGGCCCGTGTTCAGATTGATGGCAATCAGCGCGTCGGAGGTGTCTGCCGGCGGGTTCTAATAGGAGTTGCCAGTCGCGACATAGAGGGCCGATCGTTGAGCATCGATGGTCGGGGAAGACCAAATCGAGGCCCCGGATGGACCGTAAAGCTGTGTCCCGACGGCATTCCTTGTCGTTGGATGTGGCGCTTCCGCAATCGTGTAAGTTTGCCAAATTTGGCTGCCGCTCGCGGCATCGAGCGCCACTACGCTGCCGCGGAAAGTGCAGCACTCGTAGGTGTCTTTCGATCCGGTTAATTCCTCGATCGATGAAATCGGAACATAGAGGACGCCGGAAAAAAGAACGGGCGTCCCGGTGATCCGAGCGGCCGGGTGATCCTCCAGTTTTCTCTTCCAAATCAGCGAACCGGTCGATGGATTGATCGCATAGGCGTTAGCTGCTGCGTCACCGAAAAATACAGCGAACTCGCCGGCCCCGGAGAGCGGACCGAAAGTAATCGCAGTCCGCACTGGTGCTTCGGTCGAGTAGGTCCAAATCGTGCAACCGCTTTTGGCGTCGAGCGCGCGGACCTTGCGATCACCTCCCCCGACGAACAGAACTCCACCTACTACCGTGGGCTGCGCGTTGGCCGAAGAGACACCGGGAAAACCATACGCCCATTTCAGCTGCAATCGCGGGATTTGGTCTGGCTTCAGTCCGGCCATGCTCGTCGGTTGAAAGCGACTATTGTTGATATCTACACCCCAACCATTCCACCGCGGTCCATCAAGCGCTCCGGCAAACGTTGGCGACTGTCGCGTGCAGTCACCGGTCGTTCCGCTGGTAGTCGCAGCTTGATCGGCTGCGCCCTTCCCGGTCACAAAGCTGGCGATAGCCTTACGCTCATCCTCGGTTCGCTCCTTGGCGATCGCGGCCATGCTGCCCGATGCAAGAGTTGCAACAACATGCTCGAACGACATCGATTGCATTACACTGCGACCGGGAGCTCGGCTTTGCTGGCCGCCGGAGTCGTGGCACTCGGCACAATGTTGTGCGTAGAGAGCGGCACCGTTCTGCTGTGCCATCGCCGGTGAGGAAATCCAGAGCAAAAGACCCGCAGTTGCAGCGCTCAACTTCATCGTATTCTCCCACACCAGCGAGCGATCCAGGGCCAGCGTTTAAAGACAATACCGGAGTCGAGAAACTTCTGACAGGCATATCCCGGTCTGTAGCCGGACGGCAGTCGATCTCACAGCTGATTCCTTGCAATGCGCAGAAGACGGTCGCGGCTGCGATGACCGACCTTCGGAACAACGAGGACGGCGTGGGTGTGTGGCTGCGGAAATCAAGAGCTCGATCTCGCCGACATCGCTTTCGATTCCAAAACGCTGCGGGTGATCGCGGAAGCAACCGGCACGATCAATGTCACGATCACCGCGCTGCCAGGATTGTGAGAGAAAAACCCGGCTGCATCGATCGAAAATTTGACCCCAAAGCCGACGGCCATTCGGATGCGGATGGTTGCTCCTGCTTGAGCTGTCGCGCTCGGCGCAAAGCCTGGTCGAGCAGGGCCTCTGCCGAACCGGCTGGTACTCGACTGCCGTCCGTGTGTTCAATGTGGCCGAAATGACGTCTACAACCGGGCCTATTCATGACCCACCAAAGCAACTAGTGGCTAGAAATCCCGCAGTTGTTGTACCCACGCTACAACGAACTACCGAGATCTGGAGTAAGCTCCTTTTGAAATTTCGATATTTGCTTTTTTGGAGCTTTGCGATGGTCAGGAAATTTCTTTTGGCGAGTGCCGCGCTGGCGCTTATCTCGACGAATTCTGGTTTTGCCGCTGACCTTCCGGTAAAGGCTCCGCCCGTCCCCGTCCCGCCACCGGTTTACGACTGGACCGGCCTCTACGTGGGCGGCAATTTCGGCTGGGGATGGGCTCACGTCGATGGTACTCAGCTTGCCCCAGGTACGACAAACTTTCCGACCGGGACCGTCTTCGCCAGGGAGAACTCAAACGGCTTCCTTGGCGGCGTGCAGGCAGGCTTCAACTACCAGACTCCCTATCACCTGGTTGTCGGTGTCGAGGGCGACTTTGACTGGACGGACATCAGGGGAAGCGCCACCACGATCAGCACGGTGACAGGATTCACAAGCACCAATAACGGGAGACTTAGGGATTTTGCCCTGTTGACGGGTCGTGTGGGCTGGGCAGCGGATAATTGGCTCTTCTATGCGAAGGGCGGTGTAGCCTTGGGCCAGAGCAGTTCGTCCAGCGTTGGCGTTTTGGCGAACGGGACTTTGTTTGAGACAGGCTCCAGCACAACCGATCGCACCGGTTGGACCATCGGGGCTGGCGTCGAATGGGGGTTCGCGCCGGGTTGGTCCGCGAAGATCGAGTATAACCACATTGACTTCGTTTCCAGTAACATTGGCATCAATCACATTGAAACCGTTGGTACCTTCTTCACAACGTTCGTAAGCTCCACAGAACGGGTCGACGTGGTGAAGGGTGGGATCAATTACCGCTTCAACTGGGGCGCTCCAGTCGTTGCGAATTACTGATCCGTTTTGGATACTCCGTGAACGAAAAGCCCCGGCCTCGTCCGGGGCTTTTTATCTCCAATATCCGCTGCTCATTTCCGAACGCGAAATCGTCAGCATTGGCGATGACGTCAAGTTGGCACAGGACTTCCTGGAGCAGCACGGGCCGCTGACATCTCGAGGTCTTGCGCTACGCCGCGCATGGTAACCTTAACAATTGCTTTCATTTGTCGATAAAATTTTATCGATTAGGATGATGACCAGTCGGACGGCGACGAGCCGCCTGATGAGAGGTCAGCGAAGAGGCGCAGCTTCACAGGCCTCGCCGAAATTCAGCAGCAGAACCGGTCGCGAACCGGCAGTTGCGGAAATTGAGCCGTTCGGTGCCCGCCCGGACGGCCTTTTCTTTTTTGGCGGTTTATAGCGTTTTCGAGCGAAGTGAATACCGGTTCGCGTGAAGAAAACGCGTCAAACCAAAGATTAGCTCGACCTGTGAAGGATGCTTCGCCCATCGCGCAAAGGAATCATCCAGTATCAGGCGAGCAAAAAATCTTGCCGGGATCGTTGAGGTCTCCGCTGCAGGTGGCGGCGTCACGCTATGACGCGCGGTTGAGAAAGATCGGCAGCCCCCGCTTGTCAGCGTAGATGGGACGGTAGCGCTCTTTGTTGTATGTGCCGGCAACGTCCAATTTGCGCGGCCCGAGCCTGGCGTCAGGAATAGGTACGAGGTCGTAGCGTCCTTCGACGAGCGCCGACATGAGGCCAGTCCTGCCTTCCAGGATGGCATCGTAGGCCATGTTACCGAAAGTCAGGGCTACAAGCTTGTCGATGAAGTCCGGATCGCCCGATCGCAGGTCGTAGGTGAGGTCAGAGACGATGGTCTCCTCGCCGGAGCGCCGCTTGATCTCGTCGGCAAGTGCTTCTGCCACGCTGGCCTTCTTGCGATGGCCGTAGGCGTCAGGCTCGCCGTATTCCTGCACCTTGTGGCCCTCCCACTCGGCGCCCTCGCTGAGCACGATCAGCGCGTAGTTGCTTGGATTGGCGCGCTTGTCCTCGAGCAGCAACTGTATCAGCTTGTCGAGATTGACCTTGTACTCCGGTATGACGCATCGGATCGAGGTCGCGTATGCGGTGTATAGCGCCGTAAATCCGGCATCGCGGCCAAAGACACGGAAAATTCCAATTCGTTCGTGGGAGCCGACCGTGGTGCGCTGGCGCTGGATGGCATCGCTGGCGCGGGTGATCGCGGTCGAGAAACCGATGCAGTACTCGGTATTGCGGACGTCGTTGTCCATCGTCTTCGGGATGGCAATGATCTTGACGCCGAGTTCGTTGAGCTTGGCTGCATAGCTCAGCGTATCGTCGCCGCCGATAGCGATCAGGTGTTCGATGCCGAGTCCCGAGAGATTCGCCAGCACCTGACCGGTCAGGTCCCACGTTTTGGTTGCAATGCCGCCCTTGGCGCTCTGGTAGAAGGGAAAGTCCCTGCCGACGAGATGATCGGGCAGCTTCTTCATTTTGGAGGGATTGGTGCGGCTCGAGTGCAGCACCGTGCCGCCTCGCCGGTCGATGATGCGGGTGTTTTCACGATTCAGCGGGATGATGTAGTGAGATTTGCTGGCTGGATCGTCCAGATTCACGTGCGTCAGGGCCTCCCAGCCGCGGCGCAGACCGACGACCTCGATGTCGTTCTCACTGCCGCGATAAGTCACGCTCTTGATGACTGCGTTGAGGCCGGGGACATCCCCGCCGCCCGTGAGAATGCCGATGCGTTTTCTCGCCATGCCCACCTCCGCGGGATTCGCAAGTTTTAGTAACGCCTGTATCACGTTGTGGTTTCCATCATAGCGGCCCGGCCAGCCCTGCGCCGAGGTTTTTTCGTTGCGTGCTGCTGGCGAGAGGCGACCGACCGAGACGCGCCGGGTATTCCAGGAAGGTGGGATGCGTCACGGTGTTGTACGGCGCGAGGGGCAAAGCCGGCATCAAACAAGGGACAAAGGCCGGCTGCATCGGTCGAAAATGACCGATAGCGTTCGCATGTCGCAGGGAGGGCCCTGCCGTGCTAAGCTTGCTGTGCACCCAAGCTCGGGAGGGCCGTGGTGAGGCGGCGGGAAGTCCTTTTGCTGTTGGGCGGCGGCGCGGGTTGGTCACTTTCCGCAAGTGAGCACGCGTTTTCACAGCAACCCGCAGGCGTCCCGCGCGTGGGCGTGATCGTCTCCGGATCGGAGCCGCATCCGTTTGCCGATGCGTTCCGGCGAGGCCTGCAGGCCCGCGGTTACTCGGTCGGCCGCAACATTGCAGTCGAATTGCGCTATACACAGGGGCAGAGCGATCGTGCCGCGCAGTTCGCGGGCGAGTTCGTCCGGTCGAGGGTCGACGTGATCGTTGCCCACTTCACGCCCGCGGTTCGCGCCGCGATGGCGGCTACAAAGACAATTCCAATCGTGATGGTGGCCGGCGCGCCGTTGCAGTCCGGCTTTATCAGGAGCCTTTCGCAACCCGGTGGCAACGTCACCGGCCTGTCGGCCATGGACGCCGAAATCGGCGGCAAGCGCATTCAGCTGCTGCGCGAGATCATTCCGAACCTTTCCTGCGTCGGAGTGCTTGCCACGACTCCGACCACCGATCCCTTCAGTGAGCCGTTTGTGGCCGACATTCTGACGTCGGCCAAGGCTGCCAATTTGCGGACCTCGCCCGTCCTGATCGGCGGCGCAAGTGAATTCGAAGAAGCTTTTTCCATCATGGCCGGGGACGGGGCTCAGGCGGTCATCGTTCAAGGATTTTTTGGTCCCTATGCCACGCAGTTGGTGGAGATCGCGAACAGGCACCCCATGGGTTACATGTCTAGCGACCGAAGCGCCGTCGCGGAAGGAGGCCTGGCTTCGGTTTCCGCCAACTATCCGGTATTGTACGAGCACACGGCGACCTTCGTCGACAAGATCCTCAAAGGCGCGAATCCGGCCAGTTTGCCGGTTGAACAGCCTTCCAAGTTTCAGGTGACGATCAACAACAAGACCGCGCAGGAACTCGGCTTGTCCATTTCACCAACGCTGCTGGCGCAAGTCGACGAGGTTCTTGATTAGACGCCTGGGTCGCCTGTTGGCCCCTTTGCGTCGCTTCGCGAGCCCGCGCCGCAATTACCTCGATTTAAACCCCGAGCAGACCCAAAGACCCTCGGTCCATTTCTATCGCTCGAAAGGCTAATGGTGCTCGCACATTGCGGCGCGGCTCTTTAGAATGCCATTTGAGGGGGATGAGCATCGTTCCGTTTGCAACAGACGGAGATGACAGGATGGAACGGATCAAGCCCCGCGGCCCCAAAGCCCCTCGTCGTCCGCAGCTTGCCGACCGCATAGAGCTGCAAGAGCAAGTCACTGAACTCGCGGCGCAGCAGGCGGCGATGTCGGAAGTGCTGCGCTCCATCGCCAACTCGCCGCACGATCTGGAGCCTATCTTCGACACAATAACCGCCAATGCCACCCGCCTCTGCAGAGCCGAAGTGGGCGCCTTGATCATCTTCGAGGAACACGGCTACCGCCTGGTGGCGCGGACAGGCATGGCAGATGAGTTCTATGTCAAGGGCCGCCTCTATCCGGTCAGTGAAGGCGCTCCCTCCGCGCGAATGATCAAAACCAGATCGCCGGTCCACATCGCCGACCTGGCGGCAGATCAAGCTTACCACCAGCGTATACCCGGCCTGGTGGCGCTCGTGGAACGGATAGGCGTCCGCAGCTATCTGCTCGTACCCATGCTGAAGGACAATGAACTGGTCGGCGGAATTACCATCGTCCGCGCCCGCATGCAGCCATTCACGGACAAGCAGATTGAGTTGGTCACGGCCTTTGCCGCGCAAGCTACCATCGCATTGGAGATTACCCGTCGCGAGCGGCAACTTCGGCAAGCGCAGATGGAGCTCGCACACGCAACTCGCGTCGCGGCAATGGGGCACCTCACCGGCTCGCTCGCCCATGAACTCAAGCAACCGCTTTCCGCAATGGCGGCCAATGCGGAGGCCGGCTCGCGCTGGCTGACAAGGGAACCGCCCCAGATCGAAAAAGCGAAACAATCCGTCGAGCGCATCGTCAAGGACGTCGAGCGAGCCAGCGCTGTCATAGACCGGGTGCATGGTCTGGTGAAAAAAGCTCCCCCACGGACGGATACGATCAATATCAATGATGCAATCCTGGAGGTTATGACCGTGGTCCACGGCGAGCTGGTGAAGAACCGGATCAGGGCGCAGACGCAATTGTCGGATAGCCTGCCGCGCGTTCGGGGCGATCGGGTCCAACTTCAACAGGTGATGCTCAATCTGGTCATCAATGCCATTCAGGCGATGAGCGGTGTCACTGACGGCATCCGCGAACTACGGATCAGTACCGAGAGCATCAAGCAAGAGGTGCGCGTCGCGGTGCAGGATACGGGTCCCGGCTTGATGACGGACAACCTCGAGCAACTGTTCGAGCCATTCTTTACGACAAAACCCAGTGGCATGGGCATGGGACTGTCGATCTGCCGCACCATCGTCGAAGAACACGGCGGACGGCTGTGGGCGAACGAAAACCTGCCGCAGGGCGCCCTGTTTCAGTTCGCGCTGCCGCCGGCCGAGGGGGTATTCGTGAATCAGATCGACTCGGTCTCGTGACGAGCCCGAGCCGACCTGGTGGGAACGCCACCTGCATATGCCTTTTCACGACCGCTTTTGAGGATTTAGTTCGATCTATCGCTTGCTGAAAAAGCTAAATCGCATGCTCTCCTTGTTCGGATACCAGTTCCAGTCATCCGCATCGGCCTCCTGTTCGATGCGCCAAATCTCATCGAGCAAAGAGGAATCGGAAACAGCGAACTGGAAGCCGTTGCGGACGAAAGCGTCGGACCACTCTGCAAATGTCCAAAAGGTCTGCAAGCCCGCAAATAATTCGTAGTCCTCGATCACTTCCTCCGTCATATCGGTAGCCGTGCCGTGAAACACGATTCCTGCACGACATACCCGAAACATCTCCTTGATCGCCTGGTCGATCTCTTCTTCGGGAAGGTAAGGAAGGCTCGTTTCGTAAATGAAGTCGAACGATCCGTCCGTGAACGGCATTTTACGCACGTCGCCGAGCAGGTTTCGTCGGCGCCACTCAACCGGCGTTTTCGAATGAATGTACGCATTGTTTTCGATGCCCCAGGCTTCGACGCCCAGCCTGTCGAATTGTTTGAGGGTCAGGCCATTGGCGCTGCCGCAGTCAAGCAACTTGTAGGGCGCCTGCGCACCCCAGACGGCATTGATCAAATCAACAAGATATTTCGAATTAAAGGCAGCCTGGAAAATGTCTTCATATCTCCGATTACCGGAGTAGTTCTCGAAATAGCTGTCAGCGACCGCTCCATTCCTGTCCGTCACGTCCTTGCCGATCTGATACGCGAATTTGCGCTTGCGCACCTCGGTAATGCTCTGGCTGCCATCATCATCCATCTCTCCAATCTCCTGTTGTGGAGATCGCAAACAGCCGCGCTGATGCCATCCCTGCGATATCGATCAAACCCTAAATATACGAGTTTTGCCCGATTGTACGATCCACGTGGGAGCGCGTTGCTATCGGTCAGTAACTTCTTCGACCAGAATGACTCGTGGGCGCCGGGCGGCGCGGCGTGTGCTGCGCGTCTAGCGGCAGGTGAGCACCGTTTCTTTCAAGAAATTGCCTTTTTTCTTCAAGACACGCGCGCAGCTTTCAAAATATCACCATTGCAGTCGGGGGGAAGTTTCAGGAACGCGGCTATGGCAACGCGACGGTGCCCTCGCATATCAGGTGTGGGCCATGAGAAGGACCATGAATTGGCGCAGTCCGAAGCCGTGTCGGGTCCCCACTCAACCATTTCAGACTTCTGCCTGACCAGGATCACCAACAAGTATGCAGCCGAGGGCGCTGTGGTTTGCCCCGCATCACGGCACGGCAGCCGCTCGGATGCTGCGCCACAACCGTACCGGCAGTAAACGCCGAACCTTTGCCAACACGGAACGGAGAAGGCCATGAACGAACAGAAAGAGACCGGCAGAACAGCGAATGTGAAGGCTGTCAGCGTCGCTGACTACATCGTTGAGCGCCTTGCCGCAGAGGGAATCGACCACTGCTTTGGCGTTGCCGGCGATTACGTGTTTCCAATCTGCGATGCTGTCGACAGCAGTGCAAAGGTGAAATGGATTGGCTGCGCCAATGAATTGAATGCGTCTTATGCCGCGGACGGCTATGCGCGCATCCGGGGCGCGGCCATGCTGACTACGACCTACGGCGTTGGAGAGTTATCGGCCATAAACGGCGTGATGGGCGCCAAGGCGGAAAAATCACTGGTCTTTCACGTCGTCGGAATGCCCTCTTACCAGAATCAGCGCTTGGGCAAGATTGCCCACCACACCCTCGGCGACGGCATCTTCGGCAATTTCGTCGATCTGTCCGCCAAAGCAGCATGCACTCATGCCGTCATCAATCCGCAGAACTGCGTCATCGAAATGGAACGCGTCATCGCGGAGGCGCACCGTAACAGTCAGCCGGCTTACATCGTCGTGCCGTCGGACTACGCACTATCCCCGATCGTGCCGGCTGACGTAAAGCCGCTTGTACCTCGATCAAACGCGGCAGCGTTGGAAAAGGCGATGGCGGCGATCGCGCAGCGCATCAAACAGGCAAAAGCCGTCGTTGCCTTTCCGGCCTTCACAATTTCGCGGCTCGGCTTGCAGAAGCAGGCACAGAGAGCGATCGAAGCTGTGGGCTGCCCCTTTGTCACAACGCTGATGGAGAAATGCCTCTTTGACGAGAGTCATTCGCAGTTTGCCGGAATGTATGTTGGTGCGGTGTCAGAAAAAAGAACCCGCCAAATCGTCGAAGGCGCCGATCTGGTCCTCGATCTCGGTGGCGTCAATTTGAACGACATTACCACCGCCGCCTATTCAGGCCGGTTTGATCTTTCTCGGTTCATTACCGTCGGCCTCAACGACGTCAGGATTGGAGACAAAATCATTCCCAATGTCAGGCTGGCGGATGTTTTGACGGGGCTGGCCGAGCTTAAGCCGTCATCCACGCCATATCGAGGAACACCACAAGCTCTTGCACCCGTAAACGGAAGCCCGTCCGACAAGATCACGATGGACGCCCTTTATCCGCGCTATGCAGCGTTCCTGCGCACGGGCGACACGGTCGTTCTTGAGACCGGCAGCTCGAGCCTTGGCGTGACGCCGACGATATTTCCGGACGGCGTCAGGGTGGAAGCGCAAGTTCTGTGGGGATCGATCGGTTGGGCAACCCCAGCCGCATTCGGTGTCGCGCTCGCCGACCCGAGCAGGCGTACCATTCTGATCACGGGTGAAGGCTCGCATCAACTGACTGCGAACGACATTGGCGCCATGGGGCGGTTCGGAGCCAACGTCATTGTCTTCGTACTCAACAACGACGGTTATCTCATCGAGCGCGCCCTGGAGGAAAACCCGGACTGGACTTACAACGACCTCGCGCCCTGGAAGTACGCCGAATTACCGAAGGCGCTGGGATGCGCAAATTGGTACACCGCGCGTGTAACCACGCTGGGCGAGCTCGACGAGGCGATGAAGGCCGCTCGCGCCAGCAAGTCGGGGGCATATATCGAGATCATTGGCGGCAGAATGGATATGCCGCCGGCCCTCGCCTTCGCCCATGGCCAACTTAAATCCATGTACGGCGACGCGCCATAAGACCTACAGGCCCGAAACAGCAGATGGCACGAGCAGCTATGCTCCGCCATCTGCGAGGTCCAGATGTCGGCTTCTGTCCCTCGCGTCATTTGGGTCTTGCGCGGCGGTTCGACCGCTTTCACTGCAAAGCTGAAGTGGGCTCGGCATTGCCTGCAGAATCCGGATGATGAAAATGCCTCCCAAAAGCGCGATCTCGACCGCAAGTCATCGCGCCTTTTGGCTCGCGGGCCATTCCGGGACCAGCCGCCGGCACCGGGGAATGCAGTCATGGCCGGGCAAAAACGCGCCGCTTCTGCCCGGCCATGACATCTCGGCTCAGGAGCCCTCGAATTTGAAGGAGACCTTCAGTTTGGCGCGATAGGCCTCGACCTTGCCCTTGGCGTCCAGTTGCAGGTCAAGCTCGGAAACTTCGGCGACGCGCAAATCCCTTAAGGTCTGTCCCGCCCGTTCGACCGCGGAGCTCGCTGCCTTTTCCCAGGACTCTTTACTGGTCCCGACCAGTTCGATGATTTTGTAGACGCTGTCAGGCATGCCGTCCTCCCTTTCGGTTTGGGCAGGACGCAGGATGCTCCTGCCGCTCTCAAGCCTAACATCGCGATCCCCGCGCTGAAAGTCGCAAATCCGGGGCGACAGCGGTAACTATCGCGCCTTCTCCAAACGTTTCAACGAAAGGGTCGGCCACATGCCGACCATGATCCAGGCAGGTCTTTATTCGGCGACGATGCACTACCTGAAGGCGATCGAGGCAACCGGCACGGATCAAGCGCCGAGAGTGACAGCGCAGATGCGCGCAACCCCGATCAACGACTTCTTCGCCAGGAACGGCAAGATCCGGATCGACGGCCGCATGGTCCACGACAATTACCGGTTCGAGGTCAAGAGACCTGAGGAATCGAAGGGCGAATGGGATCTTTACAAGCTGCTCGCCACCGTTCCCGGCGACGAAGCTCGACAAGGGTGGCTGCCGCTGGTGAAGACGAATTGAGACGCTTCCTTGCATTGGATCAACGAGACGCGACCACGCGCACCGTCATCGCTAGGAGCGTCAGCGACGAAGCAATCCAGCGTGACGATTTTCGACTGAGCTGCTTTGTCAGTCGAGCAGTTCACCTCTCCCCGGCGGGGAGAGGTCGGATCGCGATAGCGATCCGGGTGAGGGGCACCGCAATTACGAAAGACCGTAACCCCTCACCCCGACCCCTCTCCAAAGAAAGAGGGGGCACACCTCCATTGCGGCTGGGTTCGACAAAAAAGCGCGCCCGGCAAAGCCGGACGCGCTTGCCTCAAGCCAGTATATTCGGCCGTGCCTTACGTCGAATATTTGAATTCAGGCATCGCCTTCAACTCGTCCTTGGTGGCGTTGAAGAGGGCGTGATCGGGATACCACGGGTTTTTCGTTGAAGTCGACGTGCTCGCAGACCCTGTGGTGGACGGCTTGTTGCTGCTGCTGCTGCTGGTCGTGGTCGAGGGAACCGGCTGATCGACGAACTTGATCTTGTCGAAGGGAATAGCGACAAGATGCTCGCCCATGCCAAGGAACCCGCCGACGCCGAGCACGACGGCCTTGATGTTTCCGCTCTTGTCAATCAAGAGGTCGTTAATCGAACCGATGCTCTCATTCTTGTCATTGTAGACGTTAAGCCCGACGACTTTCGACCCGCGCCAGGTGCTGCCCTGCAGCGAGGATTCAGACATCGTTGACGCCGCGTTGGCCTTGTCGGTGGTCGCTGTCGGGGTTTGCGCCGAGGCAACCGTCGCCAGCAACGCCGTACCGGCCATCACCGCCGTGAGATATTTTGCAAACATCTGGTTTCTCCCTCAGAGAATTTGTGGGGAGAGAACAT
>Ga0210393_10001622_pt1 | contig 18743 bp, 9 predicted proteins | sample IncBWC27OmetaG_FD_160068 | JGI IMG/M metagenome (GOLD analysis project Ga0210393, IMG submission 160068) | Forest soil microbial communities from Barre Woods Harvard Forest LTER site, Petersham, Massachusetts, United States - Inc-BW-C-27-O ... | reverse complement strand
GTCGCGGATCGAGGATCTTGCGGAGACCACGCTCTCGCAGAAGATTTCGCAATTACCTGGGGTGGGCCTGGTCAGCATCGGCGGCGGGCAGCGGCCTGCGGTGCGGATTCAGGCGAACCCAACGGCGCTGGCAGCTTACGGCCTAAGCCTCGAGGATCTTCGTACCGCGTTGGGACAAGCCAACGTAGACCAGGCCAAGGGCACCTTCGATGGTCCGCATCAGGCGTTTACGATCGGCGCGAACGACCAGTTGCTGACCAGCGATGGTTACCGGCCGCTGATCATTGCCTATAGGAATGGTGCGCCGGTTCGCGTGAGCGACGTGGCGACTGTGTTTGATGGCGCCGAAAACGCCAAGCAGGCGGCCTGGGCGAACGAGCATCCCGCGGTGATTCTGAATATTCAGCGGCAGCCAGGCGCCAACATCATTGCGGTGGTGGACCGCGTGAAGAAGTTGCTGCCGCAACTGCAGGCATCGCTGCCGAGCGCGGTGCAAGTGCAAATTCTAACGGATCGAACGACGACGATTCGGGCGTCGGTGGAGGATGTGCAATTTTCGCTGGTTCTGACCATCGCGCTGGTGGTGATGGTGATTTTCTTGTTCTTGCGTAGCGCGCGGGCGACGGTGATTCCGGCGCTGGCGGTGCCGTTGTCGATTGTCGGGACGTTCGGTGTGATGTATTTGCTGGGCTACAGCTTGAACAATCTATCGTTGATGGCGCTTACGATCTCGACGGGGTTCGTGGTCGACGATGCGATCGTGATGATCGAAAACATCAGCCGGTTTATTGAAGAGGGGGAAACACCGCTACAGGCGGCGCTGAAGGGATCGGAGCAGATCGGGTTCACAATTCTGTCGCTGACGGTTTCGCTGATCGCGGTGCTGATCCCGTTGCTGTTCATGGGCGACATCGTGGGGCGGTTGTTCCGAGAATTCGCGATCACGCTGGCGGTCACGATCATCGTATCGGCTTTCGTTTCGTTGACGCTTACGCCGATGATGTCGGCGAAGTTGCTGAAGCGGCAGGATGAGAGCGAGCAGGGCTGGTTCTACCGGACGTCGGAGCGAGGCTTTACGGCGGTGATTGATTTCTACGGGCGCACGTTGCAATTCGTGTTGCGATACCGCACGACAACGCTGCTGGTGACGGTCGCGACGTTGGTGGGCACCATCCTTCTTTATGTCTATGTGCCCAAGGGGTTTTTCCCGGTTCAGGATACGGGCCTCATTATGGGGGTTTCGGAAGGCGCACAGAACACGTCGTTCGCGGCCATGGCGCAGCATCAGCAGGCTCTGGCCAGCGTGATCCTGAAGGATCCGGGGGTGGAGAGCCTGTCGTCGTTCATTGGAATCGATGGAACCAACGCGACGATCAATAGCGGAAGAATTCAGATCAATCTAAAGCCGTTGAAAGAGCGCAAGGCTTCCGCGTCGGAGATTATTCGGCGGCTGCAGCCGGAGATCGCCAAGGTCGATGGCATAACGCTGTTCATGCAACCGGTGCAGGATCTGACGGTGGAAGATCGGGTAAGCCGCACAGAATTCCAGTACAGCCTGGAAGACGTCGACCAAAAAGAGCTGGCGTACTGGACGCCTAAATTAATTGAGAGGCTGCGGGGGCTTCCGGAATTGCGCGACGTAACGAGCGACCAACTCAATCAGGGTTTGCTGGCGACCTTGACAATCGATCGCGATACCGCTTCCCGGTTGGGAATTCTACCGGCGACGATTGATAACACCTTGTACGACGCGTTTGGACAAAGGCAAGTCTCGACGATGTTCACGCAGTTGAATCAATACCACGTGGTCTTGGAAGTGAATCCGCAGTTCCAGCAGAACCCCGATCAGTTGAAGAATATTTACGTGCATTCGTCGACGGGGCAGCAGGTGCCGCTGAGCGCGTTCACGCACTTCGAGCCTGGTGCTACGGCCCTGGCAATTAACCATCAAGGGCAATTTCCGGTGGTGACGCTTTCATTTAATCTCGCGCCCGGAGTTTCTCTCGGGGACGCGGTGAATGCGATTAACCGAGTGAAAGAGGAAATCGGGTTGCCGGTCAGCATTCAGGCGACGTATCAAGGCACGGCCGCGGCTTTCTTGAATTCACTGGCGAACGAACCGATATTGATTTTGGCGGCGATCATCACCGTTTACATCGTTCTGGGAGTGCTGTACGAAAGCTATATTCATCCGATCACGATCATTTCCACACTGCCTTCGGCGGGTGTCGGAGCGATCCTTGCGCTGTTGTTGTGCCGTACCGAGTTCAGCGTCATCGCACTGATCGGCATCATTCTGTTGATCGGCATTGTGAAGAAAAACGCGATTATGATGATCGACTTCGCGCTGGAAGCCGAGCGGAAGGAAGGGAAGGCTCCGCTGGAAGCCATCTACGAAGCGTGCCTGCTGCGTTTTCGTCCGATCATGATGACGACCATGGCGGCACTGCTCGGCGGGCTGCCGCTCGCTCTGGGCAGCGGCGTGGGTTCGGAACTTCGCCGGCCACTGGGGATTACGATCGTCGGCGGGCTGCTACTGAGCCAGTTGCTTACGCTGTACACGACGCCGGTTGTGTATCTGGCGTTCGATTCGCTGGCGCGGCGAGCGCGGCGGAGATTCCACGTCACGAATGCGGTTGAGCAACTGGCGGATACGGACTAAGGCTGTGACGGGCACCCTGTGAAATTCTCGTCCAATTTCTCGGCGCCATTCATCCGGCGACCGGTCGCGACCTCGCTCATTTCCCTCGCGATCTTGCTTGCGGGAGCAGTGGCCTTCACGTTTCTTCCGACCGCGCCGCTGCCGCAGGTCGATTTTCCAACGATCAGCGTGTACGCGAATTTGCCGGGGGCGAGTCCTGAGACGATGGCGTCCGCGGTGGCGACGCCGCTAGAGCGGCAGTTCGGCCACATCGCCAGCGTCAACCAGATGGTCTCGACCAGCCAGCTTGGCAACACCAACATCACTCTGCAGTTCGACCTGAATCGCAACATCGATGCGGCGGCTCGCGATGTGCAGGCGGCAATCAATGCGGCGCGTGGCCAGCTTCCGACGGATTTGCCCGGCCAGCCGGGATATTGGAAGGTCAATCCCGCGGATTCGCCGATCATGTTGCTGGCGATGAAGTCGGAGAACATCCCACTGCCGGAAATCTATGACGCCGCAGATTCCGTGATCGCGCAGAAACTTCGCCAGGTTTCCGGCATTGGCGAGATCTTTGTGGGCGGTGGAGCGCGTCCCGCGGTGCGCGTGCAGGTGAATCCTGGCCAGATCAACAACTACGGGATCAGTCTGGAAACTGTACGCTCGGTGCTGAGCTCGGCCAATTCAAACCGGCCGAAGGGCCAGCTGAGTAATGCTGGGCGCGCGTGGGGAGTGGCAGACAGCGACCAACTATTCAAGGCGAACGAGTACCGCCCGCTCATTGTCACCTGGCATAACGGATCGCCGGTGCGCCTCTCTGATGTGGCTAACGTCACGGACTCGCTCGAAGATGTTCACAACGCCGGCTTCATCAACGGCGGCCCGGGAATTGTTCTGGTGATCTTTCGCCAGCCTGGCGCCAACATGATTGAAACCGTGGATCGCGTGAAAGCGTTGATGCCGCGATTGCAGGCGTCGATCAATCCTTCGATACACCTCAGCGTGATCATTGACCGCACTACGACCATTCGCGCCTCGATTCATGAGGTCGAGATTACCCTGATCATTTCGGTGATCCTGGTGATCTTGGTTGTTTTTGTTTTTTTGCGAAATTATTGGGCGACGCTGATTCCCAGCGTGGCGGTGCCACTCTCGCTGGTGGGCACATTCGGCGTGATGTATGTCTGCGGGTACAGCCTGGACAATCTCTCGCTGATGGCGCTCACGGTTTCCACGGGGTTCGTGGTGGACGATGCCATCGTGGTCATCGAAAACATCACTCGGCACTTGGAGGCGGGAATGAAACCGTTCGCCGCGGCGATGCAAGGGGCGCGCGAGATCGGTTTTACAGTTGTGTCCATGAGCACCTCGCTGGTGGCGGTGTTCATCCCCATTCTGCTGATGGGCGGGATCGTGGGCCGGCTGTTCCGCGAGTTTGCAATCACGCTGAGTGTTGCCGTGGGTATCTCACTGCTGGTTTCGCTGACGACCACGCCCATGATGTGCGCTCTGTTTCTCCGACGCGACACTGGACATCATGGCCGGCTCCACCATTTTGCGGAAGCGGCCTTCGAGCGCTTGTTGCGAAGTTACGACGTTGGCCTGCGCTGGGTTCTACGTCATCAATTCCTCATGCTTTGCGTGACGATTCTCACCATGTTTGTCAGCGTGGCGTTGTATATCGTCACTCCCAAGGGATTTTTTCCGCAGCAGGACGTCGGCCGCATCATGGGCTTCATCCAGGCCGACCAGGACGTCTCATTCGACACCATGCGCGAAAAGGTGAAGAGGTTCACGGAGGTCGTTCGTCAGGATCCCGCGATCGACACACTCACGGCGTTCACCGGCGGAGGTGGCGGAAACAACAGCGGCCGGTTTTTCGCGCAGCTCAAGCCGCTTGGGGAGCGCAAGATCAGCGCCGACATGGTCATCGATCGACTTCGGCCGAAGCTCGAAGCGATTCCGGGGGCTTCGCTTTTCTTGCAGGCAGTGCAAGATATTAATGTCGGCGGGCGCTTTGCCGGGGCGCAGTATCAATACACTTTGCAGGCCGACCGCATCGGTGACTTGGTGGAGTGGGCGCCGCGCCTGATGGAGCGCATGTCCAAGATCCCGGAACTGCGCGACGTCAACACCGATCAGCAATTGAAAGGACTTCAGGCTTCACTGGTGATTGATCGCGACACCGCGGGACGCCTCGGTGTTTCGGTCGCCGAAATCGACAACACCCTCAATGACGCTTTTGGCCAGCGGCAGGTCTCCAACATCTACGAAGGCATCAACCAATATCACGTGGTCCTGGAAGTTCTTCCAGAGTTTCAGCGCAATCCCGAAACGCTTGCCAACATCTACGCCGCGTCCAACACGGGCAAGCTTGTTCCGCTTAGCTCGTTCGCTCATTTCGAGCCGTCCAACAGCGCGCTCACCATCAATCATCAGGGGATTTTTCCGGCAATCACGCTTTCTTTCAACCTCGCGCCAGGCGGCTCTCTGGGTCCCGCTGTGGAACAGATTGAGGCGGTACAGCGTGAAATGAACATGCCGCCCAGCGTACACGGAACGTTTCAAGGCACGGCTCAGGCGTTCCAGGATTCTCTCTCATCGGAGCCGTTGCTGATCGTCTCGGCGCTTGCCGCGGTTTACATCGTTCTCGGCATTTTGTATGAGAGCTATATTCATCCGATCACGATCCTCTCGACTCTGCCTTCTGCGGGTGTTGGCGCGCTTCTGGCCATTCACCTGATCAACGCCGATCTGAGCATTATCGCGTTGATCGGCATCATTCTCTTGATCGGTCTGGTGAAGAAGAACGCGATTCTGATGATCGACTTCGCCGTTCAGACGGAGCGTGAGGAAGGGAAGTCGAGCGTCGAGGCGATTTATCAGGCGTGCCTGCTGCGCTTCCGGCCCATCATGATGACCACCATGGCTGCATTGCTCGGCGCTCTTCCGTTAGCGCTGGGCACCGGTATGGGTTCCGAGCTGCGCCGGCCGCTCGGCATCACCATCGTGGGCGGGCTTATTTTCAGCCAGATGCTCACGCTGTTCACCACGCCGGTCATTTATCTATACATGGACCGCCTGCAGACTTGGATTCAGCGCTCCCGCGCTCACGCAGCTACGTCGCCCGCTGTAGCCCAAAGCGACTAGCGAAATTCGTTCATTCGGGTCCTGTACTTTAATCCACTAGACAGCAAGGGGTGTTAGCGGTTATATGGAGGCACGGAAAGGTACCGGGCAGGCCCTAGCCGTCGCGAACTCCCGAATGGGTCTCCAGGATTCCCCGCCCTCGTCGAGACAATTCCGTGACCGCGTTGGGACATAAAAGGACTTGGCTTCAGTCGAACGATGATCTATCGTTTGGCGCCGTCCCATGCCCTGGACGTGAGATGACTCGCCAGAAGCCTGGTGTGACGCCGATTTCCGCGAAGTTTGATAAATTCTGCGAGTCTCGACGGTCGGCTCGCCGAAGCTGTGCGGGAACTTTTTTGATTTTGGCATCATCGGTACAAACATGTTGTGGGATCTGTTAGAGGTTCGGGGGTTCCGGCTATGAAATCTCTTCTTTGCCTGCCCATGGTTTTGTTTCTTTCTTTTAGTTTGGGATCTAGTCCGGAAGTTCGTGCTCAAGACGCAGCTCCTCCTGGTTCTTCCCCGTCACAAGGAGCAGTGGCTCAATCATCACCGGCGTCGAGCACAACGATTGCGATCCCCGGTCCGATACGTTCGTTCCTACGCATGGCCGCGATCAGCCAGAAGGTTTCCCCCGAAGAGATCGCGCCCCTGCTGGCGCGCAACATCTTTTTGCTGGGCTATGAAGGTTCACAGAGCCAGGCTCGCGAAACCGAGTATCTCATCCTGTTGAATCGCTACGTACAGCAAGCCAGGGAATTGGTGGCGCTGGCCGGGCCCACCGGCGTGATTCACGTATCGAATTGCGAGGATGCCAAACCTCTGTTGCAGATATTGGGGTACCGGGCGCGGCCCGATTGCGGACAAAAAAGTACCTACGTCGAAACGGTAGATCCACAGCGGGCATTTTTGACCACCGATTCGGGATTCCCCTTGCCCGAGCTGGAAAAGGTTCTTCAGGAAGGCAAACCGTTTGCCTACTCCGTCCCAACGTCCCGGGTCCCGCTGCTGTTCACCGAAGCGGATTGGACAGCGGCGGCAAGAAAAGTGAAAAACAACGAATCCAAAGATCTGATCGACACGCTGATCCACGATCCCGTTTTGGCGCGCCTCTATTGGGGCATGGGACGAATCGACCGCGAGACCCAAGCTTCTTTGCACCAATCGCCGGGGCTCAAGAAGCTCTACCCCGTCGCCGCGGTTCTGGATTTCTACGGAAGTCACATTCGCATTCGTTCCGGACGGGTCCAAGTCCCCGGAGGAACGCAAGCCGAAGCCGCCTGGAAAGACTTGGTTGGCGCTGGTGCGGATTCGCCGGGCGACTTTGTCTTCAAGTTGCTGTCCAAAGACAACGGGTGGCTCGCCGCCTATTTTGATTCCTTGTCGCGTGTTAATCAGGTGCAGCAGGCCCATTTTACGGAAGCACGCAGGTTGCGGCGTGATTACGAAGCGCTGCGCGGAAAAGAAAATTCCTCGGACGCCACGCGTGGCGTATTCCGTGCGGACCCGCGCCTGTTACTTCTGCTGACGCGCCTGCAGTGGGATCCCAACGGCCAACCGCACGTACCGGGAAACATTGAAGCGTGGAAGAAAATTCTGAGCGAGAAGAGCGACTCGAACATTGTGCGTGAATGGGGCCGGCGCTCCAGACATTGGGACAACCCGGAGCAGCTCCTCGAGGCTATGTTCGCGCTCTCGCGGGTGCAGACGGAATCTGGCCCGCTGCAAGCCTACTTAATGATGTGTGACCTCGACAGCAGCCGCCCGAGCGATCACCGCTTGAGTCCCGATACCGTCGTTCTGCTGGCGACCAAGTTTTCTCAGTTCAGCGACCAATACCTGATCTTTTCTGAGTTTCCCGATTTGGACGACAGCTCGATCGCTAATTTCATTAGCATGGCCTCGGCGCTGGACGGCATCCACAATCAGAGCCTGCGCGGCAACGCCATGGGGACGTTTCAGGCCACGGTCGGCATCTGGCAGATACTGGCACGGCAAGGGGAAATACGCCGAGAGGATCTGAACAGTTCCTTCCAAAAAATCATCAAGCCGTTTGGCAGAGTCGGTTCTCCAACGCAACTATTCGATGCGGGCCGGAATTCACTGCGGGAAGTCGCGCTGGTGGCGACCGGCAAACCACAGACTTCTCAGGCGCAGATCATCGACCTGCTCGCGGGCCCGGTGCAAGTGAGCGCGGAAGGCCAGCGGATGCATGAGGCGCTGGCGAATCGCATGCGCTCGGTCATGGATGCGCAGCGGCTGGTTTCGCTGGACACTCTGGTAACGCTCGGCGACGGGTTGCACGATGTCGCGCAGGTGAAGGCGGAAACCAATACGCTGCTGCCGCTGGCCGCAGAGCTTCGCGAATTTGAGATGCCGCAACCTATTTTCAAGAATAGCGAGAGGGATCAGTGGGCAGCCGGCATCTACAACAATCATCACACGGAATTGCAGATGCGCACGGACTTGACCAAAGTCGTCAAGTCGCCGAATTCCGCCGAGCAACTGGGGACGGCGCGCGGCGAACTGGCCTCCTTGCTTCGAGATACGCTGGTGGGGCTTAACTACGCTTACTATGAACCACCCGGCGCGCAGATCCTCCACAACAATCCGCTCTTTGTGCGCTCCCACGACTTTGCTGGAGACACGGTAACCGGCGTTGAAAAGCAAGCCTGGCAGGCTCCACAATTGTTTGGCGCGGGTTCGCCCGCCGGTGGCGGCGCGCGCCTCGTCGGATCATTGGCCGATCTCCCGTATGTCTTGGCGGACGCGGAGCAGGATTTCATCGCCCCTGAAAATGTCCAGGCTCTTATCTGGCGCCAGGTGGTGCCGGGTCTCTTAACCAGCGCAGTGGTACCTCGGTGGTGGGGAATCAGCCAGAACGAACTGCACGCGGTCGCGCTTTACCAGCGGGCTGGCGAAGAACTTCTGGAAGCTGCCCAGCAGAACGAAGAACTCCGCAATCAGGTGTTGAATATCCTTTCCGATCGCATGTCTTCGCAGCGCATGGAGTTCGTCGAAGTAACGCTCCACGCCGGGCACGCGTCGCAGCTCTCTCTGGAATTGATGCCGGCTGACACCTTTTATCTTGCGGCCGAGTATCGCGGAAGATTTCCCGATCACAAGGATTCCTTTGGCGCGGCGGGTGCCGAACTGATCGGTTTGGCTCAAAGCAATCCCGATGAGGTCAGCCTGGAGCGTCTCTCGCGGGATTTCGGTGTGCCGCATCCCGCACTGGAGCAGAGTTATGCGCGGCAACTCTTGAACGTGCAGCCATTTCCCGCGTTCATGGGATACTCCAGCCGCTTCCTGGCCGAATCCTGGGACTCCAATAATTTGTACTGGGCCCGGCTGGCCGATGAAAAAGGATATTCGGCGGTTCTGCTGAATCGGCTGGTTCCTGAACTTACACGTCGCATGGTCGAGAAAATATTTGCCACCGATCTGGAAGATTGGCCTGCGCTTTTGCGCGCGGCACGCGAGACCGGTGACGAGTTTCGGTTGGGAAAGAACGCGGCGGTCGCAAATACCACGGTGATTTCGCAGCCGTAGTCGATCTTGCAAGGCAATGATTTTCGCTGCTGGCGGAAGCCGGCACGATGACATGCGTTAAATGGGGATAAGACGCCATGGCTAAACGATACTTCGTGGTTCTCGCATTGGTTGTCGGATTACTCTCGGGATCAGGAACGCGCATCGCGGCTCAACAGGACGGAACCCGCTTCCGCGTTTCTGTTGACCTGGTACAGTTAAACGTCGCGGTCACAGATGGAAAAGGGAATTATGTTACGGGCCTCAAGCCGACGGACTTCATCATTTCCGAGGACGGCATCAACGAAAAAATCGCGACGTTTGAAGAAGGCAACGGACCGACGCGGCGGTTAATGGATGCTCCGCCTGAAACGGCGAAGGCCATCGCTGGAAGTGCCGGCCAGGGAGATGGTTCCTCGCCGCAAGATCCAAATGAGACGCTGGGCGAAGCGATCGCCGGCGCCAATGTGTTCATCCTCTTCGATACCAGCAACTATATGTATCGGGGTTTCGTGTTCGCGCAGGATGCGATTTCGGATTTCGTTCGCTCCTTGGAGACCGCCGACAAGGTCGCCTTCTATTCTTACAGCCGCGACCTGTACCGCTCCGCGCCCCTCACTGCCGATCGTTCCGAGGTGGTTAAGGGCGTCCGCACCACGGTCGCTGGGGATGACGCAGCGCTGTACAACTCGCTATTGCTGACCCTGAAGGATGCTTCCACCTTCACCGGAAGGAAGGTCGTGGTGGTATTTTCGAACGGTCCCGACAATGCCAGCATGGTTCCCCCCGAAGACGTCGCCGAATTGGCGCAATCGACCGGCATCCCCATCTACATGATCAGTACTCGGGAAGCGAAGCTCGAGCCGGTGTCCACGGTGGTCTTCGAGCGCATGACCGCAGCCACCGGCGGCAAAGCTTATTTCGCGAACAGCTGGCGCGACGAACGCAAGGCTTTCGCGTCCATACGCGACGACTTGGGCCACCTCTATTCCTTCAGCTACTACCCCGAGCCGAATCCCAACCGCGGCTGGCGCGCCATCAACGTAAAACTCGTCGGCGAACACGGGAAGAAATATCACGTTCGCACACGAAACGGCTATCGCCCCCAAACCAACCGCTTCTCGTCCGAGACCACCTCATCTTCGATCTCGGAACTGATGCCCAAAGCTGATTCGAACTAAGGCTTGAGCTCGCTTTAGTTTTGACGCCGGGAGTGCGCGTCGCAGGCCAGCCCAGTTGCGCGCGAAGCGTCCATCGTGAAACAATCCCCGCCCATGCTGATCCCAAAAATCGTTCGCTCTCTAGCACTGATCGTCGTCCTCCCCTGCGCGACGAATATTCGTGCCCAGACGACACGTCCCGACGCCGAAAAGCATCTCGCGCACGACATCTACAAGCAATTCATCGAAATCCAGTCCGGCTTTACGACTGGCGCGACCACTCCGGTTGCCGAAGCCTCCGGCGCTCGCTTGAAAGATGCGGGTTTTCCCGATTCCGATATCTTTGTCGGCGGCGCCATTCCGAAGAAAGGTAATCTCGTCGTTCGTTATCACGGCACGGGCGCACGCAGGCCTATCCTGCTTCTTGCCCACACCGATGTCGTCGAAGCCAAGAGGGAAGACTGGACGATGGAGCCGTTTCAACTCATCGAGAAGGACGGCTTCTTCTACGGCCGCGGCACGGGTGACGACAAGGCGCAAGCCGCCGTCTGGATTGCCAACCTGATTCGCTACAAGCAGGAGGGTTTCAAGCCCGATCGCGACATCATCGTCGCGCTAACCGCCGATGAAGAGGGAGGTGGGCCGTATAGCGGCATCCAATGGCTCCTTAAGAATCATCGCGAGTTGATCGATTCCGAGTATGCGTTGAACGAAGGCGGCTGGGGCGAATCGCTCGATGGCAAGAAAATCTCAAACGACGTTCAGGTGAGCGAAAAGTACGTCATCAACTTCCGCTTCGAGGTTCACAACAAGGGTGGGCACAGCTCGCTGCCGGTCCCGGATAACGCCATATATCGTCTGGCCGTCGCGCTGGAGCGCCTATCGAATTTCGGCTTTCCGCTGAAGACCAACGAAGTCACGGCAGCGTACTTCCAGCAGATGGCAAAAATTGAAGGTGGTCCTCGCAAGGAAGATCTGGCGCAGGCGGCCGCGGGCTCGCAAGAAGCGATGAGCCGCCTCGCCGCCGCGAGTCCTGCATGGAACGCCACGCTGCGCACAACTTGCGTGGCCACGCAATTGGAGGGCGGCCACGCCGTCAACGCACTGCCGCAGCTCGCCGCTGCCACGGTCAACTGCCGCGTCCTACCGGAGGATTCCGTCGACTACGTTCAAAGCACACTTCAAAAGGTTGTAGGAGACGATCAGGTAAGCATCAAGATCTTGGGTGATACGTCCGCCGGACCGGCGTCGCCCATGCGACCTGACCTTCTCGGTGCCATCAATCAGGCAACGGAAGCGATCTGGCCCGGAGTCCCGACAGTGCCGATCATGGTCATGGGTGCGACCGACGGCAAGTACCTGCGGATCGCTGGCATCCCAACTTACGGCGTTCAAGGATTCTTCTTCGACCGCAATGACATCCGGTTCCACGGGCGCGACGAACGCATAAGCGTCCAATCCTTCTACGAGGGCCAAGCATTCCTTTACGATCTGGTCAAAATCTTGTCGAGTTCTACGAAATAAGGTGGATTGACCCGGCTTAACTTTTCCTTGTCACGCTGGGAGGGGCAGGCCCCTCCCCTACAGGTTGGGCTAGCGGGCTGGCACGGCCAGATTATTTTTATTCGGCGTCTCACGAACTCCCGATCAAATACCCGGTAAAAAACACCAGCAATCCGCCAACAATCACCTGGAACGCGGCCTGCAAAAACGGCGTGTCCATATAACGGTGCCGAATGTAAGCGATCACGCCTAGTTCGACGACAACAACGAAGATTGCGATGGTCGTGGCCAAGTGGAAACTTGAAATCAAGAATGGCAGCGTGTGCCCGATTCCACCCGCCGTAGTCATCAATCCGGTAGCAGCTCCTCGAATCCAGGGTGATCCTCGCCCCGTCAGCGATCCGTCATCCGACAGCGCCTCCGCAAACCCCATCGAAATTCCAGCGCCGACCGACGCCGCCAGCCCAACCAAAAATGCATCCCAGCTTTTGTGGGTGGCGAACGCTGCGGCGAATAACGGCGCCAGCGTCGAAACCGATCCGTCCATCAACCCGGCCAGCCCTGGTTGCACGATTTGCAGCAAAAACAATTTCCGGTGCGACTCGTCTTCTTGTATCTTCGCGCTCTGCGTCAAGTGCTTCTCTTCAAGATTTCCCGCCGTTTGCGTGTGCTTGCGCTCTTCGTCCGCCAGCTTGTTCAGCAATTCTCGGGTGGAAGCATCCGTCGTTCGCGCGATGGCTCGCTGGTAAAAGCGCTGCGCTTCCAGCTCCATCACTTCTGCCTGGCGCCTCGCGACGTTCACGCCCAGAGGCCGAACCAGCCAATTGGGCCGCCGCGTCAGAAAGCCTTTCACGTTTTCTCTGCGAATCAGCGGAATGTGATCGCCGAAGCGCTGCCGGAACATGGCCAGCAGCCGGTCGCGGTGCACCACTTCTTCTTCGCGCATTTCCTCGAACATCGTCGCCGTCGCGGGATACGACTCCCGCAGCGCATCCGCGAACTCCCCGTAGATTCGCCCGTCCTCTTCTTCGGAGCTAATGGCTAGCGCCACAATCTCCTTCTCCGTCAAATCCTTGAATGCCTTTTTCATCAAGCCCTTCCCACGACTTTTTCGAGAAAGCAGCATCGCACAAAGCGCGCGCCCAAGTCATCAGGCGACCCTGGTGCGTCTAAGGAGTGCTGGGTCGGATGCTTGCAGGCGACCGCGAGGGAGTCGCTGACCGCCGGTTCGATCACACTGCAACCTGGTGTTCGATTCCGGACAGTTCCTCCCGAAACCGAACAAGGTCCACGCAGCTCTCTTGGGTAGAGAACAGACAAGCTCATAGGGATCAAACGTTTAGCTTACGATGAGTTCGGAAGGCAATCTGCCCTCACGACCTCCGGGGAATACGATGCAAACACTGCTGCAGGACCTGCGCTACGGATTGAGAATGCTGGCGAAGTCGCCGAGCTTTACAGTGATTGCGGTACTGACGCTGGCACTGGGTATCGGTGCGAATACGGCGCTTTTCTCCGTCGTTAATGGTGTTCTCCTGAACGCGCTTCCTTTCCCTGCGCCCGAGGGCCTGGTCGCGCTGTTCACGAATAGAATTCATTTCGAGCGGGCCTCGATTTCCTATCCGAATTTCCTGGATTGGCAGCGGGAGAACCACACTTTCGCTTCCATGGCAGCGTTTCGACCTGATGATTTCAATCTGACCGGAGCGGGCGAAGCTGAACATGTGCGTGGTGAGATGGTCTCGGCCGATTTCTTTTCGACGCTGGGCATTAGGCCCGCCATCGGACGCTGGTTTGCCTCCGAAGAGGACCGTCTCGGTGGTGCGCCCGTGGTCGTCATCAGCGCCGATTTGTGGAAGCGCAAATTCGGTTCGGCGCCAGATATCGTCAATGGAAAAATGACCCTTAACGGCACGGAATACACGATTGTCGGCGTTCTACCCGCGACTTTCGCACTGCGGATGCAGAATTTCCCGGAAAATAACGAGGTTTACGTACCGATTGGCCAATGGACGGACGTGATCTTTCGTGATCGCTCAGCAGGTTTGGGAACGAAGGCAATTGGCCGACTTAAGGCTGGCGTTACTGTGGAACAGGCGCGCGCGGATATGGTTTCGATTGCGAACCGTCTCGCAGACGCCTATCCAGTCGAGGACAAAGACTCCGGTGTGACCGTGATGTCCCTTAAGGAAAGCATGGTGCGGGAGATCAGGCCCTTCCTTCTGGTTCTAATGGGGGCGGTGGGATTTGTTCTGTTGATAGCGTGTGTGAACGTCGCCAATCTTTCGCTGGCTCGGTCCATGAGTCGTAGCCGGGAGTTTGCCATACGTTCCGCGCTTGGTGCCGGGACGTACCGCGTGCTTTCGCAACTTCTGACGGAAAGCGTGCTCCTTGCCGGCGCCGGCGGCGCGCTGGGATTGTTGCTGGCGATATGGGGAAGGGCCGGTGCGCTAAGGCTGGTCTCGGACTCTCTTCCGCGCGTGCAAGAAGCGAGGCTTGACGGCCGCGTACTCGCTTTCACGATCGTGATTTCGCTGGTTTCGGGAATTCTGTTCGGGCTTGCGCCGGCGCTGAAGATACTGCGCCCCGATTTGCAAAAAACCTTGAAAGAGGGTGGCCGGGGCTCGTCGGGTGGCCGACACCGCGCTCAGGGGATCTTCGTGGCGATCGAATTGAGCATGGCCGTGGTGCTGCTCATCGGCGCGGGGCTAATGCTGCGGACGCTATCCCGTCTTTGGAACGTCAGCCCTGGATTCAATCCAAATCACGTGCTGACGTTTGACGTCGGGCTTCCGCCCTCGGCAGATAAGGCCACCCCTGCGGCGATCCGTGCCTCGCTTCTTGAAGTTCACAATCGGCTAGCTTCGATTCCCGGTATTCAATCGGTTTCCCTCCTGCGGGGCTCACTTCCTATGGGGTCCGATTCGGAGGATCCCTTCTGGATCGAAGGTCGCCCTAAGCCGCTTAGCGACAACGAGAAATATTGGTCCATCTGGTCTGAAGTCGAGCCGGACTATCTGAAAGTGATGAGTATCCCGCTGGTACGCGGACGTTTTTTCACCTCCCAGGACAGCGAGATCGCGCCGCGCGTGGCTGTGGTCGATGAGGACTTCGCCAATAAATTTTTCCCCGGCGAAGATCCCATAGGAAAATTTTTTGTGGATGATTACGTTGGTCCCACGCGAATCGTCGGGGTGGTCGGGCACGTGAAGCAATGGGGCCTCGACGAAAAATTCGCAATGCGTGCGGAATTCTATCTTCCGTTCCAGCAGATTGCCGACAAATACATATCGCGCGTAAATCGCAGTACAACCGTAGTGCTGCGAGTGACCGGCGAACCCCTCGGCTTCGTCGACATCATCCGGCGCGAAATCGAGCAGATCAATAGTGAACTAGTGATGTTTGACCCCAAGACGATGGACGATATTGTCTACAACCAATCGGTTTTGGCACAGCGCTTCTCGATGATACTTCTGGGCGTATTTGCGGGGATCGCCCTGCTGCTCGCAAGCGTTGGCATCTACGGGGTGGTCTCCTTTGTCGTAGGTGAGCGAACCCGTGAGATCGGTATTCGCATGGCTCTCGGTGCGCAGCAAACGCATGTGCTGCGCTGGGTGCTAAGCGAAGGCGCCCCCATGGTGCTGATCGGAATCGGAAGCGGTGTTGTCGCGTCGCTTCTGCTCACGCGGCTGATGGCGGGGTTACTCTACGGAGTTAGTGCGGTAGATCCGTTGACGTTCGCGGTTGTCGCGATCCTCTTGATGGTGGTTGCGATGGCCGCGTGTTACATCCCGGCTTCGAGGGCCATGCGCGTGGATCCAATCGCGGCGCTCCGGCATGAATAATTCATTATTGTGTGCGCGGCCGCGGGCCGCAAAAGATATCGGATCGCGCCGGAGTTACAACAGAAATCCTTGCGTTCGGAATCGCTGCACGATGCTCAGGCGATCTTCGGCGCCGATCTTGTGTTTCATTCGGTACAAGTGATTCTTCACCGTTTGTTCCGACAGGCAGAAGTGATTCGCGATCTCTTTGTTCGTGAAGCCTTTTGCGATCAGCGGAACGAGTTGCTGCTCGCGCCGCGTTAATCCCAAGCGCCGGCGCGGGCTGGCGCACGGCAGCTCCGGCGTCTCGCGCTCGAAATAGCGGAATAGCGTGGTACACAAAGAGCCAGGGCACACCGCCTCTCCGGCGTGTACCGCCAGGATGCCGTCCAAAACATGGTCCGCGGAGGCGTCGCGCCAGAGGTACCCGCTGATCCCGGCTCGCACACACTGCAGGAATTCGCCATCTTCATTTGTCGAGCCGATGAGAAGAATTCGAACACCTGGCGCGCCAACACGCACTCGTTGAATCGCAGCAAGATCCTCTTGAACGACGCCTTGAGATACCAGGAGCAGGACTTCTGCCCCTTGTCTTAGGAGTGTTTCCGCCTCGCAGGCCAGGGGTGAGTCGACGCCCGTGACTTCGACATTTCCTCGCTTGGCCAGAATTCGCGCCAGCGCTTCCCGCAGCAGCCGATTATGCGCGGCAACATAAACGCGAACCCTTTTTTCGGCGCTTTGCCGAGCGACGGGCAGCTCCACGAAGGACGCCTGGTCCATGCGGAAAGCGCCGCCTGTTTTTTCTTCGCCGGATGTTGATGTCTGCTGAACACGCGACAAATCATGCGGGCTGGGACTGGTGCAGGCACTCATCTTTGAACACTCCATGACTTCGGCGCTCACCGCTGCTGGCTAGTCCGCGGTGCCTCAATTGGCGCCAAGGGGCACGCTTCCCACTGCAATTTCGCACCCGCCATGGTTAGGTCCGTCTTATTTCGCCACACAGCAGTATCTGTCTCAGGGGATGTGCTTTGTCCGGGCGCTGGCGGCGACCATTTTTGCGTGAATGTCCCAATCCGGAACTCAGCGCTGGAATTGGCACATCCGTTCGGAGCTCACCATTGCTTTTTTCGCTCGCTTTTCTTTCGCCCTCTTTCCCCGAGGGTACTTCCGTACTACCATCGGAGTCAGAGCGTCCTACTTCCTTTGGAGTACGGTCCCTCTATAGGTTTATTTTCGCTTCCCGCTTAGACTTTCACTATTGCAGGTAGTCTTCTTTGCAAGCGATAGTGAGGGAATCGAGTTATGGCGCCTCTGGAACTTATGAGCAAGACCCCACAAAACGGCACTCCGTCACACCGCACAACGCAGACAGAGCGTCGCGGCACCCGGCGCTGCAAGATCACCCAACTGATGCGCATTCGCCCTTCGGACCCGGAGAAAGAGCACTTCGAAGATCTCCGCGGCACCGTGAGCGTGTCCCGCACGGGCGTCTATTTTCAGACCAGCGAGCCCGGCTACGAACTCGGCATGCGCCTTTTCGTGACCATGCCTTATACGCAGGGCGCGGCCTCCATGAGCCGCGAATATCTGGCCGAAGTCGTGCGCGTCGAACCCATGGCAAATGGCATGACCGGGATCGGCTTCAAGATCCTGATGGAAATGGGTATGCAGGCGAATCACTCCTACGGCTTTACGAGTCCGACCAGGTAGCGGTCGCGACTTCCGCCTGAAAAATACGGTTGAGAAAGTAAAGGCGTCCGGGGACCCGGACGCCTTTCTCTTGTTTGGAGTGGGAGAAGTTACAACCGGCAGAGTCTGGATTATTCGCCGCGGCCGAGCATGCGCATCGCACGATGCCGCAACAGGCCGAGTTGGCGGTTGACCGGGTGGCGTCTCGCCAGGAAAGAGAGCACCGGTTCCTTGCGTTGCATCAGGCGGTTCATGGCGATGGTCAGGCGCACGTCACGCCGGGCAAACTTCAATCCTGCCTGGAGCGCATCGACGGCTTCGTCGCGCCTTCCCGCCGTGGCGTAAACCTCCGCAAGGTTCAGGTAGAGTTGAGCCTGGTTGCGCTTCATGCGCACCGCGGCGTCGCACAGTCTTTCCGCCTCTCCCCACTTCTGTTCCGAGCGTGCCAGCACTACACCTAGGTACGACATGTAGTAAGGGTTGTTCTTATCCAGGTCCATGGCGCGCTGCATATGCGGCAGCGCTCTGCCGGCGTAATTGTCACGCAACAGGGTCAGCCCTTGCTTGAATTCGCGGAAGGCTTCCGTGTCGAGCATCGGTTCACCTCATCGACCGTTCTGCGGTCGCACAGCAGGAATGCTGGGTCTAGGGTTCGAACACAAACGCGGCGCCACTTCGAGGAGTTCGACACTGCCTGGTGAGAGGCAGAAGCAATACGAGTGCTCCGGTTGCCCGGGCCAGCCTCAGCCCGAACATGGGAGCGGTGAGCAGCGTCGCGCTTGGGGTTCCCATCCCAGTCTTTCGCCAAGGTACGCGTTTGGTTGGAGTGATTCTACTGATCAATAGGACAGTCTTAGGACAGCGGAACTTGCGGAGGTCTCGCCGGGCGTTTGCAGGGCGGAAAGGAAATCAGAGGTGGCTATTGATCGGGCAGACGCCCCGGGAACATCGTGCGGTTAGATAGATCAACCGACCGTTCGCGGAGTAAACCGATTGATCTCAGTCGTTTTCGTTGTTTGGCGCCGGAACCTTAGGCATGCGCTTTTTCCAGTTCGCGCGCCAATCTTCCCAGTCTTTGACCGTGGCCTTAGACATGGCCTTCGCCGCCTTGTGCAGCCACCGCCCTTTGCGCTTGGCCAAGTCGTGCTTGATCTTCGCAATAGCTCTCGGGCTGCCGAAGTGCATATTGGCGGTCTCCCAGCCCATATCGTACAAGAGGCGTGATTCGTCACGTTCGGCGGGGAGGGATGCCAGTTC
>Ga0210393_10001621_pt1 | contig 18764 bp, 17 predicted proteins | sample IncBWC27OmetaG_FD_160068 | JGI IMG/M metagenome (GOLD analysis project Ga0210393, IMG submission 160068) | Forest soil microbial communities from Barre Woods Harvard Forest LTER site, Petersham, Massachusetts, United States - Inc-BW-C-27-O ... | reverse complement strand
CGCTCGGTATCGGGCTTTTGGCCGCTATCCCGTACGGCTGCGCGGCGGTCGCGATGATATTGATTGGCAGAAGCTCGGATCGCACCGGCGAACGACGATGGCACTTTGCGATCTGCGCCCTGACGGGCGGAGTGGGCCTGATTTTGAGCACGTTGTTCCCCTCAAATGTCTCTGCGGCAATCGTGGCGCTCTCGGTGGCGACGGCCGGAATCTTGTCTTCCTTTCCTCTCTCCTGGACGATGCCGACGGCGATGCTCGCAGGTTCGGCGGCCGCGGCTGGCATCGCCCTGATTAATTCCATCGGCGGTTTGGCTGGTTTTGTCAGCCCGTACCTTGTGGGCTGGATTGGTGACTTGACCCACCGTTTAGACGTGGGCTTGTACGTGATTGCGTTTTTCCTGTTTCTAGGCGCTTTGCTTGTCGTCGTCGTGGTCCCGGTGAACCTTGCCGACGCGATCGCGCGCAAAAACGGTACCGACCTGAGAACATAAACGGTTCTGAAACTTCCTATTTCAGCACATCCGCGGCGGTTCTTTCGATAGGAAGTCCCTCTTTGTAACGTTCCATGAAGACCGTAAAGCCATGAACATCCCGCGGATCGGGAGCGATCGTCGTGCTATTTTCCCCTGCAAAGACTTTGTTAGAGAGATAGGCTTCCAGGGGTTCTTTCTCTTCCTTATGGACCATATAGGAGGCAAGCAATGCGATTCCCCATGCGCCGCCCTCACCTGCGGTCTCCATCACAGAAACGGGAACATTCATCGCCGCCGCCATCATTTTCTGACCCACTTCCTCTGTTTTGAAGAAGCCACCGTGACCAAGAACCGTGTCGATCTTCACCTGCTCCTGTTCAAAGAGGATATCCAACCCGATCTTCAAAGTACCGAGTGCCGAGAACAGATGCGTCCGCATGAAGTTCGAAAGTGAGAAGCGGCTTTCGGGCGTACGGACGAACAGTGGACGCCCCTCTTCCAGGTGTGTGATGGGCTCGCCCGAAAAATAATTGTAGGCAAGAAGCCCGCCGCCATCCGGATCACCCGTGAGGGCCTTTTTGTACAACATTTCAAACAGCTTGGATTGACTGATTTCCACCCCAAGCGCATCCACGAATTCTCGGAACAGACCGATCCAGGCATTAAGATCGGAGGTGCAGTTGTTACTATGTGCCATAGCCACTGGCTTGCCGCTGGGCGTCGTCACCATATCGATCTCTGGGTGTAGTTTCGAGAGCTCCTTTTCCAAAACGATCATGGCAAAGACGGACGTTCCCGCGGAAACGTTGCCGGTTCGCTCCGCAACGCTGTTAGTCGCCACCATGCCTGTACCTGCGTCGCCCTCGGGCGGACAGAGTGGAATTGCCGTTTGTAGTTGTGCGGTGGGGTCGAGCAGCTTGACTCCTTGTTCGCTAAGCGCCCCTGCGGCGTCTCCTGCCGTAAGAACTTTGGGAAGAATGTCCTGGAGCTTCCACGCGATGTTTTCCGCTGCGAGCCGTTCGTTGAACAGCTCGATTTTGCTTGCATCGTAGTCGTTGGTCTTGCTGTCGATCGGGAACATGCCCGATGCGTCGCCAACGCCCAACACCTGCTGTCCCGTCAGCTTCCAATGCACATAGCCTGCTAGCGTGGTCTGATAGGTGACATTCTTGATATGGGGTTCCTTGTTCAATATTGCCTGGTAGAGGTGGGCAATGCTCCAACGATGGGGAACGTTAAATTGGAACAGGTTAGTGAGCTCCTTTGCTGCCTGTGCGGTCGTAGTGTTTCGCCATGTACGAAACGGGACGAGTAGATTTCCGCCCTGATCGAATGCCAAATAACCGTGCATCATGGCGCTGAAGCCGATGGCACCAATGGTCTGCAGCGGGGTGCTGTAATTCTCGAAAACCTCCTTGCTCAGCTTCCGATAACTCTCCTGCAAGCCTGTCCAAACATCTTCGAGACTATATGACCAGAGGCCATTTTCGTATCGGTTTTCCCAATCAAAGCTTCCGGAAGCGACCGGTCGATGATCCTCGCCGATCAGCACCGCCTTGATGCGAGTCGAGCCGAACTCAATGCCAAGAACGGTCTTTCCGCTCTCAATTGCTTTTCGGGTATCATTTCGATTCATGATCATCTCCATGATTTGAAGTTATTGCGGCAAACTTATTTTTTGGGGGGCAGACAGTTCTCATTCCGCGTCATCTATACGCAGGTTAGTGACGTGGCGTCGAGACGACAATGGCCTGTGCCCGTCGGAAGGACCGCCACATCCCCAGCTCGGACTTTGACTTCACGACCTCCGGGTCCGCCCGGCATCAGCCTCGCCGAACCGGCCGCAAACCCGAGCACCTCGTGTGCGGTAACCTGAAAGGAATTTTCATCGCTCGATCAGCAATCTGCTATTGAGAATCACCCCGCTCTGATTCCATATCCATGAATTGCCCTGGATCGTATCGTCCGGCCGGCTGCCGTTCACCTCGAAGTCGTTTTGTGCCAGGAGCAGGAAATGCGTTTGATGCATGAGAATGATTCTCAATTGCAAGTCAAGCGCATCTGCGTAGTTTTGGCCTGGGTTACCGGACTGGACGATCAGAGAAGAGGCGGAGTGGAACAGGCAAGAGCATGTTCTTTCGCGGAAATACCAGGCTCGCCAGACTTTCGGTGCGTGATATCTTAATTCAAATCATATGAGCATCTCCACCGCCAAATCTCCAGTCGCCGTCCATAAAGAGCCTAAAATCGTGGACGGACTGAATCTCGTCCTGGCCGATTCCTACGCGCTCATGGCGCTGACACACCTTGCGCATTGGAACGTCGAGGGGTCCGACTTTTTCCCATTGCACAAAATCTTTCAGGAACAGTATGAAAACCTTTTCGAGGCGGTCGATGAGATCGCCGAGCGTGTTCGGGCACTGGACGCTTATGCCATCGGAGGCTTGGGTGTGCTCGCCAAGGCTGCGGAGATGGAGGAGTTCAAATCGCCGCTGCCGCAAAAAGACTACGTCGCGGCGTTGATCGTCGCGCACGAGAAGGTCATTGACGACGCGGTGCGCACACGGAATGAAGCAGGGACTGCAGGCGATTTGCAAACGCAGGATTTGATGATCAAGCGCCTCCAGTGGCACGAAAAGACGCTCTGGATGTTCAAGAGTTACCTCAAAAATTAGACACAGTCCGTGAGCCTTCCCGATTGCACGACTCCCTATCCGTCGGACTGCACGCCGTCGCATTGCCGCTGGCGCTGCGCGACGGAGGTGATCGATGAATTAATTAGTCAGGCTGGAAAGGTATCGGCCGACGAAGTGGATCATTTGCTTGAGCTTCGTTGGAAGCTGCGTCAATACGATGACGCGGAAGGTACGATAAAGCTCTTTTGCGACGTCCGCCTACGCATGGAGCAGCGACATTACCTGGCGTTTTTTCGCATGCGCCGCTGGCTGGAAAATCATTTGCTCGCTAGCGTGAGTATCTGCCCAGAGGCCAAACCTCAATTTGTGCCCGTGAAGCTCGACCACTATTGCGTCGAAGCTATCCGGCGTGCCAGTCTGTGCTTTGCGTTGCGGCGGGGATATGTGTTGCTTGCGCCGCGTTTACGTTTCACGTTTCGCGAGGTCGAACTCAGGAAGGGAACTTTCTCGGGTGCGCCATCTCGCTCTCTAGAGCCGGCTGAGTTGTAGAAGAACAACTCCATCTCTCCGGCTTTGATCAAGCTCTTTGCCGTGCACCGAGACGTTCCTTTTCCGTATGCAAACAACACCCGATCTTATTCACATCGGCTCTCTAAAGAGCTGGATGGCGCCCGAGTGCGTGTCCATCAATCGCGTCCCGATGCGAGCGACCATCTATCCATTCCCCTCAGCACAAACCGCTCGGAGCGTCGACAGGGAAAAGACTCCCTGGTTTCAATTGCTCAACGGCCAATGGCAATTCAAAGCGGTTAACAGACCCGAAAACCTTGCCCTGGGTGACGTTGCGGTGGATTGCAACCGCTCGAATTGGGATAGCGTGGAAGTCCCCGGCAACTGGACGCTCCAAGGGTACGGCGCTCCGCAATACACGAACGTGCAGATGCCCTTTCCGGACGCGCCACCTTTTGTCCCCGAAGACAACCTCACCGGCATCTATGCGAAGGAATTCTCCGTGCCGGCGGATTGGGAAGGACGCCGCGTTGTCATTCATCTGGGGGGTGCGGAAAGCGTACTTTATGTCTATGTGAATGGCCACGCGATCGGCTTGAGCAAAGACTCCCGCCTTCCGTCGGAATTCGACATTTCGCGATTTGTCGAGTTCGGACAAAAGAATCTTGTGGTCACCGTCGTAGTGAAATGGTCGGATGCCTCCTTTATTGAAGACCAGGATCAATGGTGGATGGGGGGACTGCATCGCGAGGTTTACCTTTATTCCACCGCCCCGGTGCACATTGCCGACCTGTTTGCAGTCGGAAATCTCAAAAACAACTACGCCGAAGGTCGTCTCCAGATTAAGGCCAAGATTGGGTTTCCACGCCAACCCGAGGAGGGTTGGCTAATGGAAGCGCAATTGTACGATCCAAAAGGAAAGGCTATTTTTACAAAGCCGCTTCGCTCGACTGTTCCAGTCGGAGACCCTTTCAACTGGCCACGGCTGCAGGCCGAGTTCGACGAGCCGGTCAAGAACCCGCTGCTCTGGTCTGCCGAGTTGCCGCATCTTTACACCGTGGTGGTGACACTAAAAACTCCGGAAGGCAAGAGTGTCGAGTTTACCTCCACTCGCGTTGGGTTTCGATCCGTCGAAGTGAAAGACCGCCTGCTTCTTGTCAACGGCAGGCGAGTACTGATCAAGGGCGTCAACAGGCACGATCACCACGATGCGAAAGGTAAGGCTCTGGATCGCGAAACCATGCGGCTGGATGCGGTGACAATGAAACGCTTTAACTTCAACGCGGTCCGCGCCTCGCATTACCCGAACGACCCCTACTGGCTCGACCTGTGCGACGAGCTCGGTTTGTATGTGATCGATGAGGCGAACCTGGAATCGCACGCCTACTATCAGCAAGTAGGGCGCGACCGCAGGTATGCCCCCGCCTTTCTTGAGCGAGCGTTGCGCATGGTCGAACGCGACAAGAATCATCCTTCTGTCATCCTCTGGTCGCTCGGTAATGAAACCGGCTACAGTCCAAACCACGATGCCATGGCAGGCTGGATTCGCGGGTATGATCCGAGCCGTCCGCTTCATTTCGAGCCGGGTATCTGGGTGAAAAACTTGGAAAAGCAGCCGACCGCAAAGATCTACGATTCGGGTTACCGGGTAACGGATATTGTTTGTCCAATGTATCCACCAATCGCCAGTATTATTGAGTGGGCCGACGACAGGCTGCATCCGGACCGACGCCGCCCGCTCATCATGTGCGAATACTCGCACGCCATGGGCAACAGCAACGGCTCGTTGGCCGATTATTGGGATACGTTCGAGAAGTATCCCGGCCTGCAAGGTGGTTTCATCTGGGAATGGATCGACCACGGGCTAAAGCAAAAGACAAAAGAGGGTCAGGAATATTGGGCATACGGCGGCGACTTCGGTGACGAACCGAACGACCTGAACTTCGTCTGTGACGGTCTGGTCTGGCCCGACCGCACACCGCACCCCGGCATTTACGAATTCAAATACCTCGCCCAGCCGGTCAAATTGATTGGCTTCAATGCCAGGACCGGAGTCCTGGAAATCAAGAACCGGCAGGACTTCGCGACGCTCGCGTGGATTCGGGGCGAGTGGGAGCTCAAGGTTGGCGGTAACAGGGTGGCGAATGGCAAACTTCCCGTTTTGCAGACGGCGCCGCAGAAGGAGGAGAAGATCAATCTCAAGGTACCTGCCAGCACCTTGAAACCCGGTCAGGAAGCATTTTTGAATCTCCGGTTTTACGCGGCAACCGCCACCGCGTGGTGCAAATCCGGTCACGAGGTTGGTTGGGATCAGATTTCGATCGTGGCGAAAACCGGAAAAGATGCGAGGCCCAAGGCGGCCGGGCGCGGCGGGCGGCCGCTTACACTCGTTGAGAGCAACGGCATTTTAACGGTGGAAAATGATACTTTTCATCTGGTCGCTTCCCGCGCAACCGGGCTCATCGAATCCTTGCGCTGGCAAGAGCAGGACTTTCTGATTTCCGGCCCGCGATTGCAGATTTGGCGCGGGCCGACTGACAACGACGGAATCAAAGGCTGGACTGACGAGACATGGCGTCCGCTCAACAAGTGGCGCGCACAGGGCCTGGATAAGCTGGTCGTGAAAACAGTATCGGCCAAAGCGAGAAGCAACAAAGACGGGAGCATCACGCTCTTGTTCGAGCAGTTGGGCATCTGCGCCGCTTCAGACAGGGCTTTGCGGCACCAGCACCGCTATACAATCTCACCAGATGGCCGCATTCAGGTGGACAACACTTTTACCATAGATAAAGCCATTCCTGACCTCCCGCGTCTCGGAGTCACTCTCACCCTCAAACCTGGGTTCGAGAAATTAAGATGGTTCGGACGTGGCCCATTCGAGAACTACAGCGACCGAAAACGAGCTGCTCTCGTTGATCTATACGAAAGCACCGTCACGGAGCAATATGTCCCCTACATCATGCCCCAGGAACATGGCAATCACACTGATGTGCGCTGGCTCTCGCTGGGCTGCGAGAGCGTGAAGCTTTTGGTAGAAGCTGCGGGTCCGATGGAGTTTTCGGCTAGTCATTACACGGCACAAGACATCGACTCCGCCTGCCATACATATGACCTTCATCCGCGAGAGGAAGTCATTCTTAACCTCGATTACCGCCAGCGCGGTCTCGGAACGGAAAGCTGCGGTCCCGGCCCCCTCGGGCAATACAAGATTAAACCGGGCCGGTATGCGTGGAGCTATAGGCTTCAGCCCATCGGAACCTGATCTGTTTGCCGCAAAAATTTGGTAACCGCCCTCTCTTTTCTCCGCCGAGGAGAGTATGCGAGACGACAACGGTCGAATGCTTGAAATTTATTCTTTAGAGCGAACGAACAAAGCGATGATTGTTGCGATTATCAGAAGGGCCGCAGAGGTCAATGCCGCGATATTCAACCCAGAGATGATTCGCTCAGCGGTGACTCCGCTTACCAAAGCACCAAACGCTGCGACGCCAATCGCGCCGCCGACCTGTCGGGCCGCGTTCAGCACGGCCGAAGCGGTGCCCGACCTGGCACGATCTACACTTGACAATATCGCCGTCGTCATTGCTGGCACAGCGAGTCCCATCCCGGCTGGAATGAGGATGAAACCCGGCAGCATATCAATAAATGTTGACCGGCCCCCCAGTCGATCGAGCAGGCCATATCCTACAGCGCCGATGAGGCCGCCTAGAATCATTGGCGCGCGCGAACCGATTCGGCCCGCCATCCAACCACTAGCAATGTTCGACGCGATGAAAGTGCCAGTGAGCGGGAGGAAAGCGAGCCCGGCTTGGACCGTTGAATAACCCACAGCCTTCTGCAGATAGAGGCTGAGAACAAAAATAATTCCGTAGTATGTACAGTTGGCCAACACGCCAAAAACAATGGCTGGCGTAAACCCAGGCAGCCGAAAGAAGTACAACGGTAGCATCGGGGAAGCAGTCCGTGCCTCGACTGCGATAAATACGGCGCCCGCTGCGAGGGCCAGGAGGCTGCCTGCTGCCACCATGGGGTGTGTTATCCCTAACGGACGAGCCTCAATGATCGCAGCGATGAACGCGGTTAGCGCGACGATGGCCAGAGCTTGGCCAGTAAAATCGAAAGAACGCTGTTTCTCTTTGTCCCGTTGCGTTGGTGGTACGCAACGCAGCGTCAGTGTGAGTCCAAGCGCGCAAATGGGGATGTTAACGAGAAAAATGCTTCGCCACCCCAACCCGGTCAGAAGCAAACCACCGACCACCGGCCCCGCAGCAATCGCCACGCCGCCTGCCGCGGTCCAAATGCCGATGGCCCGGGCACGCAGGCGCGCGTCGTGAGCGCAGGCGTCGTTTAGTATTGCCAGGGAACTCGGCACCAGCAAGGCCGCTCCAATTCCTTGGATGGCTCTAGTGGCGTTGAGGAAACCGGGACTGGGAGCCAGGCCGCAGGCCAACGAGGCGGCAGCGAAACCGACAAATCCAGCAACGAAGACACGTTTCGAGCCCAAGCGATCAACGACGACTCCAGCCGAAAGAAGCAGTGCCGCAAAACCGAGCGTATATGCATCAATCACCCACTGCAGATCGGCCACGGTCGCTCCAAAATCGGCACTGATCCTGGCGAGGGCGACGTTGACAATTGTTACGTCGAGCTGAATTACCGCGAAGGCAAAGCTACTGGCCGCGATAATCCACACCACCGAGCGAGCTGGCAAATGTGGAGGTACAACACCGTTCTCCTTCATCGTGGTGCGATTCGGTCCATCCATAATATTCGCGCGCATAATTGGGTTCACAGCTTTATCCTCTCATGCGATATTTGATGGACAATTCGATACGGATCGAAATGTCGAATCGCTGGATTGAACTATCATAGCAGTATGGAACCAGATATTTCCTCTTTGGCTGCGTTGATCAGCGAGCCTGCGCGAGGTCGAATACTGTTTGCCCTGCTCGACGGACGCAGTCTGCCGGCAACTGAACTGGCACAAAGGTCTGGAATTACCTGTCAGACCGCGAGCTCGCATCTGGCTAAACTGATCGAAGGTGAACTGCTCCAGGTGATTCCGCAAGGTCGTCATCGATACTACCGGATCGCAAACGCTCGGGTCGCCGAGCTGCTAGAGTCAATGGCAAGATTCGTTCCCAGAAAAGAGACCCATAGCTCTAAACCCAGAAGTCCGATGCAAATTGCTCGCACCTGTTATGACCACCTCGCGGGAAGGTTGGGAGTCAGGATCACAGAGGCTATTGTCGATCGAGGCCTATTGCGAGAAGTGGGTCGAGATTATCAAATTACCAAAAAGGGAGCGCAATGGTTTTCCGAGTTGGGAATAGATACTGGGGCTCTACGAAAGTCCGGTCGCGTTTTCGCGCGGCAGTGCCTCGATTGGAGCGAACGGCGCAATCATCTCGCCGGCGCGCTTGGATCGGTCCTGGCTGAACAATTATTTGAGCGAGGCTGGATCGAACGTGTCCGAGAAAATCGCGCGGTTCATATCACCGAACTTGGTCACCGCGAACTGAAACGCCGGCTCGGTGTTGCAGGCGACAGCTGAGAAGAGATGGCTTTCAGGAGCACCCGGTCGAGTGTCCCCCCCCAAACGGCCCCAAGACCGATTTCGATTCGATCCGCAGCACCTGACCGCCTCAGTCCGCGGACGAGAAGTCGTTGACACTGCTTTTGCTGGCCTTCATAGTTGCGGGCGTGCTGAAGAAGTGTACCCTCCAGACGGTACCTGCGGAAGACGCCGAATCCGGGGAGAATCAGCCACTCCGCCAGCCGGTAAACCGTTAACTGTAACACAACCAACCCCCCGTTATGGATATATCACCCAATAAGAATAATCTCTCGAAGGACGTCGAAATTAAAGGCTCGGTCAAGTTTGTCAATGAGTTCGTCTTTGACGGAAATCTGCAAGGCGAGATTTCCTCTGTCGACGGTATTCTGGCAGTTGGGGAGAATGCGGATGTGCGCGGCGAGGTGAAGAGCAAGACCGTGATTGTCAAAGGCAAAGTGCATGGAAATATTACGGTGCAGGAACGTTGTGAACTTCATTCACATTCTCAGCTGATCGGAGACCTAAAAGCAGCGCGCCTGGTGATCGAGGAAGGCGCTACGTTTGTCGGCATGTCTGAGGTTACTCCGAATAAAAATATCATTAAAGATTTTGGTGCCCCACCTCCGCGGAAAGAAGAGCTGCAGAAGGTCGGTACCCCAAATTAAGGAGTTCTGAGTGCCTGCTAAAGGACGGATGGACCTCATGGCGGTAATATTCAGTTAGAACCTGAGTTAGCGAAGTCTACCTGCCGCAAAAACTGCAGCGGTTATTTTCCGCTGAGTGGAGGTCGCAAATCGACTGCGTTGTTGCTACCAGCCCGCCGAATCCGTAGCGGCTTCTGCAGCCTCTCTGCAGTCCAGATCTGACCGCCAGCGTGCCGCCACCAAGCGGCGTCCGGTCATTCCGTCAGAGTCCGGAGAAGCAAGCCAAAGTAGCGGTGGAACCATGATAGAAGGGTCCAGCAGTGCGGATCGCATCTTGTCCGAAACATCATCCGGAATCATTCCAGTGAGGGTAGCTCCTCCTGGCAAGAGCGCATTCACGGTGACGCCCGTACCCGCAAGGTCCTGTGACCAGATGATGGTTTCCGATTCGAGCGCTGCCTTCGACGGGCCATACGGCGAGAAGCCCCGGCGACGCATGGTTTCGCGGTTCATTGAGACGTTGACGATCCGGCCCCAGCCCGCCTCCACCATCACGGGCGCAGCATTTCTTGCCATCAGAAAAGGGCCGTTGACATTCGTATCGATAATCATGCGCCACGTCTCAGGCTCGATCTCCCAAAACCGGGCCGGCTCTGTGAGGAACGCGCTGCTGACGTACTTCATGCCCCGCCCGGCGTTATTCACGAGAATATCGAGACGGCCAAAGCGCTTGATCGTCGTCTCGACAACCATCTGGCAACTGCTCGGCTGAGTCACGTCGGCAAGGACGGGGAATACGCGAGCTTCACTGCAATCCCGCTGCGCCTCGTGCGCAACAGCCTCTATCTCGGTACGCTCACGAGCAGAGGTCGCGACCACATACGTTCCGGCACGCGCCAGCCCCAGAACCATGGCTCGCCCGAGTCCGCGTCCCCCACCGGTAACGATTGCTACGCGGCCTGTGGATAGGTTCAGATCCATCCTGCTCCTCATCGATGTGACGTCTGCATCGAAGTGCCTAAACCAAGGGCCTGAAATCTCATCTTTTCGTGCCCTAGAGCACGTCGTTCTCAGAAGGTACCACAGCTCCCGCAAGTGCACCAAAGCTGCGTCATTAGTTTACGGATATTGTGCCCAATGATAAAGATCGCTCGCAAACAAATCCCTCGAATAATTCGCCAGTGACCCAACCCGTAAGCTAGCCGAGCGAAAACGCGGGATTAGATTGTGAAAGTCAGCAGGCTGGAAGTCCTGTAGCGTTTCACGAACATGCCGTTGGACGCTGACATGGATTCCCTCGAGAGTATGTCTAGGATTTGAGTGCAGTTCGACACCGGACGCGAAGAGTGCCGAGCGAATCCTTGAGCAACGCCGCCAAGCTTCGCTGGGCCGGCCCTTAATCTGACATCATGGATAAAGAACAGATCGTACAAGCTATTCTCGAAAGGCTGAAGGTAGATTTTGAAACCCATCAGACCACTTCGAAAAAGACTCGGACCGCAAGCAATGATACCGAGACAAAATCCGAAGGAAAGTATGATACTCGATCGACCGAGGAGAACTATCTCGCAGACGGGTTGGCGAAGAAGGCGCTCGCCGCCGCTCAAGCCGCCAAGGCATTTAAAGATCTTCCCTTTGAAGAATTCAGTTCGACCCAACCAATTAATCTTGGCGCCTTAGTTGAATTATCGTTCGACGACGGCCACGCCTGGTTCTTTCTCGGACCTGCGGCGGGCGGCATTGAGATCGAGTGCGCGGGTGAATTGGTTACCGTGATCACTACCGCTTCGCCGTTAGGTAATCAAATCCTTGGGAAAAAAATGGGTGACTTGATCTCAGCCCCGAAGGCAAAAATTGAGTCGGTACAATAACACTTGATCACCGCACGTTAGGCTAGCCCGTCTAGTAAAGTGTGTGCGGTAATAGCGACGCCGTCGTCCCAATACAGCGAGAATTACCCAGCGTGAACGCCGATGACAACTATTCCATGTACCGAGAGAGGTTCTCAACCCCTGGTTGCTGGCAGTTTCTTTTGCGTTTGGTAGGTCTTCGCAGGTGAGCATGAAGGAAGAGTCCCGCCTTGCTTCTGCACGCAGCCGAGTCTCAATCTCCAACAAAAGACTGAAATCGAAAGCGCGGTGCGCGGAGCATAACAGAATTTCAAGTATGACCACGGCACAAAAAGCAGCCGCCAAAAACAATATCAAGAATGCCGCGGCGGCGGCGAAAAAGAAAAAGACGATTGCCCATCTGCCCAAAGCGACCCGTACGGCTCTGGGGAAGAAGGGGGCAGAGGCGGCCAAGAAAAAGAGATCTACAGGGAACTGAGGTTTCGGCCAGTGCCTATAGCAGGGCTCCATTCACGCTGTGGGGAGGCTCCAAAGGGTTCGCTGGTTAACTGAATGTAGTATTGTCCCGCACCGCCAGATATCGTTGATGTCGCCGGGCGAGGAGAGAGTGGGGCAGAAAAAAACCCCACCGCCGCTTTTGGCGCTGCGCGGCGGGAGTGAAAGGCGTGTCCTATCACTGGCGGAATCTAGCGTCCGGACCCACGGTCATCGGTCTCGAGTCGTTGCGACGCCTCAATAGGCGGTTCCACAACCGCTCTGGCAATACGTCCCACATCTGCGCGAGCACTGGCGCAACATGTTCCTGCAACTTGCAATCGACTATCACCATGTTATCGGACAAGCTCATCACTGTCCCGTGCTTGCCCACTTCAGCACCCTTGACATCCCGCACAAAGACAACTTTCTGTCCTATTTCCATAACTTCCTCCTCAATTCCTTGGCAGGTACCCAAATGACCAGCCGAGTTCCCCATTTTCCTGGGATGGAGAAACCCACATTCTGTTCGCCGCTGGCGGCTCTTGTGGATCTGATCCCGGCTGGAGTTTCCCTTCCGGATCCAGACGGCGCTGCCGATCCAGGTTGGCGGGGTAAGGCGAGACGCCTTACCTACGACCGCGGACGAGCCGGTACGGTTCGATTGTCCCCTCTCTCCCTTCATGTCCCACCTATCCGGCGTAAGTAAGGCGTCCCGCCTTGCCACATAGGCCACCCAGACGTCGGGTTCCGAGATCGCCATTAGCGCCTGCCCTGGTTGGACTCGATTCCCGCTCTCGACAGTGCGTTGCGCGACTTGGCCGTCTGTCGGCGACACGATTTTTGTATACGAGAGGTTAAGCTCAGCCTGCTGGACCGCTTCCTGGACCTGCTGGACCTGAGCGTGCGCAGCTTTGACCTGAGCGTCGGCCAGGCTAACCTGTGTCTCCGCGCCAGCGACTTGCTTCCTGGCGGATTGCAAAGAGGCATTGTTACTGCGAGCGGCCTCATTCGCATGATCCATTTCCTGGGGTGAAATCACGTGGTTTTTGAGTAGCTCGGTATTACGCTTCTGATCGGCATTCGCAATGTCGGCACTTGCTTGCGCGCTGGCCTCTCTCCCTTGGGCTTGTCATCCACTTGGTCGGTACCCGTCGCTTTTGGGGTTGCGGTTTTTTGCCTTTCTCTTGGGAATCCTGGTCTCCGTCAGGCGCGAAATGATGTTTAGCTTCTTCTTCCGCCGCTTCAATCCGTCTGGAAACCGGGTGTGGATCTTCCCGGGTCGTCACATTGCTTGAAGCACTCACATAACTATTCGTTCTCGTCGCTTCATTCGGTTTGGCGCAATTGAAGCGCGGTTGATGTTTTCGCCCCGGCGTAACGGCAGTCGGTGGCAATGCGTACGCCAGGGCCGCCCCGGACGGCTGCGCTCCAAATCGAGCTCCCGTGTGGACCCGCAGCCAGCCTTTGGCGACCCCGTTATAGCCGTAAAAAAGAAGGATACTATGAGGGGTTAAGCCAACAAAGGTACTGAAGTCCTATAGGATTCCTGCCAATTGCCGTATCCTTCTTATCAAGCCGAAACAATAGGGCAGCAGGGAAGATCTTTTTCGTGAAACAAATATACCGCAAACCATGAGGACGCTGAAAAATACAGATAATCTAAATGATCGGACAAAATCTTCTTGTTTACTGCAACTGCAAGCGCATCAGAAATCGAGCTTATATGCAGTATTCTCGGTCTGCTGTTCTCCATGATTGCAATGCATGCTGACGACCTGCCAGTGATCAGTGATTCGGAAGCCTTTTCGTGCTTAGGCCAAAACGTAAAGGTACCCTTAGTCTTCGCTGTCCTGATCAGGCGACTCGGGGCCGCATTTATTGTCCAAGAAAGCCTGACGCTGGTGGTCCGAAAAACCATTCGGTTATTAATGATCGCCTTCAGCCTGATCTTGACCGTCAGTCATTCCCAGGCCGGTCTTGGCTGGACGCTCGCGCAATTTAAGCAGCAATATGGCAAACCGGTTTTAGATCAGGAACAGATTGCGCGACGGATAGGATACGTATTTACGGAGGAAGACTACATCATTGCTGCTTTCTTTCGTGACACGCAAGTCTCGCGCATCCTGTACATCTGCCGCGGCGGTTCCGTGTTGGATTGGGAAAGGGCAAAGGATCTTCTAAGGGCTAACGCGCCGGATGCGATCTGGGGCGATGCCTACAAGAATGAGGCTGATAACTCTTATCGGGCAAACGGCACCAAAGATGGCGTGGAGAGCTACTACGCCTCTTTGACCGACGACGGGAAGATGCTCGCTATTTGGACTAAGGAAGACGATGAGGCAGGAAGAACAAAACCCGGACTCGATACGCCTTCAGTCTCCAGCGTTGTGGGTTCGAACGAAAAGAGTACCGGCGACGTCACTACTGGACATGTACCGAGCATTGACAAAGAATTAACTCCCGAAATAAATCGCCCCGACGTGCCGGCAAACGCGACTTCATCGTCTCCGGCACAGCGGCCAGCTTCTGCGCACGCATCCCGTACCAAGATCGCCAGGGTTAAACTTCGGTCATCCATATCCCACCCTGAGATTATTCACGCCGCAAACTCTGATGCCAAAGCGCGATCAACCGCGCCCTCACATCAACAGGTCGAGAGCCATCCCCCCACCCCCACTCCGGCTCCTGCCCCTACCCCGTTGTTGATGAACGCCGGCACCGGGCTGTACAATTCGGATTTTACTCAACCCTTTAAGAATTCGAAAAAAGCCCCCGGTCCATGAACCCCCGCAATCGCTCAACGTTGTGCTGGTGCGCATTATTTTAGACAACGGGAGATTGTATCTCTGCCTAATAAATACCCTATTCCTTTTCGGTCGGATTCGGAGCGCATTTGGCTTATCTGATGTCTAAAACGGACTATAGTTTGGTTGTTAGAAGCCCGAAGGCCGTCGATGCAACTTTTTAGGAGGCAGGATACTTTTCGAACTTTGGCAGGGTGGGTTTCATTTGGTCCCAGGGGTGCGCGTCTGAGGTCCAGACATCCATTTGCAGATCGAACCAACTCGGATCATCCAAGCTTGCCGTTCTGATCGCGACGATATGAGGAATGGCGTCGGGCTTGCCCTGGATCGGCGAGCCGCATTCCGAGCAGAAACCCCGATGGGTCCGGCCACCCATCTCACTGGGAGAGGCGTGGAAGCGCAATGTGCCTTGCCGGAGCTTGAAAGCTGCGGCCGGCACGATGACGAAAGAAGAGAACGGGCCCCCGCTGGATCGCTGGCAATCGCGGCAGTGACAGTGCACCATCATCAACGGTTCGGCAGTGCATTCGTAGCGAATCTCGCCGCAAGCGCATCCGCCGGAAAAGGGCGTGGTTATTTTGTTCATATACTATTTGTTTCCCGATCCACAGTCGCAGGTCGCGGACGACGGCGACGCCGTCTCGGGCCAATAGGGTTTATCCGCATCGGCAAACTCGTTGGTGCCATAGCGATCATGGTGCCGTACCCATTCCATGGCGAAGCCCAGGTGGTCTTCGTCGCGGCCCTTGGGCACCAAGTCAAGGATCCTGTAGGTGCCCATGAGTAGCTCGACGCCTCGCCCATAAGTGGAGTACGTATGGAAGACGACGCCGTCGGCGTCCTTGTAGAAGACGCTCAGACCCGGCGCCTCCGCGCTGGGGAACTCCTGCATCGTGTAGTTGTAATTGACCTTGCCCTGCGCGATCTCCTCCTCGGTGAACGATACGTGGGAGTCAGCGTTGAAATCGCCGCCGTAGGACGACACCCACTGGAAGCGCCAGCCCATACGCTTCTTGAACGCCTCTATTTTGGCCAGCGGCGCGCGTGAGATTGCCACCATCGTGACGTCGCGAGCTGCCAGGTGGGCGAGCGCGCCGTCGAAATGGTCGGACACGAACGAGCAGCTTGGGCAGCCCTCCTGCCAATCCGGTCCGAACATGAAGTGGTAGACCACCAACTGGCTGCGCCCGGCGAAGAGTTCCGCCAGCGCCACCTTGCCGCCAGGGGCGTCGAAAGCGTAGTTCTTGTCGACCTTTACCCAGGGCAGTTGGCGCCGTTCGGCGCTCAACCGGTCCAGGAGCCGAACGGATTCCTTCTCCTTTTTCAACAGCTCCTTGCGGGCCGCAATCCACTCCTCTGGTGATACGATGTCGTGTTCCCGCCGCAGATTCTGCGGCTCAGACGTAGTTGCATTTGCGCTCATAATTTATCTTTTGTTGTGGGCTGGTCTGGCAGCTGCCGAACCAACCGTTGTCAGTTTTGTTCAGTTCCAATCTTAAAGTCCTGTTTTGAAAAAACGGGGCGTCATTCTTTCTCCACAAACGTCGCGAAACTCTCCACGATTTTGTCCCATCCCCGCGCGTGGCTATCCCGGCCCTCCACAGTGGCGAAGCGGCTGTGCGTCAGCACGAACTCCGTGCGCTCACCCCGTTGCAGAAATTCCACCGTGATCAGCGACGTCTTCCCCTCCACCTCGCCAAACTCCGCGCCGCTGCCGTCCTTCTCCCAGTCCCAGGTGTAAACCAGCCGGGTCGGCGCCTTCACCTCCTGAAAGACCCCCACCGCCGTAAAAAATTCTCCGTCCGGCATCTTCATCTGAATGCGGAATTTTCCGCCGACCCGAAGATCCATGCTCGCCCGCGGCACTTCCATCCCCGGATCTGGCCGCATCCATTGCTGGATATGTTCCGCCGATGTCCACGTCTCGAACGCCAGTTCCGGCGTCGCCTTCAACACCCGCCGCACGACCAACGTCGCGTCATCCGGCTTCAGCACTTCATTATTGATCATCATCTTGTTTGGTTTCCTTCGTTTGTAGTTTGTCCAAATATTTTTCGAACTGATCCAGATTCCCCTCCCAAAACTTCCGATACCCGCCAGCGACATCGCGTGCGGTTGCGCCAGAGCCGTCACGCACCCGTCGCCCTTGGCCAATTGCGCGAAAATCCGCCGCCGCGTCGGATCCGCCAGCGCCGCAAAAGTCTGGTCCAACATTTTCGAAACATATTCAACCATGTGGTTGAATATTGTCTGAAGAAAAAACCAACGCAAATAAATTCTTTCATCTTTGGAAATTTCAAGCCCACTCTCTAAACCCCGATCGAAAAACGCTCCCTCAACTTCGCCGGCATTCGGGCGCAAGCCAGGCAGACATTGCACCTGCCCCCAAAACTCATCCAGGTCCATGTCCTCTTACGTTGACGACCATCCGCACTGACGAATTCATTCACGTGAAGGAAGGCGCGAATTAACGGCTGGCCATTTGCCGATCCAAATCCAGATGGTCCGAACGGGCTCGACAACATGCCTTTTGTTCCGACTAAGTACTAAAATGAACAAACTAATACTAACACTGCTGGCCTTCGCCAGCGCGGTAATTCCCGTAATAGGCGGTGAACCGATTGGGCCAGTCTTGGCGAATCCAACGACTTCGGACCAGGACGCTCTGATTCTCCGGATTCTCAAGTCGCTAGAGACCCACGACTACCGCACATTGTTAACCTACACGTTGGATAATGAAACCGATTATTTCGGCCACAAAAATTCGTCCAGTGCCTTCATCCAACAAGATATGACGCAAGACGCTCGATCTTATAAGTGGTGCAGGTTTGTTCCAGATTTATCCACTTTTCAGACTTCGCTCGGGCATGACTCCATTGAATATGATTCTGATGCACTCGATGTTCGAGGCAAAGAGCACAAGGCGCGATGTCGTCTTGACGTTCATTACACGCCTACGACTTCACCCCGACTGCAAGCGCTCTCCTTAAAAGTTTTGCCCAATCATCTGCAAGCCGGCAATTCGGGGTCGACAGTCATCGGTCCTGCCTCGGGGCAGATTGACGAGAGCAGTGTTAAGAACGCCATCGCACAATGTACGGAGATCATCAAGACGGAGATCATTCCCCGTTACGAAACAATGGACGGCTTCACCGCTAAACCGTTGGACATCAAATATCAGGACGATCCAGTGATCGCAAAATGGCTCGATGAATATGGGTCAATCTGGAAACAACTGGACCCCGTCGTCGCCGACGCTTACGTCGACTTTCAGCGGAAGGTAAACGAGCGCAACAAACCTGAAGCCAACAAGTACCGCGCGCTCTTGGCGGACGCTTTTAATCGGGCGGTTGAACTGCGCGGCGGCGGCTCCGCCTCGGTGCAATTATATACCTTCGCGCCAGCGCACGAGGAATGGATCTTCGCCCACTTTGGCACCAAATCCAATAATGTGCCGGATGAGAAATTTATCTCCCGGCTGACCAAGGATCTTACCGTCGGGGCCAGCCCTGAACGCCACGAGGTCCAATCCGTGCTCGCGAAATTGAAGGCCGTCGAGCGGTTTCTTAACCAGGACGATGCGGCATTTCTGAGGGCGGAGTTTCTCTCTTACTTTGAGCGCTAGCCCGCGCCCGGCGCGAACGATAGCTATAAGGAGATGCAATCGCCCGAAACACCTCCGGCAACGATTGTCCGGCTGTCCTGTCCCAAATCGGAAAACGGCGAATACCTGAAAGCAAGCGGTTCGCCCTGAAAGATCAATACGAGATTCCGGCTAAATGAGTCAGTCCAGTCAATCAGTGCGATCTGGTT
>Ga0210393_10001619_pt1 | contig 18779 bp, 18 predicted proteins | sample IncBWC27OmetaG_FD_160068 | JGI IMG/M metagenome (GOLD analysis project Ga0210393, IMG submission 160068) | Forest soil microbial communities from Barre Woods Harvard Forest LTER site, Petersham, Massachusetts, United States - Inc-BW-C-27-O ... | reverse complement strand
GAGAAATGTTCTCAGAATCGCTTTCCGAAAGCCATAGTGACTCCCTCATCAGCAACAATCTGGTACCCATTGATATAAGCCCCGGTGGCGGTAGCCGGGCGATGGATGGCTGGAACGGCAAGCGCGAACGGGATAGCACCGGCCACCGCAACAAAAGGGAGGCGGGAAGCGTTCGTTCGCAGGAAACTGTCGGAGCATTCTGTCGGTCTTCCGTCCCCGAACAGTGACAAAGCCGCAGTGAAGGAACTGATCGAGGACATATTGCTGTGCAACCAGAACGATGGCAACAAGAGCGTTGCAGATGACAAGTCAGTGTGGAGAAACCACCTTCAGCCATTTTTCGGGCACCTTAGTTCAGTGCAGGTCTCATCCGAACTGATTGACCGCTACATCAGCCACCGGAAGTCACAAGTGCCTCGCAGCGAAAAGCCCCCGTAAAACACAACCATCAATAGGGAAATGTCACTATTGAAGGCTGCATTTTTCTACGGAACAGAGCAGATGCCGCCAAAGGTGCGTTTCGTCCCGCATTTCAAAATGCTCCTAGAAAACAACGTCCGCCGCGGATTTCTTCAGGATGCACATTGTGTTCGCCTGTTCCGAGAGTGTGCAGCCGAGGCTATCTGGCGGGTAGGGCTCCTCGAGACCGCTTACGCCCACGGTTGGCGCGATGCGCTCGGAAATTCACGGGCGTCCGGTAAGAGCCTGCCTGACTTTTCGACCTGCGTGCGTCAGGATGCCGAAGCCGGGCAAGCGGTCGGTGAAGCGGCTCGTGATCCGGATCGTAACAGCCAAGTTGAAAGCTGCCACTCACTGTTTACGGAACCGCATTGGAAGGATGGGAGCCAGCAGGATGGCCAGAAGCAGGATGACCGATGCTGCGATCATCGGTTGCCATGGACCTCATTCCAGCCCTGCGTATTCTGTTTTGGCTTCTTTCAGGATGGGTATGTCAGGGTCAGCATCTTTCCAGAGGTCAAGGAAGACTCCGTACTCACTCTTCGCCTTGGCGGTATCCCCTTGCAACACGTATGCCCTGCCCAGTTGCCAGTGTGCCAGTGCCCCGATGGGCTCGTTCCACACGATCCCACGATGCTCGAGGATTTTTTGAAACTCGGCGGCTGCTTGGCTCCCCTGATGCAGCAGAAGGTAAGCCTCTCCTCGGACATAGATCGGATACAAAGCAAGATACAAAACAGGGAAACCACCCGTGGACCCCAATTCATAGGGAGCGGCCGCTCGAAGAAGGTCGATGGCCTTTGAGGGATTATGGTGTCCGACTGCCATTTGTGCCCGGAGAGTCGGTAGGTAGTTGAACTCGACAAGTGTATCTTCTGGAAAACGTCTGGCAAAATCGTCCGCCAGTTGTTCCAGTTTAGTTTCTCCCTGCGAAAAATCGCTCGTGAGCGCCAGAGCCAGCAATGCCCCGTATTGAACGTCCCGACTGTTTCTTAGTTGCTTGGTCGATGCTGCCCATTTTCTGACCTCGTCCCCCTTGCCGAAAAGAGCTTCCCGAATAGCAGCAGCGGCTTGGTGCAGCGCCGCTGTCTCTCGCTGTCGGGCCCGTGTTGCGGTGGAGTCCGCCTGCCGAGAAAGCTCTCTAGCCTTTCCCACCTGCCCGAAGTATGCGGTCGTATCAGCCTCGTTGCCCAACAGCACGTCTTCTGCTCCGAGCTTACCTTCTGCCCAAGCCACCTGCTGTGCCATGCCCGCAGTGTCGTTCTGCAAGAAGGCAAGCCGATACAGTTCGAAGCGCAAATAAGGAGAATCGAGGCTTTTCGATTGTGCCTCACCAGCGGTGTCCCGCGCTGCCTCGAAGCGGTTCAGAGAGAGATATGAATCGACAAGCCCGGCGTATCCCATACCAACGGGCGTTGGTGCGAGCCGAAGGCCCTCACGCGCTGCGACAACGGCTTTGTCATATTGCCCGACAAGAGTATAAATTCCAACTTCTATATCTATTGGCGTGTCATCGCGTGGATAGGTTCGAGTCCACAATTCGCATGACTGGAGCGCCTTTTGCAGGTCGCCAGTGACAAAGTAATAGTAGGTAGACTCGATCTGGAATCTCTCTCGCTCGGTCACTCGCCCGCGTAGCTCATACGCCTTGTGCCCGTTCTCCACAGCGAGGATGCTCTCGCCTAGGTTCGAATAGCTCACTGCTAGAGAGTTGTAAGCCATCGCGAAATTTGGATCGAGGCTGATCGCTCGCTGGAAGAGCGGCACAGAGGCGGCAAACTCTGACCCCGAGAACGCCCTCTGTCCAAGGGTGTAGGCTTGCAGGGCTTCAAGTGAAGGAGTGGTGGCTTGCGCAAGCGGCGCATCAAACCCTCGCACCGAGCCAAGTGATTCGCCCAGCCTGCGCCGCATCTCGGTAGCAGCCTTTCCGAGAGCATCTAGAACGTGATTCTTGTCGCTGGCCTGAGCTTCGGTGCTCGCCAGTGATTCGCCGCTGGAGCAGTTGACGGCCTTCAGAATCAGATTGTACTGAGTGCCGATCTCTGCAATCGAGCCATCAAGGACGACGGCGCTACTCGTCCGTTGACAGATTTCGCGAGCAATGTCGGATGTAAGCTTCGCATCCTGAGGCTGACCCATCATGCGTAGCGTCCGCTGGGCCAGTCCATCGGGGACGAGGCTTAGGAAAGGTGACTGCTCCAGTTGCACAGAAAGTCCTTGCCTCAGCGTGCCATCGAATACCGCGTCACCTGTCGTATTCGTGAAGTCGGCGAGCACAATCGTGTCCTTGTCGGTGAGCTTGGGCATGCGATGCAGATAGAAGTAGCCGCCCGCTGCGAGTACGACGACGGCTAGCGCAACTGGAAGGGCGACCTTCCAACCCGTTCCAAGGAGACTCTTGGCTCCGGCACTTGTCGCCGCCGGCAATCGTGCCGACTCCGTGTCCCGCTTCAGCCGCAACAACTCGGAACGCATGTCGGAGGCGTGCTGATAACGAAGGTCACGATCTTTCTCCAGCGCACCGTTGATGATCCGTTCCAGATCGGGCGGCATGTCGGGGTTCAGTCGTAATGGAGGCAGAGGAGCACGGTTCATGATCCCGTCGAAGATCACCCCGGTACTCTCACCACGAAAAGGCAACGCGCCTGTCGCCATCTCGTAGAGAACGGCACCGAATGAGAACAGATCAGTTCGTGCGTCCAATTCCTTGGCGCGGACCTGTTCCGGCGACATGTACGCGACGGTACCCAACGTCGAACCCGGACTTGTAAGGTGCGGCTCCACGTCGATGGTCGCGGCATTTGCGTCCGCGCTGGCTACCGGTCTTGCAGAAACTTTGGCCAATCCGAAATCGAGAATCTTGGCGTGTCCGCGCTTGGTGACGAAAATGTTTGCGGGCTTGATGTCCCGATGAACTATCCCAGCCGAGTGAGCAGCATCTAGTGCATCGGCAATGTCGATGGCGAGTGGCAGAAGAACTTCCATTTCCAGAGGACGACCAGCGATCCGGTGCTTCAGAGTCAGGCCGTCTAGAAACTCCATGACGATGAAGGGCTGACCATTTTGTTGCCCGATCTCATAAATCGTGCAGATATTAGGATGGTTGAGAGCCGAGGCTGCCTGAGCCTCACGCTGGAAACGAGCCAAGGCTTGGGCGTCTTTGGCTACTTCATCGGGCAGAAATTTCAGCGCGACAAATCGATGTAGGGTTATGTCCTCAGCTTTATAGACAACCCCCATGCCCCCGCCGCCCAACCTCTCGATGATGCGGTAGTGTGAAACGGTTTTGCCGATGAGTTGGGAAGGTGTAGTCACTGGCGGGAATGGTATGACGCAATCGCGGGCGGGTCAATGCAGCAGGGATCGAAAGGGCAAGAAATCCATTGTTATTGGGTTATCTTGCAATGCTGTCGCTGAGGGCCGAAAGGCTGTACGCAGCCCCCCAATTCTTGCGGCCTTTCGCCCCTGTTCCGGCTCGACCGAGGTGGCCAGCCGGGTATAGCTTCCTGACCGCAGGGCACATCGGCAACCCGCGTATCAACGAGTTCTAGATTAACGAAAGTTCCTGAATACCCAACCGGGCCGAAAGAGTGTTCTTGTCACTAAGAGGGCAATTCCCACAGATGCAATTCCCCGTGTTCTCCCCGGCTAGGGCAAAGCGACTGTCGGGAGAAAAGGCCAACGCTGTAACCGGGTACTTGTGTTTGCAACTGGCCAATTCAGTTCGAGTGGCAATGTCGTACAGTCGCATAAAGCAATTCTCGTAGGGCGAGCCCATATCAAAGCGTCCACCAGTCCCCCAGGCCATGCATCGTCCGTCTGGGGAGATCGCCGCGCACAGCATGTCCTCTGGACTGCGGTCGGAATGGTAACCGCAAACCTGAGTTCAACTCAAGTCAGTCCACGTCAACCACAACCGCCACATCGAATTTCGAATAGTATTTCTTCACGTCCGCAGCGCCGTACTTCTCCCGAAACTTCTCGATCACGGAATTCACAGTTTTGGCATCGGTGACGGATTTTGCCCGGAATTCCGCCTCCGCGTCCCGCGCATCAATCCTGATCGACGGGTTCTTGAGCACGTTCTTGTACCACTGCGTCTCCGAGCCCTGCACTGGAAGGAGGTAGACCTTTTTCCCTTCCAGCACGAACCAGACTGGGATCGAGATCGTCTTCCCGGACTTCCTGCCGATCACGCTGACCTTAATCTGGCGGTAGCGGGCGAGTCTGTCTTTCAATCCGTTTCTTACAGTTGGCATGTGCCACCTATCTGCGTGCTTCATTCGCTTTAGCCGACTTCCAGCGACTCCACATGACGACTCCGAGATCGCACTGCGGAGCATCAGGCAGCATCGAAAGGAATTCCAGCAAGTTGTCGTCAGGATCGTGGAAAAAGAGAGAGGCCGCGGGCATCCAAGCGAAGACGACTGGCTCGTCGGTGGGCTCGCCGTTAAAGTCGAGCGGGATGATGTTCGCCTCGCGCAGGCGCTCCGAAGCCTGCAACAGATCGTTGATCTCGACGCCGAAGGCAACATGCAGGTTCATTCGTTGTGGACCCGTCCCCGCTTCCCACAGCCCGAGCATGGAATTTCCTCTGTGCCCTATCCAGTAGAATGCGACCTTCCTTTCCGGGAGGACCTGCGCGAGTTCAAGTCCTAACGCATCACTGAAAAAAGACATCGAGCGTTGCAAGTCTTTTACGGTAAGGTGGGCTTCGAAGAGACCTCGGATGGGAATCATCATTCCGTTCCTCCGTGACTCAGGCTGACGAGTATTGCCGTATTCCGAAAATGCTAGCATGAGTCGCGCTTTAACACCGCACACGAGGGACGCCGCCAACTCGGTTGTTTCACGTAGCCAGATCGGGCCTGGCGGATCGATTGGCCGAGGACGATGGAGTGTGTGATCTCGTTTGCCTAGCGGGGAATCCTCGCTTCATGGGAGACGTTATGCGACTGAATCCACATCTCCAATTTGACGGGTCAATGCGAAGCTGCTTTTAGGTTTTTACGAGCAGGGTCTCGGTGGCAAGATCGTGATGATGATGACCTACGGCGAATCACCCGTAGGCGAAGAGATGCAAACGGAGTGCCGCATGAAAATTCTCTATATCACTCTCGCGGTAGGCAACTACCTATTGCAGGAAACGGAGGTACATCCAGAGAACTATCAAAGACCGCAAGGGTTTTCCGTCTTCCACCGTACAGCGCAGCCACCGCGTATTCCACTTTATAGCGGCGCAATACTATACTGGTGAGATGATCAAGCATCTCGAATCGCTGTATCAGAATCTTCTCAACGGCAAGCTGCCCCATAATCTAAGTTGGAGCGAGGCTGTCGAACTGGTCGAGCATCTGGGTGAGGTCCAGCCGCACGGAGACGATGAATTTGTGTTCCGCGTCGGCAGCCAACGCGCGTTTTTCAAGCGGCCGCACACCCATGATCTTGGCGTGGAGGAAGTTTCCCGGCTGCGTAAATTCTTGAAAGGTGCCGGACCGGGTGCGCAGGTAGAAGAACCCTCCCAGCCCAGTCGTATGATTGTTGTCATCGACCACCACGCCGCCCATGTTTACCAAGATTTCGGAGGAAGTCGTCCGGCAGACGAACACAAGGTGCGACCTTACGATCCTTTCAATTTCCATCATCATCTGATTCATCGAAAGGAAGCTCACTACCGTGGCGAGCGCGTGCCCGAAGAGGATTCGTTTTATGAGGAGATCGCGAAGGATATCACTTCGGCGAATGAGATCGTCCTCATCGGTCACGCCACCGGAAAAAGCAACGCCGCCGACTTCTTGAAAGAATACTTGAAGACCCATCATCCCGACATTTCTGGACGGGTCATCGCTACCGAAAGCGCAGACCTTTCGGCGGTGACCGAGCCTGAAATTGAGGCTCTAGCAAAGCGGCACATGATCGCAGTCGTCTAACAGCTTGGCTCGTAACCGCTAATTAAACCCACCACCGCTAAAGAAGAGCCGATCCTGAATCTGTGTCAGCGCCACGGGTAGCGGAGCACCCCTCGTCATCATTTGCTTCGCTGTTGATCTGAGTGCTAACTCGACCATTGACTCTTCAACCGGGAAAGCAAAAGCCATGCAATATACGATCTACGGAAGAACAAAGAATCCGGAGTTCCGTTTTGATGAGCTGTACGCGGCGTTAGCCGACTACATCAAGTACGTTGTGGATATGCTGACGGCTCTGAAAGCTATTCGGACAGCGTCGTGGTCGTCTCGCCTTGATACTTCAAAGAACCCGACAAATAGAGCAGCGGTGTCGGGAGGATCTGTCGCTCGATCAGGAATAAGGTTATGAGCAGGCGCGACTCGCTGGCTGGAATCTCGACTCTGGTGTAGAGATCAAGCATGATCCATGTTGGCGCGTGGTCGCTCGCGTTTTCCTGCCCACGCGCCCATAAGTCTACACCGCCGTCCACGAGCCGGACCGACAAATTCCGCGAGAGCAGAAAGTGATCGAGTCGCATGCCTTTATCCTTCGGCCACCGTTCAAATTTGTAATCCCAGAATGTTGAGAGCGGCCCGTCCGGATGTAGCTTCCGCATGGCGTCAGTCCAGCCTTGAGCCAGCAAACGCGCAAAGGCTTGGCGGCTCTCGGGTTGGATTAACGCGTTGTTATCCACCGATCGAGTCGGATATTGATGTTGTTAATGTTGAAGGTCGCGACTCTCACCAAGCCCCTTTCTGTCCCTGCGGCTGCTGGTTTTGCTGCGACAAATCCTTCACATCACCCGGCGAGTCGTTGCACAAAAGCCCTGCAAGGCCTACGAATAGATCCCAGGTGCCTCATGTCCAAGCTTCTGCACGTACTCGACGTACGATCCAGGATAAACAGTGGGATAGCGGTCCGTGCCGCTCTCACCGCCCAGTTCCAGCACACGTGAGCCAAGACCGCGAAGGAACATGCGGTCATGCGATACGAAGATCATGGTGCCTTCAAAGTCCTTCAGGGCGTCCACCAGCATTTCCTTGGTCGCAAGATCCAGGTGATTGGTAGGTTCGTCCAGCACCAGGAAGTTCGGCGGGTTGTAGAGCATGCGTGCTATTGCCAGCCGCGATTTTTCTCCGCCAGAGAGTGCGCGGATTTTCTTGTCCACGTCATCGCCGGAGAACTGGAACGCTCCCGCCAAGTTCCGCAGCGCCCCGAGACCGTCCTGGGGGAAATCCTGTTGCAACTGTTCGATGACGGTGAGATCGGAATTGAGCACGTCCAGCGATTGTTGCGCAAAGTAGCCCATATACAGGCTGGCGCCGAGCCGCACGCTTCCCGCATCTGGAGCACTGGCTCCGGCAATCATCTTGAGTAGCGTGGTCTTGCCCGCGCCGTTTCTCCCCATGACGGCCCAGCGTTCTCCGCGGCGGATGGTGAGGTTGAATCCTTCGTAAATCACACGCGGGCCGTAACTCTTGTGCAGATTCTCAAGGACGGCCACCTGTTCGCCGGATCGTGGGGGGACACGAAACTCAAACTTCACCACCTGGCGTTTCTTCGGTAGTTCGATCTTCTCGATCTTGTCCAAGGCCTTAATCCGGCTCTGCACCTGGGCCGCTTTGGCCGCGTGTGTCCTGAAACGATCGATGAAGCGTTGTTCTTTGGCAAGCATGGACTGCTGCCGGGCAAATGCTGCCTGCTGATTGCTTTCTCGCACCGCCCTTTCGCGCTCGTAGAAGTCGTAGTCACCCGAATATGTGATGATTTCTCCGCCATCGATCTCCGCGATCTTTGAGACCAGTCGGTTCATGAACTCGCGGTCGTGTGAGGTCATGAGCAACGCGCCGGGAAATGACTTGAGGAACTGTTCGAGCCAGATGATGGACTCGATGTCGAGGTGGTTCGTCGGTTCGTCCATCAGCAATACATCTGGCATTCCGAGCAGGACCCGTGCCAGCGCAACCCGCATTTTCCATCCGCCCGAGAGCGCCCCCACGTCGCCGTCAATCTGATCGTCTTTGAATCCCAGACCGTGGAGCACTTCACGGGTTTGCGATTCGAGCGCGTAACCGCCCAAATGCTCGTACTCCTCCTGAACGTGACTGAAGCGCTCAAGAATGCGGTCCAGGTCAACAGCCTTATCAGGGTCGGACATTTCCCGCTGCAAGGCTTCGAGCTCGTGGTGTAGATCGCCGACGCGTCCGCTACCTGCGATCGCTTCATCCAGGACTGAACGGCCCTGCATTTCCTCGACGTCCTGGCGAAAGTAGCCGATCGTCAATTTTTTGGGGACTGAGACCGCGCCCTCGTCGGGAGTTTCCTCGCCGACCACCATCCGGAATAGCGTTGTCTTGCCCGCCCCATTGGGACCGACCAGTCCGACTTTTTCGCCGGGATTCAACTGAAACGAAGCATCCACGAAGAGCAACTGCTTGCCATGCTGTTTATTGATGTTTGCGAAAGAGATCATTTTGAAGGAGCAACTCGCGGCACGGTACCTCTTCCAGTGTAGCCCGGCCAATTGCTGGCCAACGCTGGCACGTTGGATTGTTGAAGGGTTGCCCGTGATACAGGAGTCTCCGCGATCGATTTACACAATCCGACTATTCGGTAGCGACTGCGGTGGACCACGTTTTTGCGTGCCATTTGGCTACTTACGGCGCGGCGAGATCACCACCTGGGCAAGAGACAGAAGTAGGCCGATTAATGTCAAGGTCACCATGAAAACCTCCTGGGCGAATGTGCCTCGCCCGACCAATTTCACACAGCCAATGTTCTCCCCGACAGAGAGCCAAAAGTTGTGGAACTGGTTGCACTCAGTGTTTTTTACGCGCATCATCTTTTTATGCAAATCCTGGACGGTAAAAACCACGCCGGAGGCCGCTACGAGACCCCAGCGTCCGGAGGCACACTCCTTGAGTGCCGAGATTAGAGATCGATCGAACTCAGCCTCCAATTCGTCGAGACGATGCTGTTAGATTCGTGAGTGCTTACTTCCGCCCCTAGAGATCTCTGTACGAACCTGCACGGCACAGCCCTCAGCTGCGAGCTCATGTATGACGTCGACGAAATCGTCGGCCATTTCTTTCGCTGCAACTCCAATTCTGTCGTAGTTCCTGATCACTAACGGGTAAGGGAGCTCGACGCGATTGATTGAACCTCCCAAGATGCTGTCGCGCAGAGCGTCGAAGTTCCTGCCGTGCCACTCCGGTGCGCCTACGACGTGAAAGAAAGCGCTGTAAACGTCGTCCTTGGTCGACCAGCCTGCGCCGTCAAGCGTGAGTTCTTTCATGATTGATTCTCGCGTCCGAATGATAGTCAATTAGAAGGAACCTCCATGACCGCAACGGATGACAATGGAACCAATTCTCATTCTGTTCGCTCTGATGAATGATAGCTGTTGCAATCAGGAGTGGCTGTTGAAAGAGTCCTGCGCACGAAATCGAGAGATCGTAAAGGCGCAGAACAGCCACAGAACAGCCACAGAAGCTACCGAAATTGGTTCAGATGACAAAAGGAAACGGATCAATTAGACTTTGAAATCAAGCAGTTAACAAAAAGCCTTCCAATCGCCGGGATGGCGGAACTGGCAGACGCAGCGGACTCAAAATCCGCCGACCTTCGGGTCTTGGGGGTTCGACTCCCCCTCCCGGCACCAACACAAACAACTGAAAAGCAGTGGCATACACGCCTCGACGACTGGATGGCTTCAGGCGGTGTAAACGTAGCCGATTTTCGATCGACGTTTTTTGTCAAAAGCCGCATCATCAGGTAGTTTTTTGACGGACCCTACAAACTTGGCGTGAGCTTTCGAAAAGCCGCACGTCCGGACGGCGAGAGCCGTAGACGAAAATCCGCAGGGCTTAAACGGCCCATGAGGGTTCAAGTCTCTCCGCCCCCACCACGTTCGTGCCCAATTCTTAGAGCGAAACTCCTCGCTTCCACGGAATAAAATCGTCTTGCCCCAGCCCCTCCGCTTTGGTGCGAATTTCGCCGCTTGCCACCCGAACTACCGACTCCAGAATTGTTTCGCCCATTTGCGCGATCGTCTTGTCACCCGAGATGACGCCGCCGGTGTCAATGTCAATGATGCCTGGCATGCGCTTTGCAAGATCGGAGTTGGTGGAGATCTTGAGTACCGGCGCGACCGGGTTCCCAGTTGGCGTCCCCAACCCGGTCGTAAACAAAACCACGTTCGCACCAGCCCCCACCTGTGCCGTAACGCATTCCACATCGTTGCCGGGGGTGCACTGCAGGTGCAAGCCCGATCCAGAGGCATACTCCGGATAATCAAGCACGGTGGTGACCGGCGAGGTGCCTCCTTTTCTAGCCGCGCCTGCGGACTTCATGGCATCGGTCACAAGCCCATCGCGTATATTCCCCGGAGAAGGATTCATATCGAAACCAGAGCGAACCGCCTTTGCGCGGGCCGCGTAGTCGCGCATCAATTGAATGAAACGGTCCGCGACTTCGTTATTGACGCTGCGATCGATCAGCCCCTGTTCGACGCCGCAAAGCTCGGGGAATTCCGAGAGTATGGTCCTTCTCCCAATGCCGCCAACAAGTCAGCCAGGTAGCCGATGGACGGGTTTGCTGAGATGCCGGAGAACCCATCAGATCACTGGCGCCATCACGCTTAAGAGCAACGTGAATCTGCATATTGCCCAGGGCGCGACCATCCGCTTCAGCCGCGATAGCAAGAAGTATCCTTTGGTTTTTACCCGCCGGGAAGGCACAGAGTTAATGAACTACTCTTCGATCATTTCATTTATGCTTTCGAGCAGGAGAACATCACCATCACGGGCAAGGGCACCATCGACGGCAATTGCGATTGCGAACATTGGTGGCCGTGGAAGGGTCGCACCAACTGCGTCTGGAAGCCGGGAGACGTGAACCAGGAGAAGGATCGCAATCAACTCTTCGATATGGCGGAACGCGGGCTTCCCGTGAGAGAGCGCATCTTTGGCGAGGGTCACTATCTGCGCCCGCAGTTCATTCAGCCCTACCGTTGCAAGAACGTGCTCATTGAAGACGTAACGTTATTTAATTCGCCGATGTGGCAAGTGCATCCTGTGCTCTGTAACAATGTCACCGTCCGCGGACTCAACATCAGCAGTTTCGGCCCGAACACGGATGGGTGCGATCCGGAATCCTGCACCGATGTACTCGTGGAGAATTGTTTTTTCAATACGGGAGACGATTGCATTGCTATAAAGTCGGGCGGGAACGCCGATGGCTGCCGACTGGCCATGCCTGCGCAAAATATCGTTATCCGCGATTGCAGGACGAAAGATGGCCATGGCGGCGTAACCGTAGGCAGCGAGATTTCTGGTGGCGTGCGCAAGGTTTTCGCGGAAAATTGCGAAATGGATAGCCCTCACCTCGATATCGCTATTCGCGTCAAGAACAACGCAATGCGTGGCGGCCTCATCGAAAAGGTCTTTGCCCGGGACATCGACATCGGCGAGGTTGCCACGGCCGCATTCTCCGTCGACTTCTTCTACGAAGAGGGCGAAGCGGGAAAGTTCGCTCCGGTTGCCCACAATCTGGAAGTCCGCAATCTGAAGACGCGAAAAGCCCAGTATGCTTTGTATCTTCGCGGTTTCGACCGTGCCCCGATCGACGGCGTGCGCGTGGTGGACTGCGAATTCAACGGAGTGTCGAAGCCGGATGTAATCGAGAACGTCACCGGTCTCGCGCTCCACAACGTGAAGGAAAATGGAAGACTCATTGAGCGCGCCCAGACGGCGAAACAGTTCGGTGCCCCAACCTCACTGGTCTTTCAGTTGGCTGTACTTTTGAGCTGGTTTTGAAAGATACGTGTATGGCATTCATCACTGAAGATTTTCTATTGCAGAGCAAGGTCGCCGGCCGCCTCTATCACGAGTATGCGGCCGCGCCCCCGATCCTTGACTACCACTGCCATCTTTCCGCCAAGGACATTGCGGATAACCGGCAGTTCCGCAACCTTTACGAGATCTGGCTGGAGGGCGATCACTACAAGTGGCGAGCCATGCGAGCCAACGGCGTCTCAGAGAGCTACTGCACCGGCGAGGCCGATCCCTACGACAAGTTTTTCGCATGGGCGCAAACCGTCCCGCACACTCTGCGCAATCCGTTGTATCACTGGACGCATCTGGAATTGCAGAGATACTTTGACATCGATTCACTGCTCAGCGAGAAAACCGCGCGCAAGACCTGGGACTCGGCAAACGAACGACTCGCGAGTAAAGATTTGAACGCGCGCGGAATCCTGAAGAAATTTCGGGTTGATACGCTTTGCACGACCGACGATCCGGCTGACTCACTCGAGCACCATGAACGAATCGCGTCGCGCTGTCCCGGTATTCGGGTTTTGCCGGGATTCCGTCCCGATGGAGCGTTACGGACCGAAGATCCGGTTGCGTTCAATGCGTGGGTCGACAAACTTGCTGCCATCTGCAATCTGGATGTGACCCGGCTTACCCACCTGCTGCAGGCGCTCGGCAAACGCCACGGCGATTTCCACCACAGCGGATGCCGCCTCTCCGATCATGGTTTAGACTTCTGCTTTGCCGAGTCCTGCACCGACCGCGAAGCGGAGCAGGTCTTTAACCAGGTGCGCAGCGGCAACCAGCCGACAGCGCTCGAATCCGCGAAGTTTGCCAGTTTTCTCATGCTGTTCTTCGGGCGCCTTGACGCCGAGAAAGGCTGGACGAAACAGTTGCATCTCGGCGCCTACCGAAACGCAAACACCCGCATGTTGAAAACTGTGGGCCGCGACAGTGGATTCGATTCGACCGGCGACTGGCCTCAGGCCGCTCCGCTGTGCAATTATCTCGATCGGCTGAACCGGGAAAACAGCCTGCCCAAGATGATCCTCTACAATCTCAACCCCGCCGACAACTACACTTTTGCCACTATGATCGGCAACTTCCAGGATGGCAGTGTGGCTGGCAAACTTCAGTTCGGCAGCGCCTGGTGGTTTCTCGACCAGAAGGAGAGCATCGAGTGGCAATTGAATGCACTATCGAACTGCGGATTGCTATCGCGCTTTGTGGGCATGACGACTGACTCTCGTTCCTTCATGTCATTTCCTCGCCATGAATACTTCCGTCGTGTGCTCTGTAACCTCGTGGGCAATGAAGTCGAATCTGGTTTACTACCCAACGACGAAGAGTTGATCGGCTTGATGATTAAAAATATCTGTCATGACAACGCCGTCAAATATTTCGCGTTCGCGCCGGCACCCGTCAATGCGAAGACACCCGCTCAGGCTGCCACGCGATAATCGTGATCGGGAACGATCGACAGTAGTTCGGAGCACAAAACTTCATTCACATGGATGCCTCATCAATCTCCCATCCGGCCGCGACCGTGTCTGTGACGGCATGCGACATGTTTCCCCAGCGCGCTGTCGCTTCGGTAGTAGGCCTCGGCGCTTCTGGCGCGGCCCTGCTGATGGCGTTCATTTCGACCGTAGTCGGATACGTGCTGAAGTGGACCAACGGCAACTACGCTCCCCTGTTCGTAGTATGCGGCACCGGCTACCTTGCGGCCTTTTTGATCATTCACCTGCTCGCGCCGAATTTGAAAAGGGCGGAACTGTATTAGCGAAATCCGATCAAGATCCGATCGGTGGATTGATGAGTAAATCTAGGGTTGATAAGGAGAAAATGGCCCTCACAATAAAAGCGAAAGAATCGTGCCGCTGGGACTTGGTCAGTCTCGGCGAAGTCATGCTGCGCTTTGATCCTGGCGGCCGCCGCATCTGGACTACTCGCTCTTTCGAAGTCTCCGAGGGCGGAGGCGAATATAACGTTGCCCGGGGCCTCAAACGCTGCTTCGGCCTGGACACCGCGATTGTCACCGCGATCGCCGACAATCCCGTTGGCCGTTTGCTTGAGGATCTCATCTATCAGGGCGGCGTCGACCAGAGCCTCATTCGCTGGGTCAATTACGACGGTGTTGGCCGCACCGTCCGTAACGGATTGAATTTCACCGAGCGAGGATTCGGAGTTCGTCCTGCGCTGGGGTGCTCCGATCGTGGACACACTGCCGTTTCCCAACTGAAGGCGGGCGACATCGATTGGGAGGAAATTTTCGGTAAACACGGCGTCCGCTGGTTCCACACCGGCGGCATTTTCTGCGCGCTCTCTGACAGTACCCCCGCTGTTGCTATCGAGGCAATCAAAGCCGCCCGTAAGCACGGTACGATTGTTTCCTACGACCTGAACTATCGCGACTCTTTGTGGAAAGCAATCGGAGGCAAGAACCGAGCCCAAGAAGTGAATCGCCTGCTGGCGCCGCTGGTCGACGTAATGCTCGGCAATGAAGAAGATTTCTCGGCGGCGCTCGGTTTCGAGGTCAGCGGCCTCGATGACCATATGTCCAATCTCGAAGTCGCAGCCTTCAAGACGATGATCGAATCGGTGATGAAAGAATTTTCCTTTCAGGTCGTGGCCACTACGCTCCGTAAGGCAAAGACCGCGACCGTGAATGACTGGGGGGCGATTTGCTACAGCGATGGCTCATTCTATGAAGCAAAGTATCGCGAGAATCTTGAGATCTTCGATCGCGTTGGCGGTGGCGACTCTTTCGCCTCCGGACTCATTTACGGTTTTCTGGCAGGCCAGGGCCCGCAGCTGGCGGTGGAATTCGGTGCTGCGCACGGCGCCCTCGCCATGACCACACCCGGCGACACCACCATGGCCATATTGAAAGAAGTGACCCAACTCATCGAGGGAGCCGGAGCAAGGATCGCGAGATGAGGGATCGCGAGATAAGGGATCACCAGATTAAGAGATCGCGCGGTAATGATCGGGAGACGATGATTGCCAGGGAGAACTTCGAATGACCAAAGAGCAAGTCCGCAACAAGATCATCGAAATCGGAATCGTACCCGTAGTGCGAGCAGCGTCTTCGCAGCAAGCGATGCAGGCCGCCGAGGCTGTTTGTGCGGGAGGCATCCCCATCGCCGAAATTACAATGACCGTGCCGGGAGCGATCGACGTCATTGCCGAACTCTCAAAGACTATGGGGAAAGATGTGCTCATCGGCGCGGGTACTGTGTTGGATGCTGAGGCGGCGCAACGTTGCATCGATGCAGGCGCGGAGTTTCTGGTCAGCCCTGGGTTTGACTTGGCGGCAGTTCAGTTGGCGAAACAACACGGTAAACTCATGATGGCGGGCGCGCTGACCCCGACCGAAGTGATCGCAGCCTGGAAGGCCGGAAGTGATTTTGTGAAAATCTTTCCTTGTGGCACGGTGGGAGGAGCGAAGTACATCAAGGCGCTGAAGGCGCCGTTGCCGCAAGTGCCAATGGTTCCCACCGGCGGTGTGAATCTCGACACCGCAGCCGATTTCATTCATGCCGGGGCCGACGCTTTGGGCATTGGCGGAGAACTGGTATCCGCCGCCGCTTGCAAATCAGGAAATCTGAGCGTCATCACTGACGCAGCCCGGCTGTATGTAGACATCGTCCGGGAAGCACGGCGAGCGGCTACCGCGTCTAAAGATTGACCGTGTCCGCTAGTTCCTGGCAGACGATTTGACATGAGAGGACAATCCTTACCTGCGCTTTCGCAATCTTTCCTCGACGGGTTGCGCAAACGGAATCCTACAAATATTGAATTGCCCACATCCGACCTACTCAGCGCGCCAGAGACAATCCTTCAGATTGGCTCGGGATCGTTCCTCAAGGGCTTCGTCGAAGACTTCGTGCAGCTGGCGAATGTCGCAGGCGAACCGGTGGGTCGAGTTATCTCGGTTCAGCGCAGGTCAGATCATCGATCTGCCGCTTCGCTCCGGCAAGACGGCCTCTACACACTCATTCTGCGAGGCCTCGAGAACGGTCAAGCGGTGGAGAGAAAACGAATCATCGCGTCGATAAGCCGTCCTCTTAGCGCGGATACCGAGTGGAACGAAGTGATCGCAATGGCGCTCCAACCCTCTACCCGTGTGATCGTCAGCAATGTCACCGAGTCAGGCCTGGCACTCGGCGCCTCGGACACACCGAACGATCAGCCACCGGTTAGCTTCCCGGGAAAGCTTACACAGCTCCTGCGCGAGCGCTGGCAATCGTCCGGAGGGCGCGACGCCGACATCGCAGTCGTTCCCTGTGAGCTGGTTGAAAATAACGGCTCCATTCTCCGTAAGCTGATTGATGAGCAGGCCCGGCGCTGGAATCTTCCCGCCGCGTTTTCGGATTGGCTGCGATCGTCCGTACATTTCGCGAATACATTGGTGGATCGAATCGTGGTTGGGCCGCCGCCGCCGGAAAAGCTAGGGGCGGAGTGGCAGGCGCTCGGATACCGCGACGATCTGATCGTTTGCGCCGAGCCCTTTGCTCTATTTGTCCTGGAAGCGGATGAATTCGTTCGCCAGCATTTTCCCAACGACAAGGCGTCACCTAGCATCAGGTTTGTCGACGATCTCACGCCCTACCGCGTCCGGAAGATTCAAATTCTGAACGGCTCGCATACGATGCTGGCAGGGATCGGCAGACTACTTGGCTTGCGAACCGTTCGCGAGGCTATCGACGACCCTCAGCTCGGCAAGTTCGTCGACAGCGCGATTTTTCAGGAAGTGATTCCGGCAACCGAGCTTGGTGAAGAAGTCGAAAGCCGATTCTATGCACGCGAAATCATGGCGCGCTTCCGTAGTCCTTTTATCGAGCACTCACTGGTTTCAATTTGCTCGAATTGCAGCACCAAAGTCGGCGCCCGGCTCTTCCCCACGATTCGCAGTTTCATGGAGCGGCACGAGGTGGTGCCTCGAAGGCTTTTGTTCGGGGTAGCAGCCGTGATGCTCCTCTTGCGAGACTCTGACGTGGAAGATGCGCATCTCCCGTTGATTCGCGGGATGTGGGCGCGCGTCGATGATCAATCACCGGATTCGATTTTCGCGTTTGTCCAGCGAATTCTGGCGAAACAGGTCGAGTGGAGCCGGGAAGATATTGATCCGCGAGCAATCGCCCCGGAAATCGCCAGCTTCCTTTTGAAGATTCGCGACCAAGGGCTTCGTGCCACTTTGGAATCGTACGTTTGATAACGTCTGATGACGGAGCGAGCCGTTTTGGCTGAGCGGCTCCGTCCTAAACTCGGTCGTCGGTGAAACCTTAGGCGAAATGTACAAATCAACCGACACATTTACTGACCTGATTTCAAGCTTACATCACGTTATGTTATTTATTTTAAGCAATATAAAGCAGTACGCTGCGGACTCAAAAAACTCTGGTCGGATTTCCATTTTTCCTGTCTATTGAATCGACGCCACGCGAATTCCGCGGCAGGGCTCGAGGGACGGCGCGGGAGGGTCATGTGTGAACTGAGTTCGTGTCTGAGACGGAACTCGACAATTGCGGCTCTCGTGCTGGAACGTAGCGGCGGGTCTACGAGTCTGTACCCGGACAGCCGACACGCGAACTGGCTCCCTCGAAACCGGCCAGAATGGCTCCCTTTTAATTCGGCGCTAACAGTTTAAGGGGTACCACGTGCGAATCACACGGATCACCCTCGTTCTGTTCGTCGTATCCGCACTGCTGTCCCGAGCCCAAGTAACGAGCCAGACATCTCGCGGAGGGCGGATAACTGGAATCGTGACTAGCGAGGACGAGAGCCCCATTCAGCGAGCGAAAGTGTGGGCGCACGTGGCAAACCGCCCTACAATCAGTAACGCAGACGTTTATCTTCGGCGAAGGCTCGAAAGCTTGCACATTTGTGACACCCGTCCATGAGTGTTCAGGTCCACGGCTCCGTTGACAAAAGTGCGAGCAGATACTCTCTATCTTCCAGCCACCGGTAGTACTATGCTCGACGGAGCCTCTTTCGAGCGATACACCTTCTGTGTCGCTTTTTCGTAGTCTGCATCCCTTGCTTTATAAATGTTCTCAACAAACTTCTGCGGGTTGCGGTCATACAGAGGGAACCAAGTGCTCTGAACCTGCACCATCATACGGTGGCCCTTGAGAAAGACGTGGTCGTTGGGGTGCAGGTCGATTCTGTATTCGGTGACTTGGTTAGGAGTAAGGGGAAGCGGTGCTTCCATGCTGTTGCGATATCGCGCTCGCAAAATGTCATCTGCGATCATCAACTCGTAGCCGTTGAGCACAGGTCCAGCACCCTTGGTAGCATCTTCTTCCGTGATTTTCTGATAGTCCTCGGGATAAACATCGATCAGCTTCACGATCCAGTCGCTGTCGGTTCCCGTAGTTGAAGAGAACAGGTCGGCGACGATATCTCCGGTGACCGCAACATCCTCGGTCAGCGGATCAGTCTGCCATGTCAGCACATCAGGACGATGCTCCACGAAGCGTTGATCCTGCACGAGCCATGTGGTCCAAGCTGGCGCAGGATACGTCGGCGTGATCGGTCGAGGGCGGTACGGCA
>Ga0210393_10001617_pt1 | contig 18785 bp, 18 predicted proteins | sample IncBWC27OmetaG_FD_160068 | JGI IMG/M metagenome (GOLD analysis project Ga0210393, IMG submission 160068) | Forest soil microbial communities from Barre Woods Harvard Forest LTER site, Petersham, Massachusetts, United States - Inc-BW-C-27-O ... | reverse complement strand
TCGTCGCGAGCAGTTGCACCTGCGAATCGGACGTCTGCTGCTGACTCGTGGTGAAGGTAACGCGCCCGAAGAAGAGCTTTTCAGCATTGTCTCTCACCTCAATCTGGGACGCGGTCTCATCGCTGATAGCCAGGAACAATTCCAGCTCTCGCACCTCAATTTTGATGCCGGCCGCAAAGCTAAAGTATCCACTGCCTATCAGGCCGCACGTGACTATTTTAGGATCGCAATGGAACTCTCTCCGCCCCAGGCCTGGGAAGAAGACTATGAATTCATGCTCGCACTGCACTTGGACGCGGCCGAATGCGAATACCTCTGCGGAGACATTCAGCGGGCCGAACAAGATATAACCGAGCTCTTGGCTCGTGCCCGTACCCGAGTCGATAAGGCTCGGATCTACCGCATGAAGATCGTGCGCTATGAGTATTTGTCGCGATATAGCGAAGCTATTCGCGTGGGCCAGGAAGCCCTCTCACTGTTTGGTCTGATGTTTCCCGACTCGCCGGAGGATCGAGCGAGCGCGTTGGACACTGAGCTGGCTACAATTGCGGAACTGATTGGGGCGCGCAGTATCGAATCGCTCATCGAGCTGCCGGCCATGAGCGACCGGGAGACTTGTGCCGCGATGCAGCTTTTAGCAAGCCTGCACACACCCTGTTACCTTTCTGCAGACAAAATCCTTACACTGCTAAACACAGCCTTGATGGTGCGACTCTCGCTGACCCACGGTAACATCAATGAGTCCGCCCTCGCTTATGTCCTATATGGAATGATGCTCGGCCCAATCAAAGGGGATTACGTATCGGCGTATGAGTTTGGCTTGCTAGCGCTGCACCTGAACGAGCGCCTGCCCGATGTAGGGTTTCGCGCAAAAGTCTTAATGAATTTTTCGTGGGCCATCAGCATTTGGCGCAAGCCCTTCGCCGATTCTTTTCAGTACATTCGAGAGACCGTGCAACTGGTCAACCAGACTGGCGTGTTCTCCGAGGCCGGATATGCGCTTTTTAATGCGGTCTATTTCACTATCCTAAGCCACCATGATCTGGCCGCGGTGAAGCCGGCATGCGACGAAAACGTCGCCTTTCTCAAACGGGTCAAAATGGAGGCGTTCGAAGACGCGCCACAAGTAATCCTCCAATGGGCCAGAGCCCTCCAGGGTGACACAGAGAGAGCAACCTCGCTTACGGGCGACGGCTTTGATGAAACTGCCTATTGCCGCGCGCACAAAAATCAGGGCTTGTTCGAAATGTTCTATCTTGTCCCGAAGCTGATGCTGTTTTATTCCTTTGAGGACTATCAGGCGGCAACCGAGATCCTACGCGAGCTTAACCGGGTCTTGAGCGATTACACTGGTACAATCTGGGATGCGGTTACCGTATTCTACCATGCCCTGCTTCTGACTGGACAAGCCGACTTACGATCCGGTGCTGTCGAGCTATCTGCAGATGTCTGGGCGAAACTCGATACGTTAAGCGCCAGGCTGCGCCATTGGGCGGATAACGCGCCAGAGAACTTTCGGGCTCAGTCGCTCATCGTCTCCGCCGAGATCGCACGGGTAGGTGGGAGTGACGCCGAGGCCCTCGATCTTTTTGGCTCTGCTCTGGACGTCGCGGCCTGCCAAGAATGTCCGCGAGAACTCGCGCTGGCCAATGAGCTCCTTGCCCGGTTCTGGAACCGACGCGGTCATCCAATCGTCGCATCTTTGTTTCTGCGTGCCGCAATTGATCGATACGCCGAGTGGGGGGCCATAGCGAAAGCGCGACAGTTGGAAGAAAAATTTCCGCATCTGCTTACATTCGCTTTTCTCGGAGAGTCGAAAGACATCACAGTTGCAGGCAGCCGGCGAGAGGCGACGATCCCACTGGATTTTGCCACCCTGACAAAAGCAGCGCACGCGATCGCGGTCGAGATCGAGTTCGATTCGCTGCTGAAAACGCTCATCCAAATTTCTATCGAGAACGCCGGTGCACAGCGAGGTATCTTCTTACAAGAGTGTGACGGTGAATTACGAATGATGGCAGAAGGCACGACCGATTCCGCTTCCCTGCTCGATGCCGCGCTGCCGGACTATGCTACTCGGTTGCCACAGTCCATTACACAATACGTTCGAAAGACCGGCGAGAGCTTGGTCGTTGAGGACGCGGTGACAGATGTCCGATTCGGCAACGATCCGTACGTAGCGGCGACTGGCACCCAGTCAGTTCTTTGTATTCCCGTCGTTCACCAAGGAAAATCGGCCGGTATTCTGTATTTGGAGAACAACCTCGCTGCAAAGGCCTTTACCGCTGAGCGAGTTCGCGTACTTCATGTGCTCTGCGCGCAAGCGGCCATTTCTTTAGCGAACGCAAGTCTCTACGCCGAGATGAAACGGGAAGTGGCGCGCCGAAGCCAAGCTGAGAGCGAACTCCATCGGACTCTCGCTGAATTACACGATTTAAAGAACCGACTCGAAGCCGAGAACATTTATCTTCAGGAGGAGATTCGGCGCGAACATAACTTCGAGGAGATGATCGGCAACAGCCCCGCGCTGGTCGAAGTGCTGCGGAAGGTCGAAGTCGTCGCACCGTTGGATTCAACGGTTCTGATTCTCGGCGAAACCGGATCCGGCAAAGAACTGGTCGCCCGCGCGATCCATGACCGGAGTTCGCGCAAAGGACGGCCCCTTGTGAAAGTAAATTGTGGCGCGATATCAGCTGGATTGGTCGAAAGTGAACTCTTCGGTCACGTTAAAGGGGCATTTACCGGAGCGCTGGCCAACCGAGATGGGCGATTCAAGCTCGCCGATGGCGGCACTCTTTTTCTGGATGAAATCGGCGAACTACCACTCGACATGCAGGTCAAAATTCTCCGCGTATTGCAAGAGCAAGAGTTCGAGCCGATCGGCAGTAGTCGGACACTTCGAGTCGACATACGCATCATAGCAGCAACCAACCGCGACCTCGAAGTAGCTATCCGCGAAATGCGTTTTCGGCAGGATCTTTTTTATCGGCTCAATGTCTTTCCGCTAAAGGTGCCCCCGTTGCGCGAACGGGTGGGCGACGTACGGCTCTTAGTCATGTTCTTTCTCGCCAAATTTAATAAAAAATTTGGCAAGAAGGTAGATCGCATCCCACCGGAGACTATGCAGCGTCTCGTGAATTACCATTGGCCTGGAAATATTCGCGAGCTGCAAAACGTCATCGAGCGGGCGGTGATCTTGTCCAAAAGCCCGGTGCTCGTTCTGGATGCCGAATTTCACCTCGTTGCCAAGCCGGAGGCAGCGGGGCGAATCGCACTAGAGCATCCGGACCCATCGTTGAGCAGCGCAAGCTCGTCGTTGGACGACATAATCAAGCGCTACATCCTGTCCGTACTGGCCCAGACTGACGGCATAATCGAGGGACCCAAGGGAGCTGCCAAGATTCTCGGCGTTCATCCCAACACCCTCCGTAGCCGCATGCAGAAACTTGGAATTACGCGACAGCCATCTTAGGCCTGCCAAAACCTTCCCGGTTATCCCCTATTTAGCTGCTCCGTCAGAAACGGTGAGCAACCGGCCAATCCAACGTTGGATCTCCGTAGAGTGCGCAGCAGCGCAAGTCCTTTGCTATCGGCGAACAATACCTCGGTCAGATCCAGCGAAAGTTGGCGCTCATTGTTACAAACGGCGGCGCAAGAACTTCTTAGTTCATCAACCCATGGCCCGATCAGACTGCCTTCCAGCCGCAAGACCACTTCACCCGATGAAGATTCAATCCTCGATATTCTGAGCATAGAATTCCACAATAGGTATGAGGTCGCACACGCGAAGCTTCTCCGGCGAAGCTTTTCCGGCTAAGCTCTCCATTGGCTTCAAAGCCTTTTCAGATTGCATTTGCCTCTCGCTGGCTTCGCTTGACGTCAACGGATCGCCATTGCGAAAGAGACTCCCGGAGATGTTTTCTAGCCCGGTGCAAGATAATCCACAAGTTCCGGTCTGAAATTTGCAGCGCTCGGCAGATTTCGCGCCCGCTCCAAAATCCCGACTCGTAAAGCTGATAGACTCTTGCCTCCCGAGGAGGCAATGTCTGCAGAGCTGCGTTCAATGCCTCTCGTAATTCCTTCGATTCCAACTCCGTCCGCGGATCGCGGGGAGGTAGCGTGAATCCGACGGTCGCAAAAGTTGCTGCGTCCGTCTCGAGGCGATCATCCATTGAAAGGGTTCGGAAAAGGGTACGATGCAGGCACGTGTTTCGCAGTTGATCACAGACTTTGTGATTCAAGATGCCTGCGAGCCATGTTTTCTTGGTAGAATTACCCGAGAATCCTCCAACGTTCGTAAGAGCCGCCAAAAAGGTTTCCTGAACAGCGTCTTCTGCCTGCTCTCGGTTGCGCAAGCGACTGAGCGCGCTGCGGAAAAGGTATTCGCGATGAGTCTCGAAGTCTTCTGAGGCGGTATGATTGCCGGCTTCCGGGTGCTCGATCCATGATCGTGTCGATTGCATTCCACTGCTAATCGCAGGGCTCGTGCCAAAGCCTAATGCTCACAACATGTATTGAGCAACTTCCTAATGTACAGTCTTTTGTATTCGTTTATACGTTTTACTGGAGACATGATTAAAGAGAGGTGACGCCCACGACATTTCGTGGGTACGAAATGTCGTGGGGCTGTCCGGGTAGGCGCGCCTTGATTTTGAGCGGCGCTGGATCCTTGGCTTTGCTGCGTTCCGGAACGCTCTCGAACCAAGCTCCGCGGCTCCCAAGTACAGATAGCCTAACTTCCTTTTGCCGGCGCATCCGCACTCCGACGATGTAGCGCACCGGCGGATCGCTACCTTCAAAGGCATTCAGCGTCGCTTGGCTCACTATTCCCCGATTGGCCACTACAGTTATTTCCAGCAAGCGGAAGCGCTGCCACATGCGCTTCACGATCGGCACAAAGGTCGTGATGTCGACCTCCACTTCAGTGAAAAGATCCCGGCCGTCGCTCGAAAAGCGCCTCCTCGATGAGGTCTTTATTGCAGCGAAGCGCAGCGGTGGCCTTCTCAACTTGCTCGATTGTGTCTCGCAAAAACGCCATCGCCCGGTAAAGATGATGAAGCTCGAGCCCTTCGGTTCCAGGGATCAGATAATCCTCTCGCCAACGCTCAGCAGCCCGATCACTGCCGCTGGCAAAGAGTCGGTGCAACACAGTCAGATAGATCGCCCGCTCAACATCAAACTCGTAATGGCGAGCCTTTAATACCGAGCGCAAAACTTCCGGGATCCCACTTTCTTTCCAGAGTCGAGCAAAGACCAGGTCCGGCCCAATGCGCCGGATAGCTACTGGTTCGATCTCACCGGGCGCTTGGGCGTCAATGACAGCGAAACTCTCACAGTGGCGCAGACCCGAACGCATCAAACGTTCCAACTGTCCGCTGACTTCCAAGAGGTCTAATCTGCCCAGGGTGGCGATCACTTGTTGGCGGACCTTTTCGCCCTCGCGCACGCTATGGACGATCTGGAGGTAGCGATAGGAACCGGCGGGCTTGATGCGGAAAAACACGGTTGCTGTTTGACTCTACAGACACCAACCAAATCTGATGTAGAGAAGCTACTATTAAACTCCAAAATGCCGTAGAATTTGCACTATATTTTTGAATCAGAAGCACCTCAATCGCCCGCCAAGCCGCTCCAGAACTTGATCGTTCTAAAACAGAATGCCGCTAACTGTAGAAGATGAGTCTAAGTAAGACGCTGGGGGTGGTTGGAGCCGAAGAACTGTTGAAGCACGGGATTGATACGTTCTTTCAGCATTGAGCGAGTGGGAGTAGATAAAGCCATCAATGTCTGAATCGCTTGCAGAGATAGCATTTCTAGGATTTGCGGAGCGGGTGACTCAGGTTCGGGCGGGTGGCAACGATGGCTGTCATTACTTGATTCAAGGTAAGTGGCCGCAACCACAATCGTCGTCCTCGGTCTTGGGAGCGGCGAAACGCAGCCGGTTTCGATGTCCGGTTTCTTAGATCCAAACCGCTTCTAACTGCAACGTTCAAAGAACGAGGACAATTGAGAATCATCCGACTTTTCTTGATCGAATAGGGCTTTCATCGTATCCAGCCTTTGCCTCCATTGGCGTGCCACGGAGGCAGAGGCTGGAGTCTATGCTTACAGTGATGAAAACCTTGTAAGGAATTCCTCCAATTCGCGACTCATCTCTATGAAATGTCGATCTCTGGCCGGAGAACTCCGAGCGTTACTGTGGCTGGATCGAGAAGGGAATACCTGACTGCCGATAAACTTAAAATCTACAGTACCGTGAAACCTTCATCAGCTACGGATGCCTACCCAGGGCCCGACTTGGATCACACGCCGAAATTTAACGTGGTCATCATTTACGACGACAGCGCAGCGGGCAAGCGGGCAAAGCATTCCTACGATCGAGTGATTCGCAAGCTCGTTGACGAATGAGACTTTAGCTTGAAACCTTGGAACTTCCAGGTGCTCGCAGTTCCGCAGATTGGAAATTCGGCCGCGAAAGCCGCCGCACAGGCAGACCTCGTGATTTTCTCGATGCACCGAAAAGCTCAGCTTTCCGTTCAGACTAGAGATTGGATCGAAAGATGGTCCGGGTTAATTACTGATAGTAAATCCGCGCTGGTCGCGCTGCTCGATCAACCCGGAATGAAACGTGGCACGGTCGTGTCCACACTGGATTATCTACGCAAGGTAGCCGACCGGAAAGGGATTAGCTTTTACGCGCACACTACTTTTGGTCTTTCAACAAACTAGAAAGGATCCGATTATGTCTACATGGACTCACGGTGCGCAAGCGAATGAAATGTCTCATTTTGCGACGACCCGCACCCTGAGCGACTTTCCCCTCCTGATCAGCGAGATGTTACGCCGTGGCGTCGGCCGATTTGAACTGGCTCTCGCATCAGCGGAGGTTTTTTCGCGTCATCAGTTTACCAAACACGGTCGTCGAATTCCCGTCGCATCGCAAAGAGGACTATTTCGCGGCCCTGAAGGGCTCGAGGCGGCATAACCTGAAAAGAAGCTGAGACGCGGTAGAGAGCAAGCTGCGCTCGGCGTGGAATCGTCCAGCGTCCGGACGTAAAGCCGCTTGACGATATCTTTGGATTATTCTGGCAGACCGATGAAAAGTCTGCGACGAAATTTGTGAGGCGGGAAAAGGTCACAGGCGAAATGATCGCATTCATGCTGTGCTTCGATATGGGCGAGCGGCTGATAAATGCTTCACCGGCATGGATTACGGCCGCCCGAAGGAATGGATGCTTTATTTCCGCTTATGGGACGCCGCGGTCGATCGTCTTATGAGGCAAAATTGAGATAGGACATAAGCTCGGTCCGCTCAATAATTGTTGCCGGCACCGCAACATTTTTTTACATAACGTCTACCGTATCTTCACGCAGACGATCCGCTGGCGCCTCAATGGACGAAGCCCTGGCCCGCTTCCTGAAAGCGCATCCTGATACAACCGTTGCCTAGAATCATCTTTTCGAAAAAGTAATAACTTTGTAAGGAAGTCGCCCAATTCGCGACTAATAAGTTCGACAGGATGTGTAGGAAATCGGTTGAGGAAGCGAATCCAACCGCTCTTGCAACGCATTCTAAGAACTGGCCTCGCGAACCCCGTTTGCCCCGTTCGGGTATAGATATTACATTGGAATAGAGCTAATACAGCGAAGTGCCGCCAATGCAGAAATCTAATGGAATTAGGGCAACCCACAAAAACTCGTAGCATAAGATATGAAAAAAAACCGAAACAATGGCCGTAAGGCATCCAGTGAGATGCTGATGATTCCTTCCGCGGACGGAAACCTAGACTCTCGTGGGTGCCGTGCCGTCGGGCGACGCTCGTTTCTGAAAGGCTTAGGCATGGCAGGCGCGACCTTACTGCCGGCCAGTGCGCTATTGGTGACCAAAGCCAACGCAGGTAGCGATAGAAGTGGAAGCCTTACTAAAGGCGATGCTGCAATCCTGCGGTTCCTGGGCGCGGCCGAAATCCTCGAAAGCGATCTGTGGATACAATACTGGGAACTCGGAGGAACCCAGGACAACGAATTCGCGCCTGCCACTGGGGGGAACCCGCGCTACACGGAAGCCCTTCAGATTCTTGATGGCGACCAGCCCCAGTATATCCACGACAATACAGACGATGAGATCAGCCACGCGGCCTTCATAAGGGCTTACTTAGCTTCCAAAGGCGCCTCGACCGCCGAGCTTGATCTCCTTAATGGCCCTCACTTTCGCACGTTGCCGGGCAGTACGGCGACAGGGTCCTCAGGAAAGAACCGGCTCACAAACCTCATGCAACTCAACGTGGACACCAGTTTTTGGACTCGGTATCGCATCGACAATGAAAACCCCGATCTCGATCCTAACTTCACGTTTCCCCAAGCAGTCAATCCCCCCGGAGGGATTAAGAATCGGACGGCAATTCCCAGAAATGATGCCGACATCGGCAACAGTACCCCTGGTAACCTCACAGACCACCTGAAAGCGATTGCCTTCACGGCGGGATTTCACTTTGCCTTTATTGAGCAAGGTGGTACCAGCCTCTACCCTTCGCTGGCTCAGAGGGTAACCAATCGGGAAGTTTTGCGAATCCTGCTTAGTATCGGCCCGACCGAGACGCAGCACTTCCAGACTTGGCAGGACAAGGCAGGCAATGCGACTCCGCTGACCGACATAGATCCCCTAACTGGGTCATCGGTGACGTTTCTGGACCTCACTAAGAACCAGCCGCAGTCGTTGCAGGCCAACCTCATCATGCCTGAGCCGACCCCATTCCTGAGCCGAAACTTCCCGATCTGTTCGATTATTCGCCCAACCGATACAAAGGGGGCTGCAATGGGGGCCGTGCGGGCTCTTACTGCGGACGGACTTTTCATCGGACAGACGAACGAGTTTGTTGAGTTGCTCACCGATCTCGCAGCGGATGCGGACGCAGCCAGACGCGAGTTCGAAAACGACGAGTCTTAAAAAGCGCTGTCTTTTTGAAGAGAGACGCTCCGTTGTCGCCTAGGCGATGACGGAGCGGCTCGACTGAAAACTGAGCAGCGCTGCGGAGCCGCAACCAAAAAGGACGCTGTGTCGGCGAGCCTGGAGGGCCGCCAAAATCCGGTGCTTAACTTGCTTTTCACGGCCTCCAAGCACGGACGTTACTTTCAGGAACTCGGCCGACGATTGGCCTCTGGGGAAAGCGTTAGACCACCAGCTCCGGATGAAATCCGGCATTTATTGAAGACAGCGCAGCATGGCTACTGGGTTGCGACCCCACGAAGTAGTCGCCATTCGCCGCGGTGTTACTCAGGTATCGCTTTTAACTATCCACAACATGTCGCTCCGGATTTTCCGAATTACGTAACGACTGAATAGAATATTATGAATTCTCAAATACTGGAGCGAAAACGAATCTATCCGCGAGCAATCGGTAGGTCTGCGCTTGGTATCATGATCAAAACCCCGAAGGCGGGATTTTCCAAGACTCGACTCTGCCCACCTTTGGAACCTCACGAAAGCGCGGCATTCAGTCGGTGTTTTTTGCAGGATGCGGCCGAAAATATTTTAGCGGTTTCGTTGGAGAGGAAAAATGCGATTGGGGTGGCAGTTTATACCCCGGCTGGAAGTGAACAGGAATTTGAGAATTTATTGCCCGAAGATCTTCTGTTGATACCGCAACGGGGAGAATCATTTGGAGATCGCCTGCACTATGCGGCTGAAGACCTGTTCTCCGTCGGATTCGCCTCAGTCTGCTTGATAGGCTCAGATAGTCCGACGCTTCCCTCGTCCTATCTCAGACAGATGGTCGATTATCTAAGCCGGTCCGAGGAGGGCGTTGCCATCGGACCTACAGTTGACGGCGGCTACTATGCCATCGGGCTGAACGCGCCTTGTCGACGCTTGTTCGAAGATATTGATTGGAGCACGGATCGCGTTTTCGAACAGACGCAGGCTCGTGTCGCTGAGTTGGAGATGAGGGAGATGACGCTTCCGGCCTGGTACGACGTGGATGATGGATTTGGTCTGGAGCGACTACTCGAGGAGCTTTACGGAGAAGACCACTTTCGGCAACGGTCTTGCCGGTATAAGCCCATACATACCCAACGTTTGTTGAATTCAATCCTCGACGCGGAGGGTCCGGCTCGCGTCTGGCCGACACGGTTGGTGCGCAAGGAACCGGTACCGGGTCCTTCTAACTGACTGAAGCTTTATGACTCACTTATTCGCCGAATTCCGACATCGCCTGGCCTCTGGAAGCCGCACTCCTGCTTTGCTTTGCTTCCTGGGCTTGTCCTGCTTAGGTCTTGAGGCTGTCGGATTCGTTTTTCACCGCGAAGGCGAGATCCTGCCCCTGGTGCTCGTCATCCTGTTAAGCGCGATTCCTTTTGCCATAGCGGTTTTCTATGTGGCCAAATCAAAGAGGTTCCCACATGGCTCTCTGACCGTCATTCTTCTTTTCGGTGTGCTCATGCGAATAGGTCTGGTTCCGCTTGATCCACCGTATCTCTCTACCGATATCTACCGCTATATCTGGGATGGGCGAGTTCAGGCGGCGGGTGTCAGTCCTTACGACTATGTCCCGGCCGACTCAAATCTTCAGCATCTTCGCGATTCTGACATTTATCCCAGCATTAACCGCAAGGAATACGCGCACACCATCTATCCGCCAGTCGCACAACTCGCGTTCTTCGCGATCACCCGCTTCGGCGAATCGGTTTCGGTAATGAAAACCGGTATTGTTCTTTGCGACCTAGCAACCATGGGAGTCCTGCTGGTTCTGCTCCGCACTCTCAATCAGCCGCTGGAGCGAATTATCTTGTACGCTTGGCATCCGCTGGTCATTTGGGAGTTCGGGAGCGCGGGGCACGTCGATGCCATAATGATTCTGTTCATTGTACTGGCGCTTCTCTTTTGCGCGCAAAACCGTCCAGGCCTGAGCGGAGCTTCTCTCGCGTGTGCGACGCTCGTGAAATTCGTACCGATTTTCCTGATCCCTGCGATTTACAAACGGTGGAATCTGCGGATGCCGGCTGCGTTTGTGGCAACCATCACTATCCTATATCTACCGTATCTTCTTCACAGCAATTCGAGTGTTATCGGCTTTCTGCCAGAGTACGCGAGCGAGGAAGGCTACGTCATCGGCCGGCAATTCTATTTGTTAAATGTTTCGAATCAACTGCTGCACTTAATCAAGGTGGGGCTGACCATTCCGCTAAGCCTTTTTGTCGGCTTCACGTTATTCGCCATCCTGGGAATCTCTGTCTGGGCGCAGCAAAGAAAGAGAGATGGCTGTTTAGTTAAAGACGCGCCGGAGTATTTGCTTTCCGGATTGGCGTTTTCGTGCGCCGCGGCAGTTCTGATCTCGTCCAACTACCCGTGGTATTACGCTTGGATTATTCCATTCCTCTGTTTTGTAGATTTTTCGCCCGCGTTATTGTTAACGCTCGCTGTTCCCGTCTTCTACCGATCAATTATCGAATACCGGCCATCGGACACTTTCGAGTTCCATTCGCAGGTTTTCTTGCCCTTCTTCGCATTAGTCACGCTCTGGTTTTTTTCCTTGCGAAAAGCTGCTCTGAAAACACGGCAGCTTGTCGGCGTTCCAAGAAGTTAACAACACTGTTTATGCCATCCGATTGTAGAACTGCTGGCCAAAGGGCTCTTGTCACCGGCGGAGTCGGCTTGATTGGTTCCCATTTGACCGATCTGCTGGTCAACTGTGGCTGGACTGTTCGTGTCCTGGACAATCTCGAGCCACAAACCCATCGTAACGGCGCCCCGCCTTGGCTAAGTGCGGCGCAAAAGCGAGGAGTTGAATTCATCAGCGGCGACATTTGTGATCGGGAAATAGTCACCCGAGCGCTACGCGATATAGACGTTGTGTTTCACGAGGCTGCATTCGGTGGCTACATGCCGGAAATCTCCAAGTACTTCCAGGTGAACAGCGTTGGTACGGCTCAGTTGCTGGAGATCATTCGCGACAAAAATCTGCCGATCAAAAAGTTAGTCGTTGCGTCCTCACAAGCCGTTTATCAGGAAGGCGCCGGTAGATGCCCAGTGCACGCACTTGTATTTCCGCGGGTGCGCCCACCGGAACAGTTACGGGCAGGGGATTTTTCGGTGCGCTGTCCCATCTGTGGTTTGCAGACAGAGTCTGTTCCAACCCCGGAAATCGCGCCGATCGGCGGCGAAACAGTTTATGCTTTGACGAAGGTCGACCAGGAAAAAACTGTTCTGCAGTGGGGTAGGCAGCTTGGCATTCCAACGGTGGCACTACGCTATTCCTGCACGTATGGGCCAAGACAGTCGTTCTTCAATCCGTACACTGGAGTAATTGCCATTTTTTGTACCCGCTTGCTCAACAATCTCCCGCCCGCCTTGTACGAGGATGGAGAGCAAACGCGCGACTTCAGCTTTGCGGGCGATATCGCCCACGCCAATCTGTTAGCAGCATCTACGGACATTCTGGATGGGCGAGCCGTTAACGTAGGCAGCGGTAAGGCGGTCACCATCCGACGTATTGCGGAAGTAGTCTCGGGTGCCTTGGGAATCAAGCTTTCGCCGGTCCTGAACGGCGAATTCCGTCCGGGCGAAATGCGGCACCTGATCTCCGATACCAGGCTGATACAGCGCGCCGGATATCGGCCATCGGTCGATATCGAAGAAGGAATTAACAGGTACGTGGACTGGATTCGGTCGCAGGGGGACGTGAAAGACTACTTTGGCTCGGCAGAACGCATTTTACGCCAAAAAGGCATACTCCACAAAATCCAGCCGATGGTCGCTTAGAGCAAAATTTCGATATGATCTGTCTCATTATTCCCGCGTTGAACGAAGAAGAACCGATTGGTGATGTCGTCCGTTCGGTCCCTAACGGTGTGGTCGATCAGGTGGTCGTCGTCGACAACGGGAGCACCGACCGCACCTGTGAACGAGCGCGGGAGGCCGGGGCACTTGTAATCACGGAGCCGAGGCGCGGCTACGGCAGGGCTTGCCGGACCGGCGTCGATCTCGCCCTAGAGATCGGCGCCGAGGTGATCGCGTTTATGGATGGCGATGGGAGTGATTGTCCCGAATTCATGCACCAAATAGTATCTCCGATTCTTTTCGACGGTTACGACTTTGTGATCGGGTCCAGGACTCGCGGGAAACGGGAAAAAGGGAGTCTCAACCTGCAGCAGCTCTGCGCGGGCCGCCTTGCTGGCGTATTGCTGCGCGCCCTTTATGGGGTGCGTTATACAGACATGTCGCCGTTTCGCGCGATCCGTGCGGAGTTGTTGAAAACACTCCACATGCAGGAGGAGAGCTACGGTTGGAACCTGGAAATGCAGATGCGGGTAGCGGCCCGTGGCGCCCGCATCCTGGAGATCCCCGTAGATCATCGTATGCGCCGGGGTGGAGAGTCGAAAGTCTCTGGCACCTTGAAGGGGACAGTCATTGCAGGCCTCCGGATTCTTATGACCTTTTTTCAAGTCGCCGCCGATCACTCCGAGTCAATGCCTCGATCCATCTAACGATTTGACACTCTCCACGAACAGATCATTCAACTTTGCCACTCTTTTAATTTCGCATGAATAAAGCAGTTAATACCGCTAGGTGGAACTTATTAAAAATAGCTTTCGTCGGGTTTCTCGCAGGTATTCCCGCTGGATTATTGATGCTCGTTTGTGCGCTGCTCTTGAGATGGCTATTTGGGCTACCGACTCCTTCGGAACTTTTTTTCGATAGAACATTCCCATTAGTTTCGATCGATTTTTTTATACGAGCGATTGGTTGGGCTGGCGGCTACACTCCATTGAAGATTTCCGGAATCATCGGAGCATTTGCCGGCCAGATTCTTGTGGCTGCCATTGGCGGGGCCATTTATGCGATCTATCTTGAATTGAAAGACAGGAAGGGCGCGAGCCGAGCTAGAAGATCCATTGTCGATACTAGGGGATGGAAACTGCTTTTGCCACTACTTCTCATTGTTTGGATCGGATTTGAAATTTTTTTCTGGCCAACCCTGTTAACCAATTATCGGGGAGTTCCTCCTGAATATGCCATAGTGCTTAGTTCGCTCACCCTGCTCGTCGATTTCGGAGTTTGCGCCCTAGGTATCATGGTTTTTTGCGGCTTACTGATAAGCGGCGACAGGACACCCCTTCTTCGATCTGAGACTGACAGTAAAGCTCTCGCCGATGGCAGGCCGAGGAGGGCGTTTTTGTTACTGGGTATGACGGCACTCTTGGGCATTGCGTTTAGCGGAGTGCTCAAGCGCCTTTATAACGTGGCGACGTTCTTTTATGACGGCAAAACCTACGATGGCCCTAAAGTCGCAAAGATCACCCCGACGGTGGATTTTTACAGCGTCACGAAGAACATCGTGGACCCAGACGTCGTCCGTCGCCTTTGGCGTCTCGAAGTGGCCGGTTTGGTTGAACAACCGAAGACATATCGGTTCGAAGAAATCGAAGCAATGCAGTTCGTGGACCAGGAAACAACGTTGATGTGTATCAGCAATCCGATCGGAGGCGGTTTAATAAGCAATGCCATTTGGCGCGGTGTTCCGTTGCCAAATGTACTCGGACTTTCAAAGCCGAAGCCGGGAGTTGCGGCGCTTCTTTTTCATGCGGCTGACGGCTACTATGAGACGATCCCATACGCGAAGGCGATGGAACCAACGACTATGCTTGCTTACGGGATGAATGGAGGGCCGCTTCCGCGTATCCATGGTTTTCCCCTGCGGATGATTGTTCCAGGCTTATACGGGGAGAAGAATCCAAAGTGGTTGACAAGGATAGACCTGCTTGCAGAAGGCGATCCCCGTCTCGTTAGACGGAGAGGCTGCGGATTCTATAAAGAGCAAGGTTGGGGACCGAATTTTCAAATACCCACTTTTTCCCGTATCGATTCTCCGGAAATCAAGAATGGGAGAATGACCCAACCGCTTAAAGCGGGCCAACCTGTCCAACTTCGCGGAGTCGCCTTCGGCGGTGATAGAGGCATTAGCAACGTTGAACTGAGTCTCGATCATGAAAAATCCTGGCAAGAGGCCAAATTGTTGATGCCCGGCACTAAAATTAGTTGGAGCATTTGGGGATTAAGTTGGGCTCCTTCGGAGCCTGGCGATTACGTCATATCCGTCCGCGCGACGGATGGGAATGGAAAGCTCCAGATCACCGAGGAGCGCGGTACTGTTCCTCAGGGGGCAACCGGAATTCAACGCGTGGCAGCAAAAGTAGTAGCCTAGCTTTACGCGGAGCAGAATGGAGAATCCTATGGAAAGTGTCCATGTTCACAAAACGCAGGCCACAGATCAGGAGACGCTGTTCGATCGTGTTGCATGGTTCTATGCCATCTGCCGGGAACGCTTCTTGCGCGACGACACGGAACAGATCATTCAGACGCTGACTACGCACGGTCTTCGGTTGAACAACTCGTTTCTGGTCGAACTCGGGTGTGGACCAGGATTCTACGCGACTCGCATTGCCCAACGGCTACGGCTTCTCAATGTCCTGGGTATCGATGCGTCGCGGAGACTCGTGGCACATTCAAAGGCAAGGGCACGGCTCATGAACCTCTCCAACTGTAGCTTTCAAATCGCTGATGCTCGCAGCCTTCCACTCGCTGATGAAAGCGTTGACGCTATTATCACCTCGCGTCTGTTCATGATACTTGAACGCAAGGAAGATGCGACAGAGGAGATCTTTCGAGTCCTTCGACCTGGGGGATTTTTCTTTATTGCCGAACCGCTGGGACCGATCCGCGCGAAGATTCCTCTGGCGATCATGCGGTCGTTGGGTTGGCTGATATCCCTCTCAGGTGAAGCGAAAACGGCGGACTACGATAACAACGTTCAGGTTCAAGTTTTGACGCCGTGCGCCTTCTCTAACCTGATCCACTTGCAGCCATGGGAAAGGGTTGTTCAATGGCAGAGTAACTATTATCAATACGCGGTTTGCTCTAGAAAACGTCTGGTTTCCGAAGTTGAGACGTCCGGTCCTTCGCAGCGCTCACCAACTGGGAGCAACTGGCACATAGATTTCGAGATTTGAAGGCCGCCAGAAGGCCACAGTAAGGTAGATCAAAAATAGATAAAATATGATGAAATCTGAAAATCCTCCAGTTTCTCCCTTCGATCATGACGTTGCGATTAGGAAAGTGCGATTCGCGGAAGATGCCTGGAACAGTCGCGATCCGGAAAAAGTAGCGACTGCCTACACCCTCGACAGCGTGTGGCGCAATCGCTCGGAGTTTCTCTCCGGTCGTGAGGCGATTATTCGGTTTCTAAGGCGCAAGTGGGCAAGGGAATTGGGCTATAGACCCATCAAGGAGTTATGGGCTTTCCATGAAAATCGGATCGCAGTCAGATTTGCTTACGAATGGTACGATGATAGCGGGAATTGGTTTCAGTCCTATAGAAATGAGAATTGGGAGTTCGACGGAAAGGGTTTCATGGCACGGCGCCTGGCGAGTACCAACGATCTGCCAATTTGCGAGGCAGATCGTAAGTATCTCTGGCCGCTTGGCCATCGTCCTGATGAGCATCCCGGCCTTTCGGAGCTTGGTTTGTGAAAGTCGTCCCTAATGCCATGAAAAGGACGCATGAGTGATCCTCGGCGGAGGATTTGGCGGTGTCTTCGAGGATTTCCCGGCCGAGGTTCAAGGCCTTTGGCCAAAACTGATAAACTCTGAGACGACGGCTAGTTTCTTTTCTTACGGAATTGAGAGTAACACATACAGTAACTTGCAGCTCCTTGGCATAATGATCTACGACACAAAAACGGGACGTTTCGTCAGCAATCAGGGCTATATATCCGTTGACACTCCACCTCGCGGAAGGGTAGCGCGATTCGGACCTTACATCGCGCGATACATCGGCTGGGGATAGTCGCCGGGTATCGTTTTAAGCACGGCTAGGTTTCGCGCGATGGAAATCGATAAAAGAAAACCGGGCATTAGCGCCTCCGGACGGCCGGGACTGGTAACTGGCGCGCTAGTTGCAGCGATGCTGACGGCGTCGCTAATAGCCGTTTTCTATCTAGCCTGGAAGGTCGCCGGGTTGCCGTTCGTCCCTTTTGACGTTTTCGATTGGATGACTCGGACTCTACCAGGGCAGGTTCTGGCCGCTGGCATTGGTGCCATGGTAACGGTGATTCGCGCACTAAATCTAGGGCCGACAGCTGCTGCCGCCAAAGCTGCGGAGCAGGCCATGGGGATAGCCGGCATGTTCTTCACGGGCATTATTGCAGGGACGATTCTCTTCAGCATTATACGGGCGTTACGCGGGCGATATGCGCGTACCCTGGGGCTTGCCTTGGGAATCGCCATGGGTGTCCCGCTTGAGTTGATCAGTCAGCGTGTAGGTCAGACAGCCAGCACGGGGCCTGGATTGAGCGCGGTGTGGGTCCTGGGGGCTGTCTTGTTGTGGGGTGCGGCCCTTGGGTGGGCCTATCAACAACTCCTGGCTGTCGCCGGTACGGTTCTTCCTGGAGAGCGCCCCGATGAGCCTGCCGGAGGGGATACTGTCGAGCGGATTGACCGGCGTCGCTTCATAGTTCGCCTTGGCGGCGCCACGGCTGTCGTCACAGTAATGGGGGCCATCGTTGGAGAATTATCCGAGGTGATGCGAAAACGGGTTAGCGCGGCAAGAGGGAAATACGTGCCATGGTCTTCAACGCATCCGCTGCCTAACGCTGATGCCGCTGTGAAGCCGGCTCCCAGCACGCGACCGGAGTTTACTCCGCTCGAGCGGCACTACCGCATCGATATCAACACAATTCCACCAGCCATCGACCCGCAGCAGTGGAGGCTAAACATCGATGGACTTGTCGAGAAACCGCTCGCGCTGACGCTTGACGAACTTCAGCGCTTCGAACCCATGCATCAGTTCATCACACTCTCGTGCATCTCGAACCCGGTGGGCGGTGATCTAATCGGTACCACGCGCTGGACAGGGGTGAGCCTGCAGCGACTCCTGCCAAACTTTCAGCTTCAACCCGGCGCGACTCATTTGAAAATCCGGGCAGCGGATGAGTTTTATGAGGTTGTCTCGCTGGAGACTATTCGGTCCGACGAACGTGTGATGCTGAGCTATGCGTGGGACGGCGTGCCGCTTCTCCCAGAGCATGGCTTCCCATTGAGGATCTACATCCCGGACGTATACGGGATGAAGCAGCCCAAGTGGATCGAGTCCATCGAGGCAACGGATCATTGGGAGCCCGGCTATTGGATAATTCGGGGCTGGGATAACGTTGCGCGAATGAACGCGACATCGGTCATCGACACCGTTGCAGTCGATATGACGATCATCAACGCAGATAACCGCCGGCTGGTGCCCATCGGCGGTATCGCCCATGCTGGTGCGCGAGGAATTTCGAAGGTGGAATTGCAAGTCGATGACGGCCCGTGGCAGGAAGCCGCGCTACGCACACCGTTATCGCACCTAACGTGGGTCGTCTGGCGTTACGAGTGGCCTTTCGAGCCTGGTAAACACACCTTTACCGTGCGTTGTTACGAGGGCAACGGAACACCCCAGGTTACCACGCTCACTCCGACCGAGCCCAGCGGCGCTACTGTGCTTTACAGTAAAACTGAGATGTTCTAAACCCTCCGAAAGGAAAGCGTAAAATTTGCAAGTAAGCGCTGACGTTTTCCTAGGAGGGGTCTTTTGGCGAAAGGGGAAATAAAGTACGGTAAGCTCGAAATTCCGAATTGGTTAGGAGCTACGGTGTGGATCGCTTCCGTCTCCGCCGTGCCGAGGCGGAGTGCCGTCGTGTATTTGATCATCTGGTCGTACTGCTGGCGGATCAGTTCCCAGTCGATCGGCTTCGTC
>Ga0210393_10001615_pt1 | contig 18791 bp, 21 predicted proteins | sample IncBWC27OmetaG_FD_160068 | JGI IMG/M metagenome (GOLD analysis project Ga0210393, IMG submission 160068) | Forest soil microbial communities from Barre Woods Harvard Forest LTER site, Petersham, Massachusetts, United States - Inc-BW-C-27-O ... | reverse complement strand
AGTCTCCTTTTGAAGAGCGTTATGGTTCGGGTCGGACAGTTCCGCTATCCCTGCTCTTAAGTCTTGCAGTGCCAGTCCAAGCGTCAGTGTGTCAGGGGTGCCTACGCTGCCGCGACACAGTCAATCTCAATCTCGAAAGGACCGGGCCACGCGACAACGCAGACGAAGACACGTGCCGGCGGATTCTTTGGGAAATAGCGTGCATACACCGCGTTCACGGCCGCGAACTTATCCACTGAAGTGCAGTACACCGTGCACTTGAGCACATTCTCCAGCGATGAGCCCGCAGTCTCCAAACACAGCTTCATTTGCTCGAGCACGACCTCTGTCTGGCGCTCGATTGGCGCTTCGAGCACGGTTCCAGTGCGAGAATCGAATGGCGGGAACCCCGACACGTACAACGTATCTCCGTGTCGAGTGACGGCCGAAGTGGGAGCTTTCCAATTCTCCAAATACGTGGACAGCGGTTCGACGCGAATGACTTCTCTTTTCATAGCTCTATTATATGCGCTTGAGCTTCGAATTCCGCCTCGCTACAGGTCTTTGACGCTCCCGCGCTCGAATCGGATACAGTAGCGAAACCATAACATGTCCATACATCGGTGCTAGGACTAAGCACCCTCGGAGATCCTAAATGAACGAAGACACCTTGAACTTGAGCATCCGCAAATTCTTAAAAGCGGTCGGCATTAACTCCCAGCGTGAGATTGAACACGCGGTAGCCAAGGCCATCGCGGCCAAGACCATTGCTGGAACCGAATCCTTTCCCGCCAAAATGACCCTCGAAATTCCCGGACTCAAGGTGAAAGTGGAATTTGGCGGGGACATAAACCTTCAGTAGGGAGTGCGCCGTCTGGCCAGGCCGAGACTTTGTGTCTCATTGAAGAACGCATCCGCCCTTGCCTCCTGGATCTCGGTTGCGGACACCCTACGGAGTACCCACAGGTTTGCCCATCGATCCGTTGCCACGTCGGTGTCGCAAGTGGTGCTGGAATAAGGCTCAACCAATAACACCAGCCTTGGAGACGGAGGCCTGTCAATGACAGGCCGACTCTTGGCCCGTCAGCGCCGAGCCGCCATTGGCGGCGTCCCTTCTTCTCTTAGCCGCTGAGGCAATCATTTTTTCGACAGCCGCTTTATCGCCGCATCCACCCGCTCCGACCAAATCGAATGCGGTTGCGATTTCAGTTCGACTGCGATCCTCTTCCACACCTCCAATGCATTCCGCGAGCGCCCGGCCTCCTCTAGTGACTCCGCCAGTGCCACGTCGAGCGTCGTCTTCTGTACCTCGGATAATCCGCCAGACTGCAGCGCCGACTGCAACAGTTCGACCTGTCGCGTGGCCGGTACTTGAGCCAGTATTTGCTGTTTGAGCGCCGGGTCCTGAAGGGCCTGAGCGTACCGATTGCAAACCTCGTCGCGCAACGCTGAGTCGGCTTTCTCCCCTCCGGCCTGCATGTCGCTGAGCACGCGCAGCCATGCCGCATCCATTTCATTGGAACGCACATTCGCTAACGCGGACAATTGAAACTGGTACACCACTGCGCGTGCCCTACCCGAACTGAGCGCTGCCGCAAACCGCTCGTTCGCCCCACTCAAGGGACCATGATTCCATAAGATCCAATGCCCCCAAAAAACATTTGCGTACGGATTGTTCGCGTCCGCCGCGACAGCTTCCTTGTACTCGGTATCGGGACGCAGGCTTTCATCCCCGTCGCGTTGCTTCAAAAAGTACGCCCACCCAAGGTGCGCCAGCAGGTCCGCCTTGCGCGCACCACTCGAGGCGTTGGCACCCACCGTCAAAGTACCGACCAGCTTATCCGCGATGGTCGAAAATTGAGTTCCCTCCGGCACACGACTGCTTCGCAGCCACTCCATCGCCAGGTCTTGCTCCGCAGTGCGAACCTGCCGCTGTTCAGCGCTTAAGCCTCCCCACAACTTCGCGAAAACCCCCTCATCCGCAACGGTTGCCTCCGCATGCGTGAAACTGTCCCAAGCGCCCGCGAAGTCGCCCGCCGCCTCCTGTGTTTGACCGCTCTTGAATTGCTCCTGAAATATGCGCTTGTGGTCGCGCAACTCGCTGGCCGAGTGGATCAATCCGTATACGGCACCGCCGAACGAGATCAGGGCCGTAAAAATACCGACCCATTTCATCACCGCACCGACACGTGAGTTCGCGGTCTCTGTTTTCATGAGGTAGGTTTACCGAGGCCTACGAGATTATCTGAGACCAGATCATAACCTCAAAGTCGCCGTGCAAGCCTCCGTCATCGGCCGCACTTCGGTACGCCGCGTTATCGCAGGCTGTTGCGCGCGTCTGCTTCGGACGGCAAGTGCTTCAAACGCCAAGAAATGACTTAATGCGGTCGGTCGCCGTAGCCGCTGCAGTGGCCACAGTCGAGTAGGTTGCCGGCATCAGCGGCACTGCCGCGGCGGGAAGGTCGGTCACAGATGTCGGAGCGTTGACCGGAAGATTGTGGCTCGCGGCCGCGAGTGCGGCCTGAATACCATTCGGTTCCGCAGATGCCAGGGTTGACACTTGCGCGAGCGTTGCCTGTGCGGCCGAAGGCGTGAGACTTGGCGGTCCCAGGTTGGTCGCATCCGGGAGGCTGAGAGCGCCAACGAGACTCGGTGCGACGCTGTCGCGGGCAGTCAGCTGGCCTCCCCCCTTTAGGAACAGATCGCGCACCGTCCTGATAATGGAGGTGTGGTCAAACGGTGTTCCGGTTCCATCGCCACCTAGAGGATTACGGATCTTGCTGCCCGAGGGAATCCAGGGCGAGACGATCACCGCGGGCACGCGCACCCCGTAGGCGTCGAATGCAAATAAGTCCGGTTGCGAAACACAGCCATCCGGCGGTGTGGCCGTGGGCGGCTGCACATGATCGTAACAGCCACCATGCTCATCATAGGTAATGATCAGCAACGTGTTTTTCCAGCACACCGAACCGCGCAGCGCGTTGTAGACCGTGGCGATGAGGGTCTCGCCGTAAACTACGTTATGCGGAGGATGTTCATCATTCGGACTGAAAAGACCGAACAGGTCGGCGAAATACCGCGGTTCGATGAAGCTGTAATTGGGCAGCGTTCCCGACTGGGCGTCAGCCAGAAACTGCGAGAAGTCGCGATAGTGGTTGACGGCGTGCAGCCACACGTCCTTCAGCAAGATGGACTGCGGCATGTCATGGAAGTAAACCCGCCACGAAACCCCGGCAACCTGCAACTCGCCGAAGATACTCGGTGCGGTGAATGGAATCGAGAAGTCTTTGTTGTTGACGCATCCTAAAGAGGTGCCCGTGTGGGCAAAGAAACGATTTGGCCAGGTCTGACACGGCGCAGAGGCGTGCCACTGATCACAAACTCCGAAACTGGTGGCGAGCGCGCTGATCACCGGCACCTGATCCGGTGTGAAGTAGTGCATGACGGCGGACGGCGCATAGATTCCTTGGCCCGGCTGGGTTGCATAGCTTTGCGCAAAGCCGCTCATATCCGCGGGAGTGGTCGGCCGCTTCGGGGCACCAAACAGCTGAGTATTCATATCGGTGAACAACTCGCCAGGATCCGGATCTGGAATCGTTGCGGTACTCGGTAGCATGGTCTTATCGTTCCAAACTCCGTATCCGGTGCTCTGGTAGTTGTTGTACTCGAGAAGCGTCAGACCCCGGTAATTCGCATCACCCGGGTACAGCCGCCCAAGCATGCAGTCGAAGGATCGATTCTCCAACATCAGCACCACGACATGCTGGATGTTCGCCATATCAGTTGTTCACTTCTTGAATCTTGAACCCCACATAACCCGCGCTGCTGATGCCCATCAGCGCCAGTAATGTGCCGTTAAACTCCGGCATCGCCAGATTGCGATAGACGGAATACAAGAATATTGCGCCGAGCGCACCTGTCCAGAAGACGACCTGCAGCCGATGGACTGTGGGGCCGTTGATATCCGTCGTGACGTCCTTGAACCACCCTTGACTGAGAAAGGATCGCGTCTTCTCATCGTAAGTGCGCAGGATGCTGGTGCGATCGTTGATCTCAATCTGCAGTTGCGTTCGCTGTGGGCTATCGGGCGGCAGCGCAGCTAGCTGTTGTCGACGAACCACAATTTCCTGTTGCACACGCTGGACATCCTCGTAGGTGTTGAGCCCTAGAGCTTGAAGGGCGCAGTTCGCGACATCGGCCGGCGATGTTTTGGCGACGTCCACAGCGACGGACGCGGCTGCCGTGACACCGGAAATTCCCATGAGCAACAACGCCTGGGAGGTCAGAACATTGGTGTCCTGCAGTAGAAAAAACAGCACCACAAAAGCTGCGAAAATGAGCGTGAACCAGAAGGCCATCTGCGAGCGGCCCAAGCTGAACGGCTGCAATGAGGGCGCCAGCTGCGGCAGCAGATTGTCACGCAGTGTGGTCCGGCTGCGCGCATGACCCCAGACCAATACCAGCACCAGCACGATGGTTCCCGTCGCCAGGGCCAGATCTAAGTTCGTAAATACCTCCAGTCCGAAGCGCGCGCTGTCCGGCGCACCTACAATTCTGTCAGAGGGTGCTGCTCCCGACTGGCGCCCCAGGGACACCAACACATTGACATGGTCACTGCGCGGCGAACCCAGCAAGTCCCTCCAGAACGCGTCATTCAACGAGTTCCGCTTCAACGTAAAAAGAAGCGCAGGCTGCGAGCGGTAGCTCGTGACAACCGCGGGGTCTAGGCCCTTGATCTCTTCATCATTGAGAAACAGCACGTACTTTGTTGCGCCGTCGGGCAGGGGATGATTCAGAACCACCCACAATTTGCCGTTGAGGCGGATATGACTCGACTTCCCGTTGATAGAACCTGTATCGGCGGATTCCGCCAGAGATACGATCTGCAGGCCGTCAGCCGTAGCGGCGGCGGGCGGCGCCGGATTGCCCGCAGCCAGCGGAGACTGCGCGAGCGCGAGTGACGCCGTGACACCAAGCACAGCGACGGCACCCCACACCAAACGCGACATCCCGAACGACCTTCGCGTCGATTCCTTGTTCATGCCGACTCCTATCCATGGCTTTGTTGTTGTTCTGTCAAGTCATACTCTAGGGATCTCCGCTCATCCGCGCAATCCCAGAAGCGAGGTGCCTACCCTTGCGCCGCAACACGTGTTGAACACTCGATCTACAGCAGATCTAAAAAATCCCGGTTCGCTATTCCGCCACCCTATTGACCCACAATTTGTTTAGGAATAGGTTCCGTGGCCGCCTCGGCCGAGCGGCGGCGCGCCCCGCTCCCGTCCCGCATTTTTACGACATGCATGCGAGTTTGAACGACAACTCGTTGATCCTAGGGTGATGAGGTAAGGCCTTCGTACCTGAATCTCGGCATTGCCCTTGCCAAAGTTAGCGTTCGTCAACAAGCGTCGAATTACCTTCCGGCACCATCAAAACGCTGGGGATTGGGTCGTCCGCCGGAGACTATGAGTAACCTCTCCGGGGAACCTACACGGGGACCTCGTGGATACCGCAGTTCGATTCTAACACCGCGAAGTCACGGGGCACTGCAGCTCCCATCGGACAGGCACCGATACTCCGCTCTCGGGGTAAGGTCTCCTGCGTCGCTTGCTTTCCACTACTCAAGTCTTTCGCTCGGTTGCCGACGCCAGCAATTGGATTACTCTATGAGGGCTCGGCGAGGATGAATCGACGTCCAATTCCGTCATTTCATATCCATCAGTTGAGGACTTTTCCTTCGTCAGTGCGCGGTTGTCCGCCCCGCTTCATACACGGCCTTCCATTCGGGCGTGTGTTGTTCCACCGAGCGCTGTAGCGCGGCCGCGAAAGCCATTCCCGGGGCTGCGGGATCGGCTTCAATGTCCTTGGCAACGAAGCCATAAACTGAGATCAAGGCCTTCGCCACCTTCGATCCTTGGAAAGTCGCGAACGCGGGTAGATCGGCCTGGTACTGAGCGCTCAGCTGCTCGAGCTCGGGACCGCGCATTGTTGCCAACGCGTCGACCATCATGTCGTGGATGATCTTGTCATCGGCCGGACTAGCTTGATGGGCGGGGTTAGCGGTGGGTCCGACCTCCGTAATCACTAGGTACACCCAAGAGAGCGCCGCCACACGTTTTCTTGACTCGATCTGAACCGCCGTCGCAACCTCCGGCACTCGATCGGCATTGGAGCCGGCGGACGCCCGACCGACGACTGACCGAGACAGCACCTCTTGTTGGATAACCATGAGCCGCTTCTGAAACGCTAGGTATCTCAGGCCAATGTCGGAACGGTAGAATTTCACGAGTTCATCGATTTGGCTCGGCGTTAGGTGCGCCGGCAACCCATGATCCCAATGGGACTCCATATCCCGCACTTGTGCCACCAGCAGAAGACCCACGTCCCTGCTCAAATCGTCATGAACGACGCTATACACCGCGCTCCAATTCGGATTATCCCCCTTCCAAGTGGAGTCCTTGGCGCCAATGACTCGTACTTGCACCGCCGCCAACATGTCGAGGGTCGAATTGAGATTAGGATCGCCGGTCAATGCCATGACCGTCTCACGCAACTCAATGACTTTGCTGTTCGCCGGGTCAGGCGTACTAGGATTGCAGTACGCGCCTGGCGCAATGGAGCAGCTCACCATCAATGCGACCATCAAGCGATTGAAAAGAGACACCTGAAACCTCCTTGTCGAACCGTCGTGGCCGGCAGCGCTCGGTGGTCGGCCCGTTGCGAGACTCGTTACGCATTAGACGCTCGCGTATGCGCCAAGACAGCCGACAAGGACACATTTTATCACTGGCATTGCCCGCGGTGACGCCCCCATTTGACTGCAGCTTTGTCTACACGGACGCAAAGACTGACTTCATCCGGTCTGTCCCCGAGCAGCGTTGAAACCGCCGGCAAAATCCTCTTACGGTCCGTTCGCGCGCTGCCACAACCGATAGCGTTTAAAGCCCATGAGCGCTAACGCTTCGGAGTACTCGGGTTTCCGAGCAGTGCATCGGCGCCATTCCGTAGAATACGCGCCGCATTCGACTTGGATAGCCGTCCATCACTGGTAAACGCGCCATCGATCAGCAACGCCAGCTGCATGGCAATCTCGTCCGGGCGCTTTACCCCGATCCGACCGACGATATCTCTTAGGCGCTTCAGCATCTCGGCCTTATGTTGTCTGCGGACAGTTCGAGCCGGATGCGTTGTATCTGCGAATTCCGCCGCGACATTAATTTGCGGGCAGCCGCGGTAGCCATCCCGCGACACCCGCTTGCCGATCCAATCCAGAAGTGCCATCAGTTCGGATTTTGGATCACTACCGGCAGCGGCGACCACCTGTTCCCATTGCTGCCAAAACTCGCGATCCTCACGCTCTAAGAAGGCGCCCACCAGAGCGTCCTTGGTCTGAAAATGGCGATACAGACTGGTCTTCGCAACGCCAGATTCTGCCGCGATCCATTCGACACCCACCGCGCGGACGCCGTTGGCGTAGAACAGCCGCGAGGCCGTAGACAGAACTTTCTCTGCCGTTCCCGGGTCAGCGGGCACCGTGGGCTTTGTTCGCATCACCTTTCATCGCTGCAATTGACTTACGGAGTCTGTCTCAGGGCGGCGTTTTAGGCAATTTCACCGCCACCTTGACAACGCTACCGATCGGTATCACAGTATGCGCTACCGATCGGTAGCGCAGGTGTTTCATGATGAAGTCATTCAAAGTTGCCGTGTACGGCGCGACCGGCCACACCGGCCGCTTCGTCGTCGCCGAACTCGAACGCCGCGGCGTTGACATACGCAGAATCAGCCGCCAGGTTGTTGCGCAACAAGATGGCGCTTCGGAGGCATGGGCAACCGCTTCCTGCGATGACCCCGACGCGCTCGATCAGGCGCTCAAGGGTGTCGGCGCGGTCATTAATTGTGCCGGGCCCTTTCTGGACACGGCACCCGCGATCGTCGAGGCGGCGCTGCGCGTCGGTGCGCACTACTTTGATGTTGCGGCCGAGCAAAGATCAGTGCGCCAGACCTTGGCAACCTACAACGCAGAAGCCGCCGACAGGGGCATCGTCGTGTTACCCGCCATGGCGTTCTATGGCGGGCTGGCGGATCTGCTGGCCGCTCGGGTGTGCACGGGAATGCATTCGGTCGAGGAGATACTGATTGCCGTCGGCTTGGACCACTGGCACCCCACCGCAGGAACCCGGCGTACGGGAGAGCGCAACACGGCACGCCGATTCATCGTCTCGGAAGGACGTCTGACGCCGCTGCCTGTGGAGTCACAAAGACGCTGGTGCTTTCCGTTGCCCTTTGGAGATCTCGCCGTCACGGCTGTTCCCTTGTCAGAGATAGTAACGATCTCCCGGCATATCGCGGCCAAGCGAATTGAAAGCTTCATGAATGAAGCACCACTCCAGGATCTCAGTCGGACGAATACACCACCTCCCACGTCGACTGAGCCAAACGGCAAGTCCAGCCAAACCTTTGTGATGGACGTGGTCGCCTCCGGAGATGGCACATCGAGACGGATTGCCGCGTTCGGCAACGACATCTACGCCGTCTCCGCACCGCTGGTCGTTGAGGCCTGCATGCGAGTCTTGCAAAGGCCCGTCAAGGGAGGCACTTTCGCGCCGGCGGAACTGTTTGACGCCGAAGATTTCCTCGCGGCACTGAAATCCGAGATACGAGTCCAGTCAATGAGCCAATCGCCGCCGGTCAGCGGATGAGTACCGTCGTAACGTCAACCTAGATTGCCGCGGCCTGCTCCCGCTCGCCCGCTCGTTCACGTGAGGCGATGTCCTACGCCAATCGCTTGAAGCTTCTGGCTGTGCCTTGCATGGCTTTCGATACACTTCCCCAAACCCCAGGACCGCAGCGTCGACGCGACGCCCGGCCATCCATGCCAATAGCAGGAACGCACATAATGAATACGCTACCCACCAACACCCTCATTGCTGTCGTACTCTTGATCGCGCTAGTGATTGCGGTTATGGCATGGCTGGTCATGCAAAGGCAACGATCTGCGAAGCTCAAACAGCGTTTTGGGCCCGAATACGACCGTGCAGTGATTGACTACGGCGGCCGAAAGGCAGCTGAAACAGAACTGCTTAAACGTGAGCAGCGCGTCGCGCGATTAAAAATCGTGCCGCTAACGCCGGCGGATGCCCTCAGATTCTCCCAAGCATGGAGCGCGTTGCAAAGCCGCTTCATCGACAGCCCGAAAGGCGTTGTGGCGGAGGCCGATCATCTCGTCCGAGAGCTGATGGAAAAACGCGGTTACCCAATGGGCGACTTTGAGCGCCGGGCTGCCGATATTTCCGTCGACTACCCGGGCCTCGTATCCAATTATCGCGCGGCGCAACTCATTGCCGCGCGAGATGCAAGCAGCGAGGCGGACACTGAGGAACTGCGAAAAGCCGTCGTGCACTACCGCACCCTCTTCGATGAACTTCTCGAAGTCAAACCGCCCGCGCCTGCCACCGCCGCCGACCCCGGCATTCCGGTGCACTCATGAGCCCGCAGATGAACAGCGAGCAGCGCGACGGCGCGTCCAGCACCCCGGATCTCACGGGCGCGCCAATTAGCCGTCCATCAGGCATGCCCGACGCGGATCATCGTCTGCCGCAGGCGATCAACACCGACGGCGTGGCAAAGACAACAATAAAAGACGACGCCAAACTCGCGCCGCTCTTTACCCAGGACGTGGCAATGGACTTTCGCTCACGCTGGGATGTGGTTCAAAGAGGGTTCGTTGATGATCCTCAAGCAGCCGTTCGCGCCGGCGATGAGCTCGTTAGTCGAGTCATCAAAAGTCTGGCGGAGACCTTTGCCAATCAACGTTCAGAACTCGAAAAGGGCCTCGATCAATCGGATGCACCGACGACCGAAAACTTGCGAATCGCGTTACGCCAATATCGCTCCTTTTTTGAGCGGCTACTGTCGATTTAGGTATTCGTGATCGACCGGTATTATCGTGAGGTCAGTCTCGCGTGGGGAGCGCCGCTTCGCCGTCTGGCGCCCTCGAGGGACCTCCTACAATGCATTTTTGGCGGGATAGTAGAATCTGATGCCTGAGCCCAATACAAGCCAGATTTCCGAAGCTTTGGAGTTCAGTCGATTTCGCTTCAAGTTGCTGGAATTCTTGAGACTGCCTTTCGATATTCGCGAGCCGGCGTTCCGAGAAGTGCTCGAACGTACATGTGGCGGTGTATATAGAAATTATCTTGCTCGCGCCGAGCGCGTTGAAATAATTCTAAAGTCTGAAGTTAGGCGCGAGATGAATGTCCGCGTTCCGTTAAGTTTGGATCATCGGCAAAACGCGCCAAATTAGGCAGCTTTGCGGTCTTCTGATTCCCGCCGCCGGCCGGGCCGTTCGGGCGCGCGGAGGCCCTACTCGCCTTCCGGATTCCTACCGCCCACGGCTACGCGCGTGGCAGAGCCAACGAATCAATCGCCAAAACCCTTCATCAAAATCACAGCTGCAAAGCGATCATGGCCTGGATTGGCGAACTACATCGGCCACAAAAAGCGTCACCGCCTCAGGCTCGCGCAGAAAGTGGACGGGCGCGTTAGGTGCATGCTCAGAAATGGCGTTCAGCAGGAACGGCCGGCTCCGGCGGCGATACCGCAGAAGCCACAGCCAGAAATCGAGGCGCTCACTTGATCGGCGCAGCGCCCGCCATGCGCATCGGATGAGCGAGAAATCGAGAAAAATGATGGTATCCGCCGCGCGGAGTCGGACTTCGATCGCATCATAGGGCCCCAGATCCCCGTCCATAATCCACTCGCCCGCGCTGACCAGTCTCTGCTGCAGTTCCACCCACTGATCACGCGACGTCTCAACAAGACCTGGCTGCCAAAACAACTTATCCAGCTCGACGACAGGTAGTCCGGTAATCTCACCGAGCTGTCTCGCCAGTGTCGATTTGCCTGATGCCCCCGGCCCAATCAGCACAATACGCTTCATACGCATTAGTCTTGCCGGTCACCGGGTCAGATATCCGACCACAAGGCGCGTACCCTGCTCAATGAGCGCGTCCACCTCCTCCGCAGAGACCATCTTGCAATGTAATACCGCCGTGTGCGTCAGCGCTTCGATCGATGTAACGCACACAAACGCCGCGAGCCCCAAGTCCGTAACGCTAAGCTCGCCTCGGCGGCTCTTCAGGTAATCCTCAAAGAGCACGTAATATTGCCGGTTAAAGAATTCTACGTTTTCGAGCCTTCCGACACGCGGAATCTGCTCGGTCAGAGCCCGATGTAGTTTAGGATCAATGCGATGCGCCTTGACCGCGACGGAAACGAGCATGCGTACCGCCTCTTCCATCGATTGATTTAAAGCCTCTGCCAGTTCCCCCTGAACAGCCTGCATGACTTGCCGATTGTGCCGATCGATGAGCGCCGCAACCAGCGCCTCCTTACTGGGAAAGTACTGGTAGAGCGAACCGATACTCACACCCGCCACGTCCGCAATGCGATTCGTGCTCGCCTTGTCGAACCCTTCCCTGACCAAAATGCGAGCGGTGGCTTCCAGAAGGGCGTCGACCGTAAGACGCGATCGCTCTTGTGAGGCGTTTTTCCGCGGATTGGTGCGGACTGCAGTGGACATGTGGGTCATCCGAGAATGCGAGTATGAAACGCGAGTATTCGCTCATATTCTGTTCCACATCAAGCCGACAAACAAGGCCTGACTCAAACCGAGGACGAAGTGATGAACAGTACTTTGCAAAACCTATTTCGCTACAAGGCTTGGGCGAACGATGAATTACTGACGGCTTTGAGCAACCTTGGCGCTCCGTTCCCACTTACGGATTTGGTGATCAAGGCCTTGACCCACACTTATGTCGTCGACCGTATCTTTGCCGCGCACATGGAGGGAAGGGATCACGGCTTTACCTCATCCAACTTGAGCCCTATGTCGACTCTGCAGGATCTATCCATTGAGATGAGAAATAGCGATCGACGATATGTCGACTACGTTTCCACGCTTAAGAATGAGCAACTGCTTGAGCAGATCGACTTCACGTTTACTGACGGCGCGCCCGGTCGCATGTCGCGCGAGGAAATGCTCATGCACGTGCTCACCCACGGTGTGGGGCACCGGGGACAGATTAGTGCGCTTTTGCTGCTCAACTCCATTACCCCCGTGAAAGACGGCTTCACGACTTATCTGCACAACACGGAAGCCATGGCTAGAAGGCGGAGTGCGGCATGACGCGAATTCACGGCGCCGGTCGCGACTACGTTCCCGCCTTCGGCAAAGATTGTTTGCTGCCGTTCTTTGATCCGTTCGTGAAGTGGCTCGGAGCGGATCGGGTGCGCGGCAAGCTTCTCGACGAAGCCCGAGTGCAGCCGGGTCAACGGCTGTTGGATATCGGTTGTGGTACCGGCACTTTTGCGATCGCGATCAAGCGCCGATATCCGGACGTGCAGGTGGTTGGCTTGGACCCTGATCCCAAGGCACTTGCCCGCGGCCGCCGCAAGGCTGAGCGGGCGGCGCTCTCGCTGCAACTCGACCGGGGCCATGCCGAGACCTTGCCTTACCCCGACGGCTCGTTTGATCGGGTGTTCTCGACCCTCACGCTCCACCATCTCCCGCGAAGCGCTAAGAGGAATGCGCTGCGGGAGGCTCGTCGTGTGCTTAAATCCGGCGGTTCGTTGCACGTGCTTGATATGGCCGGGGCTAAGCCCTATGAGCGCAATCGTCTCCCAAGCTGGCTGCACTCCTGTCTGCATCCGCAGGACAACTCATCGAACCTGATCCTGGAATTTATGCGCGAGGCAGGATTTAGCGATCCTGAGAACTACGCTTCGGATGGGCTGAGGGCCGGGTTGATGGTCGATTACTACCGCGCAATCGTCATTGGCAGGACGGTCGAGAACGCGCTACATCGGCAGCGGTTGCACTCCGATCCATCGGAGGTGCAACCACTGTTCGAAGACGACATAAATCACCAGGCCGGCCACAATGGCGACAGCGTCATTTAACTTCATTGCCGGCACCATGGGATTCGCTCGCGACGTACGCCACCTGAACGAAATACGGTCCGCGACTGCCCACGCAAGAAAGCTACCGAATAGCACGACGTTTACGAGCATGCCGGTCGCGATGAGGTGCGCCACAGCCCACAGCATGACACTGAATAGCATCGGATGTTTTATCGTGCTTTTAATGCGTCCCGGAAGATACGCGGCGAGAAACAATGTAAACACAGGAAGCATGAGAACGGCCGTGACGTAGTGAGTCCAAGCGGGTGGCGCATATAGCACCACTGGGCTTCGACGGGCGATGCCGTAGCCCCAGACAATGACGACGAAGCCTGCTATCGATACCAGTGAATAAATGCCTCTCCAGGCATTGCCCGAACGGCCCGCAATTCGATCGCGCCAATTCGGTGCAATGATTGAAATGGAATGTATTCCGAGGAAAAGAACCAGACCAAGCACGAGGTAAATCATCGGTTCGACTCCTTAGAGATGAAGTGGCAAATACCGCAGGCCTCCCAGTGGGCGCCTTTGCTCTGGAGAATGCTGGGTGGGATTACCGCTCAGTCACCGATGCGGATTTGGTGCCACGTCGGGTTTGAATTCTGTCGGCGAGCCCTGCTGTTGGATCTGATTTGTGTACTCCTTTCCCGTGCGTTCGGCATCTTTCAATTCGTCCAGCGTATTGCATCGAGAACGCTCGAAATGGGTGCCGAGTTCTTGCTCGCTACGACAAAACACCAAGATGCCATTCCGGTTGACCGGCTTATAGCCGCGAGCGCGCATTCTCTTGATCAGCGCATCGGTACTTGCGACATCGACCACTTCGCTCGTATCGGTCTTGGCGGGTGCTGCGGCTGCGGCAGGCTGGGATTTCGCTGCCTCGCCGCTCGCTGCGCTCGGCGCCGGCGTCTGGACGACAGCGGGCTCCGCAGCCGGTGTTTGAGGCTCATCCGCCAGCGCCGCCCAAGAACCCACGCTGGCCGACAATATCAAGATACGAATGGCTAATTTCATTCTGGAGGGCTCCATGTGATTGTCTGGTATGACATGAATCCACATGACACGTCAAACAAGCGGCGCGAACGGGACTTTTGATCCGATTCTCGCGACCACCTATTCGCGTAGATTCATCCTCTTCAAAAGCGCCTTGTAGCGCGGGTCGTCGTGCAATCCATTGAACTCCGTCCTGAACTTCATTGCGTATAGAAGCGCGTCCTTCTCCATGTAGGCGCGATCCAGCCACTTAAAAGCCTCGTCGGATTCACCGCGAAATGCATACACCGTTGCAACTCCGGATGGACTGTAGTCTGCGTAGTTTGTGATCATCTGCGCGAGCGCTGCATCCGACTCGCGTTTGTGTCCAAGCTTGAAATTGGCCAGCGCCGAGCCGACGAGGCGAACCGGCTCGTTTGGATCCTTCGAAAATTCCACCAGCGCCTTGGCAGGTTCGTTACGCGCGGAGACGCGTGTGTGCGGAAGGCGGTCGGTGATGCCATTGCCCACGTCGATGTCCCGCTTCTCACGCAATACTATGAGCTGCGCAGCAAGGGCGACAAAGCCGGCGTCACGCAACTCGCAAAAGCCAATTGAGCAAATGGTGCCCCGAAGGCTCGGGCGGTGCGGCATATCACGCACCGTCCGAGTCTTCGCAGCTACACACAAACTACATTCTCAACGCTTGGCCATCGGAGCCGGGACTGCTGGCGCGTTAAGTCTTTCTCTTGCGCAGGTACAAAAACAGCAGCAGCAAGAACGAGACACCCAGAATCAGCAGCGCGGCGCAGATGCAAAGGCCGCAGGAGCCGGCGCTCGCTCCTGAGCCGGAGTTGCCACCGGTTCCTTGACCGCGCCCGGCAACCTTGCGCGTGCCGGCAAATTGATAGAACACCTTGGAGATCACCGGCCCGGTGACGTAGGTCTTCTTCGCCGGGTCATAGTGCTTGGCATCGGGATCGACGAAGGTCGCGATTACATAAACCGTTGTGGATGGGAACGGGTCGAACTGCTGCCCTGCGCACATCGGTCCTTCGTAGTCCGGCACTCGGGTGGAGTCCTGCGGCCCATTGGCGCGGTTGCCCGCCGCGGTCGCGGTGCCCCGGCTGCAGTCAACTACACCCGGATCACCCAGCCGAAGAATGTTCACCACATGCGGTGCCTCACTCAAGTTGGCAATGCGGCATGTCGCGCCGTCGCGGAGCGCCGCCGCTGCGCAGCTGCTGCTGCTCCAAGGCCGGATCGGCTGCTTGTCTCGAGAATAAGGCATACCCTGACCTACCATCGAGTCAATCGTCGCGACACGCGGCAGCTGCAAGATCGCCGCGCTCCGCAGGCGCATTTCCGGGGCACCGGGCGGGGCGTTGAAATGCAGGCTGTAGTCCCCCGTAGTGCCGTCAAGTGTGCCGGCATCGTAACTCGGTAGGCGGGGATGGAGGATCAACGCCGTGGATGAGGCGTCGTACAGTGTTACGTCTTGAATGATGATGGGATTTGGCGTGTTGAAATCCACGCCGGCAAAGGTCGTGCCGATGTGGAACACCGCGCCGCCCGCGACGATGCCAGCGGAAGGGTTGGTCCACGCTGGATTCCCGGCGGTCCACGTCACACGGTACTTGTTGTAAGTGGTGCCTTGGAATACCGCCGTGCCCGAAGGGCCGCTGACGGTTGGATTCAACCAAGGGCTCTCCGTGCCGGCATAGAACCAGTCGATGCTGATTGAAGATTTGGAACTGAGAAAGTCGATCGCCAGGCTGTAGCCGGATTCCGCGTTCGGATTCACCAGGTCCCAGTTATGCATGGTCTCCACAGACAAACCGACATTGGTCGCCAGGATTCCGTAGTCGTTGTCGCTGAAATGACGGCGGTAGTCCGCGCGGTCGGGGCCGGTGAGATCGTAACCCGTCGGCATCAAGTGTTTGTTGAACGCATCCTCGCCAGGCGCGGGACCTGACCCCGCCTGGCCGGTGGGGTCATCCGGCGGATCGTCGTCCTGATGGATCAGACCGAAAGTGTGGCCACCCTCATGCGCCGCGGTGCCGCCGATCGCCTGCGCCCAGTGGGTCAACGTGGCGTTGGTACCGGTGAGCGAGCCGGTCATCGAGCAGCCGCCCGTGAGCACCGTTGGCCCCACGCCGCCTTCGCAGTTCACATACGTGCCTGCCCAAACCCGGGCATAGTCCACCGCGGTCGTGGCGCCGGTGTTGACGAACTGCGTCTCGCCCCAAGTGTAACCGTCAGCCGCATTGCCGTTGTTGTCCGCACCGACCGCGACCGTCGAGCGGCGTGCCGGCACGCCGGATCCGGAGTTGGGATTGCTGGTGGTGGAGGTCACCTGGACATTGAATTCGCAATAGTCGTCAACAACGATTGCGAAGATTGAGTTGATTAACTGAGTTGTGGTGCCGATGCCCGGGCTCAGCGAGGCCACGTCGAATGGCTGCACCGGACTCACATTCGTGTCATAGGCCGGATAGCTCGAATCCGCGACGGTGGGAAAATAGAGGAATAGCTTATTGCTCTTCGCCGCATCGATCGCCGGATCTTCGGTCGGACAGGTCTGCGCAGCGACAGGCCTGCTGCAGCATAGAAATAGCGCAAGTAGAATCGCAAGCGGGTTAAGCGGGCTGCACTTGCGCATCGCCGGTATCGGTTGCCGTGTGAAAAGGTGAACCACGTATCGCTCCTCATCTTGGGGTAAGCAAGGTCCGTACCCTAATAGTGTCGCGGCCCATGATTTCGTTACGTATCGGTGTCGGGCGTGGTGCTCCGAACTCCTAGGACATCTGATCTCGATGACACTTGAATTAACCGCTGTAATATATTGATTATATTTAAATACTTACGTTGCCACTGCCGCAGTCGGCCCGCGCTCAGCGCCGCGGCGCCTCGGGGAAAATAGGACCTGTTCTCGCGTGCCGCGAGCGCGTTTTCGCGCTCACTGCCTCACCCCGCTCGCCTCAATCCAATTTCGGCGGCATGCCGGGATCCCCTTTCTGCATCGCGCGCTGATACGCAGGCCGGGCACCGATTCGCTTCAGATACGCCCTGATGTTGGGAAACGCGGTGAGGTCTTTTTGTACGAAGGCTCGCATGGTTGTCAGGGGAAACAGCATCATGATGTCCGCCGCGGTAAAGTCCTTGCCGGCGAAATACGCAACACCTTCGAGCCGCTTCTCCACCAATCGGAATGCCCGCTCGCTGCGTGCCTTCAGCATCGCGATAATCGGATTGCCCTCTTTGAGTCCGAGAAAATTGGCAATCAAGCTGCCCATTTCGCTCGGCATCAAGGTGCCGTTCGCGAAGTGAAACCAGAAGAGGTACTCGGGGAAGTTCGCCTGATCAGACTCCACCGATAGCCTGCCGCCGCCGTATCGCGCCATTAAATATTCGAGGATGGCGCCGGACTCCGCCAAAACAACATCGCCATCGCTGATCACCGGCGCAATGCCCATGGGATGCAAGGCCCGGTACTCGGGCGGTGCCATACGCGTCGTGGTATCGCGGTCGTAGCGTTTCAAGGCATAGGGGATGCCAAGTTCCTCGCACAGCCAAACGACACGCTCAGACTGGGACACGCCAAGATGATGCACCGTGATCATAAATGCCCATTCTTCCTATAGCGGCGATTCTTGCAATCCATGTTAGCGTCCACGCGCCGAGCCGCGCAACATAAGCCGCCTAAGCGTATTCACCCACCGTTGCGCCATCCGCGGCGCCCACGAACCAGAAGTACTGTGCGGCAGCTCACGTTGCCCGAAATTGGCTATCACTATCATGTTGTTGCTCTGTGAACGGAGGCTCGTGAGTGACCACACCAATCGGCCGGTTTTTTTGCCTGTTCGCTCTACTCTGCCTGGCGGCCTGCGGACAAGAATCCCCGGTAGCGGTATCTAAGCCCCCGGCTACTCGTTCCAATTCCCAGACATCGATCCAATTGCGATCCGAGCAGTACCCAGAGCTCGAGCGACGTTTTTCCGCACTTCAAACGCAATTCGAAGGCGGCACTATGTCTGGCGATGACCTGCGCGCGGCGTTTCGCGATTTTTACGCGACCGATGCGGATCTTGGCGCCAAATTGGACCGCTGGATCGCGCAATATCCGAATTCGTATGTAGCAAAGGTCGCGCGCGGCATCTACTACAAAAAAGTCGGCTTCGAATCACGCGGAACCGCCTACATCAACGATACGAGCCAAAGCCAGATCGACGGCATGAACGCCGCTTTCGAAAAGGCGGTTGCGGATCTGCGCGCTTCGATAACGATGAGTCCCAAACCCTTCTTGAGTTACTTTCACTTGCTCGATATCGGCAACGCCATCGGCGCCAAGGAAGAGGTCCGTGCCATCTACGACCGGGCGAATAGCCTCGACCCGAGTAGTTACGCCATTCGCCTAAAATACATGGTCACCCTTCAATCAAGATGGGGCGGCAGCCTCGAGGAAATGCAGAGCTTCTATAGCGAATGCCAGCACGCCGGTCTCACCGACGCGCAAGACAAAGAGCTGCAGGGAATGCTGGCCGAAGAGAAGGTGTGGTTGGCACAGCGTTGAGGTTCGGGTTTCTGCGCGATGCAGGATCGCGACCACTCCCTCATTGCGGCTTCTTGTATCCGGCGGCCTGCAAAATCAATTCGGCGATTTCCTTCGGGTGGGACACGAGCGAGACGTGACTCGAGTTAAGCTCGATGGTTGTGGCGCCCATGCGCTTGGCCAGAAAACGCTCCAGTTCGGGATTGATCGTGCGGTCTGCCGTGGATACCTGATACCACGTGGGTTTCACTCGCCATGCGGCCATCGTGGTCTTCGTGGTCGGCAGCGCATCGGCGCCCCGCCCCTGCACCGAATACAGCGCACG
>Ga0210393_10001614_pt1 | contig 18793 bp, 16 predicted proteins | sample IncBWC27OmetaG_FD_160068 | JGI IMG/M metagenome (GOLD analysis project Ga0210393, IMG submission 160068) | Forest soil microbial communities from Barre Woods Harvard Forest LTER site, Petersham, Massachusetts, United States - Inc-BW-C-27-O ... | reverse complement strand
CCTCAGACCTCGTCGTGATCGCTCCTTTCTGCTCTGACCGCGTAGGCAAGACCTGTGGTGCGCCCGAACCGCTCGAATATCTGTTCATTTGCGCGTTTAGCTGGGGCCGCCGCCGGGCGCTATAATCCGACTGTGAATACTTCTTTGTTCGAACAGGTTCGCGAGCTTTCTGTGGAAGAGCAGCTTGAACTGGTCGAGGCGCTTTGGGATAGCCTTGTCGACCGAAATGCCGTGCCAGGTCCGACAAACGCTCAGAAAGAGGAGCTCGACCGGCGGCTTGTCGACCATGCCGACAATCCAGAAGATGTAGTCCCCTGGGATGAGGTAAGGGACTCTGCGCTGACGCGAATCGGGAGATGAGTCTATCGGTTACCTTTCGTCATGCCGCCCGCGCGGAAATCATCGAAGCGGCGGCATGGTACGAAAGTCAAAGGCCAGACCTTGGCGTGGACTTCATTGCCGAAATCGAACGATGTTTGGACGCCGCATGTGAGCGGCCCATGTCTTACCCCGCGACAAGGATGTTCGCCGTGTCGTTGCCTATCGGTTTCCATTTAGCGTGTACTTTCGAGCGGAAGAACGTCGAATCGTTGTTTGGCCGTGTTCCACGGCAGGCGCGACCCCGCAATCTGGCAGCACCGTACCTGAGAACCGACCAATGAGGCGTCCGTATCTCGAATCACCGGCGTTTGTAGTACCTGACACATAGCTTACTGCTTATACCGGCGGACTGATCTGTAAAGCATGTGCCCGGTACAGACCGTTTAAAATTGGCGTCCCCACGGGGATTCGAACCCCGGTTCTCACCGTGAAAGGGTGGTGTCCTAGGCCTCTAGACGATGGGGACAATCGACGGAAACAATCAATCGCTCGGTCAAGTCTGGTGGAGCCAGGCGGGATCGAACCGCCGACCTCTTGCATGCCATGCAAGCGCTCTCCCAGCTGAGCTATGGCCCCACATGGAGGCGCGGCACGTTACCCTAGAGGCATCACTTCGTCAAGAAAATGAACGATCTACGCGCACCAGAGCGCCTGCGCGCGGGCCAACCGCGACAGCGCTTCGGATTTGCCCAAAATGGCCAGTGTGATGTCGATGGGCGGCGATATCGTACCGCCGCTGACGGCGAGCCGGATGGGTTGCGCGAGCTTGCCAAGCGCGACGCCCTTTGCCTCCGCAACGCCGCTGATGACTTCATGAATGGCGGCCGCGCTCCAGCTATTCACCCGCCCGAGCGTCGCGGCGGTCTCGGCCAGCAATGCCGGCACGTCGGCGGTCACGTGCTTGCGCACGGCTTTCTCGTCATAGACGGTTGGGGCGCGGAAGAAGAAAAGGCTGCTGAGCGCCATTTCACGCACCGTTTTGGCACGCTCGCGTTGCGCGAGAACAATTTGCTCGAGCTGCGCTTCATCGACGGCCTGAATTCCTTCCCGATCCAAATGCCAGCGCAGCACCGGTGCGATGCGTGAGGCCGGTGCCCGCATCATGTGCTGTTGATTGAGCCAGGCGAGTTTTTCGGCGTTGAAGGCGGCGGCTGATTTGTTGACGTCGCGAATATCGAACAAACTCACCATCTCTTCGATCGTGAAGATCTCCTGGTCGCCGTGCGACCAACCGAGGCGAACCAGGTAGTTGAGGACCGCTTCCGGCAAGAAGCCCTGGTCACGGTATTCGAGGACGCTGACCGCGCCATGGCGCTTCGAAAGTTTTGCGCCATCCGAACCTAAAATCATGGGCAAATGCGCATAGATCGGCGGCCTCGCACCCAGTGCAAGCAACATGTTCAGTTGGCGCGGGGTGTTGTTGAGGTGATCGTCGCCGCGGATCACATGCGTGATTTGCATGTCCATATCGTCCACGACAACACAAAAATTATAAGTCGGGCTGCCGTCGGATCGCGCGATGATCAGATCGTCGAGTTCGGCGTTTTGAAAGACGACGGAGCCATGCACCACGTCGTCGACCACAACCTCTCCCGTCAGCGGATTCTTGAAGCGCACCACCGGTGCAACGCCGGGAACCGAGTCGGTGCGCTCGCGGCAGCGGCCGTCATATCGCGGCTTTTCGCCGCGCGCGGTCTGCTGGGCGCGCATTTGCTCCAATTCTTCCCTGCTGCAGTAGCAGCGGTAGGCATGATTCGTGGCCAGCATCTCTTCGATCACTTCGCGATAGCGTTCGAAGCGCTTGGTTTGATAGAAAGGCCCTTCGTCGTGGATGAGTTCCGCCCACTCCAGGCCGTCAAGAATCTGCTGAATGGCCGCGGCAGTCGAACGCTCCAGATCGGTATCTTCAATGCGCAGCACGAACGTCCCGGCATGGCGGCGTGCATACAGCCAACAGAACAACGCCGTGCGCAGACCGCCGATATGTAAGAAGCCTGTGGGACTGGGAGCAAATCGGGTACGGACTGTCATCGGCATCAAAGCTTGGGAAAATAAAATGGCCGCAGAGTGTAGCAGAGGGTCTACCCTCGACGCGGTTGACGGCGCGGACCATAAGCCGATGTTTGTTTTAAGGACTTTGCGATGTCATACTTTCGCGCACTTTCAGGGGCTGTTAGCTCAGCGGCGGAGCGCTGCCTTCACACGGCAGGGTCACGGGGTTCAATCCCTGTGCCGCACCAAATCAATGAGTTAGCCGACGATTCATCAGTGCAAGGGGTCAACGGATGTCGATCAGAGCCACAGTCTTATCGCAGTTCGAGCAGGTCGCGCGTGAGCAGAAGCGCAAGCTCGCGCCGCTGTCTGACAACCTCAAGTTATTGGATTCGGGCCTTGATTCACTCAGCTTTGCGCTGATCGTCATGCGCATGGAGGAAGCAGTGGGCTTCGACCCCTTCGATGTGGCCGACGAAGTGCGATTCCCGGTGACATTCGGCGACTTCGTGAAGTTGTACGAAAAGAAACCCTCTTGAGGGCCGGTTTTGAAAACGCCGGCGGGATGCGCCGTCAACGCCGACGGAAAGGGATGGTATTCGGGTCATTGGCGGCCGAAGGGCCGGCAACGGCAAGCGGCGGCGCGAACAGTTCCTCCGAAAGCGTCTGTACCAGGGTGGCACGAGCCGCGCTGCGCGTGAACTCATGATCGGCCCCATCGATTGTCCGTACGTAGTAGCGCTTGGCAACTTCTCCGGCCGAAAGCCCGCTTTGCAGCTCCAACAATCGCATGCCCGCGTCGCCTCGCGAAAACACAAACACAACGCGTACTCCTCGCTTCTTGAGTCTCGACAGTTCGAGACGCAGATCGTTCTTCAGCGGGATCTGCATACCCCTCGCGAGATCGCGAAGGTGCGCGCGCAGCGCCATAATGGGCTGGTTTAAGTATATCCGGGCGACTCTCCAAATGCTGACGTCGCCGAATAACAATCTTCGCCACGCCTTGAGGGATCTGATTTGGCTAAGATAACGCGCCGGCTTATGGACGACTTCCCAGGGCTGCACGTCGTTCACGTCAAGGCCGTCTTGCCAAAAAAATATCAACGGATTGATGGCCAACACGCGATCAATCTTGAGACCCTCCATTCCAGCGCGCACTGCGTGCGAAGCCCCAGAGCACATGCCGGCGAGCGTAATCTCGCGGAGCCCGTGCCGGCTACGCATGTAGTCCACGGCAATACGAATGTCGTCGGTTGCGCGAATCGGAAACAATTCGTTACGTGGTTGTCCCGGCTGCGCCGCGCTGTCGCCCAATCCCGATAAATCCATGCGCATGACCACGTAGCCGCGCTTGGCCCAATCGCGCGCGAGGGAAACGTGGAAGCGACGCGGCCCAATGTGATGGTCGCCGCCCGAATTGAGCAATATTACCCCGCGACGCCGAATCTCCCCTTGCGCCGGATCAGTCACAATCCCGAAAAGTAAAGGATCGGAGCGAAGCACCACAGGCTGTTCGGCGAGCACGGCGGCGGAGTCACCGCGCAGGTGCAGCGTGGCTGAGAATGCCGCTGTGCCCGGGGGCGAATTGAGCGCATGCATCGGGCCCGATCGCGGGCCGCGAATTTGCGCCAGCCAGTCGCGTGCCGCAGCAATCATCGCTTCCGGGACCGCCGTTAGATTCGGCGGCCTCATGATCATCTCGACAAATCCGGGAAGCGCGACGTATTGCGTTCTAATCCCGGCGGCAACCAATACTTTGCTCCAAGCGCTGGCGCCGGGGAGGTCCAGCGGATCGATCACCAGTGCATCGGTCACGGGCGGCGGCGGCAAAGTCAGCAAATCAACCTGCTGCAAAGCAGCCATCGTTTTTGCGTGGAGAAAGAAGCCGCTCACCTCCATATGACCGGGGCCCGCCGAGTCGGCTTCACGCGACTGGGTCTGCGCCTCAGACGGTGCAAGCGCGGATTGGGTCTGGGCAGCGGCGAGTTCAAACGTACGCATTTCCCGCAAATAACGCCGGCCGCTGATGATGGGCGCAACGGCAATCAGCGCGCTCACTTGCGGAATGCGCGCCGCCGCCGTGGCTGCCAGAAGAGCGCCGAGCCGAATTCCGAGCAGGCATACCCGCTCGACGCCCGTGAGACGCCTCAGTTCCTGCACTGCCGCAATGACATCTTGCGTCCAAGCCTTAATTTGGTCCGCTCCTGGCGCAAGATCCTCAGAGTCCCCGGTACCGCCATAATCGAAACGCAGTGCCGGAATACCGATTTCCGCGGCAGCTTCCGCAAAAGCACGCACACTTAAGTGCGCGGACATGGCCTCGAAACCGAAGGGTTTGCAGATAACCAGACCCATGGGCGCCGGCGACTCGCCTGATATGCCGTGCAACCAGCCAAACACACAATAGTCACCCGATCCAAAATACAGCGGCTGAATACGCTCGCAATTTGGCGCTATCGGCAGATGATCAATCGGGTGTGCGCTCACTCTGGATTTGCTCACTGGTCGGCATATTTATAGTTACATTGAAGCACTACTCGGCTGTGCGATCCGTCTACCCAATCGCATTCCGACATCCCCTGCCCCTCACAGATCAACGCTGGCCGCCAGATTCATCCAATTGAGAGACGATCTTGGCAACAAGTGATCGTTGCACGCGTCTCAGCCCGCCGCAACATGCTGCGACATAATGCGCCTTTGTGACCTGCACTCCACCCTCTCTTGGTTCGGGGCATCAATTTGCTCGGTATTGAGAATAATACAGCACCTGGCACGGTCGCCGACTTATAGATTGCGGCGAACGCGGAGTCGTTTGTTTTAGCGAATAGTCGATGTCATACTTTCCGCGCGGGCGGTTAGCTCAGCGGTAGAGCACTGCTTTCACACGGCAGGGGTCACAGGTTCAATCCCTGTACCGCCCACCACAAATCGGGGGTCTGTTCCGGACACATCGGTAACAGATTATTCCGGACACATGGGTAACAGTTTAGCGTTGAAGGGGTTTTCGGCGCTAGTGACCCTGCGGGCGCATCTGCATGGGGCACCGCAAGATCAACTTGAGCATCGTATTCGCCGGCCAGAACGTCGGCATCCAAGAAGTTGCCGACAAGATCTGGCTGGTGAGCTTTATGAGCTACGACTTGGGGTTCTTCGACCAGCCCGCAGGTCGTCACGGTGATCGTGCGGTCGTGGAAGGGGTACTCGAGTTCGGATAAGCCCTGATAGGGCCGCACCGAGCGTGCGTAGATCTCGCCGGGATATTTCATCCCAAGCGCCTGATGCGGGCGATCGTGATTGAAATACTCGATGAATGCGTCGAACTTACCTTGCTGCTGTAGGAAGTTCTTGGCGGCAGGCTTAGTCGCTTCGAGCTTGAGCGTTAAATGCATGCGCTCGTGCCGGCCATTTTGCTCCGGATGAGCGGGCTTGATGCGCTCGATACCGATCCCCAAGCGCAACCACCAGACCGACAACTTGCTCAGACCGAAGAACGAGTTCGGGCTCGCAAAGGGCACGCCATTATCAGTGCGAATCGACAGAGGGAGCCCAAACTCCTTAAAAACCCGCTCAAACACCGTAAAGGCGTATCGCTCCTTGGTTGTCGCCAGAGCATCACAGGCGATCAAGTAGCGCTCACTGAGTCGGTGATCGTCAGGGGGTAGCAATAGCGCTTGTCGGCGAGTTGGAACTCGCCCTTGTAATCCGCGCACCATAGATCGTTTGGCCGGGTCGGCCGAGACAGGCTAGTACCTTGCGCATGGTAACGAGGCTTGCGGGCGTCCTGGTTGACCAGATTGTTTCGGTCGAGGACTGCATGAACGGTACTGATGGCCGGCAAGCTGATCTCGCTGTGCCGGCGGCGGATCTTCTCTCGGATCTTAGGAGCTCCCCACGTCGGATGCTCCTTCCTCAACTGTACAATCAGCGCTTCGATCTGAAAGGGTAAACGGTTGGCCTGTCGGTACGGCCGGCGGCTGCGGTCGGTCAGCCCTTCCAATCCGCATTCTCGGTACCGATTGAAGATCTTGTGGCCGGTCTTGCGGGAAATATCGAACTCCCGGCACAACACCGCCATCTTCTCGCCTTCCATCAACCGCGCCACGAATCTAAGTCGTTCGTCCACTTTGGAACACTCCTGCCACGGCATTTGCGTCTCCCGCAAATGCCGGAAAGTGTTACCTATGTGCCCGGAATGATCTGTAACCCATGTGTCCGAAAGGACAGGGTTAAATTCAAACAGTTAGTCCCCAGTGTGATTCGCCGCGGGCTTGCGGCTCATTGAAAGCCTACCTCGTCGAGATAGAATTTATTCCGGGCGAGCCCAGTCTCATCGCCTATCGAGAATTTCAAAATGATCGGATTGGTCAGCTTGAACGCAGAGAGCGGAACGGCGCACGTCTCCCATTGACCGATCGGCGGGTTGTCGCCGCCCGAGCAGTAGGGCCCGAGGTCATCGAGCCCGATGCCGTCCGGAGCGTCGCCGCTTGAAAGAATCGCCGCCTTGAACTGCTGCTTGGCCACCGTTGGCTTCGCTGAGAAAATCAGCGTCTTGTAGCCCGTGGTATTGAAGCACGCGGCCACCGTGATCTGGCAGTCCGAACTTATGGCCGGCTGCCATGCGCCCCATGCTTGGGTGGTGAGCGCGATATCAAAGGCGCCGACTAGAGGCAGCCCGGCGGTGTCCTTGTAGTCCGCCTGCGCCGCATATGACAGGTCCCAAGTCCATACAAACTTGCCATTGTGGTAGACCCACGAGGTCGTCTGAGCTGCTACCGCGACCGTCAACTGTGCCGAAGCGCACAACAGCAGACTCGAAAGTCGGAATGCAATTCGCTTCATTGGGATCCCCGAGCAAGTTTGAAGGGCCCCGACGTCCCCGTCGGCAGCGTATCTTAAGCCGCTTGCCAGGGCGGGCCCCACCCCCGTGGCGGACTCGTCCTGACACATCTTCATACACGGAATTGGCTTGTTGTTGCAGCGTTGAGCAACACGTCACTTTGTGCCGCAAATACCGCACTGCGTCTATATAGTACTATGGCGCTTAGCAGCAACTGGCGGCGCAGGCGCATTCGAAGCATATTTCCAAATGTCCGGCTATGATTTCAAACCGCTCAAGCACAATCCGCTCATCGCTGCGATCGCCAAACCCGCGCTCCGCTTAAGAACCCGCGAACTGGAGAAGGTCATATTCACCGCTACGACCGGCCGAAGCGGTACTTTGACGTTGGCCAAGCTTTTTTCCACGGTGCCAGGTTGTATTGCAGTGCATGAAGCGTCCCCGATCATGAACGGTCCGGTGCTCGAGGCTGCGAATTTCGGCAATCCGGCGCTGATCGATCGCGTCTATCGGCAGATCAAATCGATCAACATTCTTCGGGCTTCGATTGGCTACCGTTACTACATGGAAGCCAATCATCTTTTCATCAAGACCTTCTTCCAGCAGGCCATTGACGAATTCGGCGATCGCCTCGCCGTGATTCACTTGGTGAGACCGGCCATCGAGGTGGCAACGTCGATTTATCGGCTTCAAGACTATCCGGGCACGGAGCGCGGCAACTATTGGTGGCTGGATTACAGGGCGCCATCAAATCTCATCCAAATCGCAGACGTGCTGGATTTGGACGCCGAATTCTCGCATCCGTTCTACAAGGCGCTGTGGTATTGGTACGAAGTGGAGGCGCGGATTTCCGCCTGGCGCGCGCAAAAGCCGTCGCTGAAATTCGTGCGTTTTGAGACGGACTGGCTCAATGATGCCGATAAGGTATTCGAGCTTCTCGAGGACTTGGGCGTCGACTACGATGGGCCGATGATGGCGGCACGAGTCGGGATCCGCGAGCATGACAAGGAAGAGCAAAAGATAAGCCCCGCGCTTCCGTCGGCACAAGCCGAGGAAATGCATTCCCGATATCGGCAACTCCTGACCATTCGGGGTCTGCTGTAAGGATTCAGCGCACACCGACTCCCGCTAGCCGATGACATAAACGCTCGCTGCAAACTGTGATGGGCTCTTCAGTTCACAGCTCACCGGTGCTGCCGTTTGGGCCGCAGCGGTATCATCCGCGATTCGCGAAAAGCGGCATATTGCGGTAATGTGAGACCGACAATATCAGCGCTGCCCGCCGTCCGCTGCTCAGGTTACGCAATTCGCATTTTCTTGATAATGAGTAACTTACGGTAATATATTCGATATGGTCTCTAGGAACCCTTAGCATGCGGATTTGGCTCTCGGTCATAGCGCTCGTACTGAATGCAATCGCGGTGGCGGCGGCCGCGCCACCGACTAAACCCCCGGTCAGCCCGAGCGCACAAGACGCAGGCGACAAAACCAGATCCAAGGCGCCACTGGTGCAGCTGGGACCTGGCGACGGCGTCATCATCCAAGTCTATGGGCAGCCGGATCTCAACGCCACGCTGACCGTCTCCGACGATGGCACGATCCCCGTCGCTCTCACCGGGCCCGTCAAAGTTGCCGGGTTGTCCCCGGCCGAGGCGAGCGCGCGAATCGAGAAGGCGCTGAAAGACGGAAAGTACTTGATTGACCCGCATGTCACATTGACAGTGTCCGAATCACGCAGCCAGCGCGTATCAGTTTTGGGACAGGTGGGCAGGCCCGGGCGCTATGCTGTCCAATCGAATACCTCGATCTTCGACCTCCTTGCGGAGGCCGGCGGGATCACTGAATTGGGCGGCGACCTTGTCTACATCTTGCGTCCGGACGCGTCCGGCAACATCACCCGCTACCCCATCAGCTTGAAAGGATTGGCCGAAGGGGCCAAAGGCAGCTCTGAAGCGGCGCTCACCGGCGGCGATTCGGTGCTGGTGCCGACCGCCCCGCAACTCTACATTTACGGGGAAGTGACGGCACCGGGCAAATTCAAAGTCGAGCCCGGCATGACCGTAGTCCAAGCGATTGCGCGCGCCGGCGGCGTCACCCAACGGGGCAGCGCGAACCGAGTCGAGATCAAGCGGCGCAAAGCCGATGGAACTTACGTGACCACCAAAGCGGCGCTCGGCGATTTAGTGCAAGCCGACGACGTCATTCGCGTCAAGGAGAGTATTTTTTGAGAACCCCCCGGAACCTGCCGGTGTTGGCGGTCAATGCCGCACCCGTTTCGGATGCCTCTTATGCCGTCGGCCACGAGGCCGAGCAAGAAGCGGCCCCGGGTATATCCATGCTGCAAGTGCTATCGATGGTCAAGGCCTATCGCAAGCATGCGCTGCTGATTGCAGTTACCGTCATTGTAGGCGCGGCGATCTTCATAAAATTCATTCCGAAGACATACACCGCGACGGCCACGCTCATGGTCAGCGCCGACCAGCACGATCCGTTGGCGATTACCCAAGCGCAGCAAGAGCCGATGGGCAACTACATGGCGACAGAAATTCAGCTTATGCAGAGCCCGTCGGTTCTGTTGTCAGTCATCGATCAACTCAAGCTGACTGAGGACCCGATCTACGCGGCCGGCTACAACGGCGCCGGCAGCAAAAGCGAGTGGGTCAAAGAAAATCTGGGCAAAGATTTGCTTATTGAACCCGGCACCGCGGGCGGCCAGCTCATTTATGTGACCGCGGCGGCGCGCTATCCGACGCGTGCGGCTGAGATTGCAAACGCGCTGGCGGACACCTATTTGACGCAAGAGCGCGAACGCGTTTCGGGACCTGCAAATGAGAGGGCCAAACGTTATTCGGTCGAATTGGCTGAGCTGAAGAACAAGGTGGCCGTTGCCCAAGATCAAGTGACGGCATTTAGGCAACGCAACGGATTGCCGAACTTCACCGCGCAGAGCATCAATATCGATACGGAACTTCTGATGAGCTTGCAGACACGGCTGCAAGAAGCTCAGAACGCGCGTCGCGCCGCCGAAGTCAAGGCCGCGACGGACCAAAGCGTGATCAGCAGCACTCTCGGGCCCGTCACCATGCAGCCTCTGAAAAATCAGATCGATGCGGAGCAAGCCAAGCTCGCCGAATTGGAGGCAACGCTCGGATCGCGGCATCCGAAGGTATTGGAATTGCAAAACGAGCTCGCCGCGAATCGGCGCAGTTTGGCGAAGGCCGTACAAAATCTGTCGGCGGGTGCGTCCGCGGATTTGGCCGCTGCCCAGCAGCTCGAATCGAAGCTGCAAGCGGCGGTGGCACAGCAGCAAGCCAAGGTTCTCGCGGTCAGCCGGCTGCAGGACGAAGGTACGAAATATTTGGTGGAATTGGAGTCCGCACAAAGCGTGTACAAGCGCGCACTGGACGGCTACGACCAAATCATGTTTGCCTCGGATGGCCGATTCTCCAAGATCAGCCTGGTCAGCCACGCCGTCCCGCCGCAGACCTCCAGCAAGCCCAAGAAGGCGAAGCTGCTATTGCTGGCCGCCATGGCGGGAATATTCCTGGGCCTCGCGCTGCCGATCGCCTATGAGTTGGTGGTCAACCGGCGTATTCGCTGCCGGGACGATTTCGAACGCCATTTTGCCGTGCCGGTGCTGATTGAATTCGAAGCGATACCGGCGGGTGTTGCGTGAGCGCTCAATACCCCATGAACGCCGGGGCAGAGGACGACAAGGCGTTGCGCACAGAGCTCGTGGCCTACTTTCACCTCGACGCGCAAGCGGTCGGAAAAATATTCGAGCTGATGCAGAAATCCGACATTCGTTTCAGCGACGCAGCCATTCAACTCGGATTGGTCTCGCGAGCCGATGTGGACGAGGCAACGATCCGCACGCGCGCCGATCAGGCGCCGCAAGATTCCGGCCTGGTCGAAACGGCGCTTCGCCGCATATCGTCCGATCGACGCATCGTGTTAAAGCACGGCGAAGTCGTCACACCGAGTCCCCGCTTGATTCTCGCGCACGACGCGGACAACCCTCGCAGCGAAAGATTGCGCGCATTGCGAACGGAACTGCTGTTGCTCAATGAAGGCACACGAGGCGCCAACGTCGTTGCGATTGTCAGTCCCGGCTCTGGCGAGGGGCGGTCGCAACTGGCGGCGGAACTCGCCATCGCATTCGCCCAACTCGGCCGCCGCACCTTGCTGGTCGATGCGGATTTGCGCAATCCACAGCAGCACGCATTTTTCGGCGCCGTCAACGCACACGGATTGACGAAGGTGATCACGAACTTTGAAAAACCGATCTATCACCCGGTGCTTGGATTGCCGCAGATGCATTTGCTGACCGCGGGACCGACCCCGTCAAACCCGCTCGAATTGCTATCCGACGGGCGCTTCGAGAAACTGGTTACGGAATGGCGCAACTCTTACGAGTTCTTGGTTCTCGACACACCGCCCTTGTCCAAATGCGCCGACGGAATCGCGGTGGCGACATTGGCTGGTCGAGTACTGCTTCTGAGCCGCGCGCAACACACGTCGTACGCCGGCACCCGCGACATGCTGCGGCGCCTGGCCACGACGCAATCGAGGATCCTGGGCGCCGTCATCAATCACTTCTGAACACTGCGCAGCCCCGCACTAGGGGTGATTGATGAGCCAGTCGTGATAGGTCTGACCCAGACCGGCGGTTGGCGTGAAGGTGGTGGCATTTTCGATCAACGTGTTGGCGCCGCCCCACGGGTTCCACGTCCACGCCGTGACTGAGTATCCATGTAGATCCAGCCACGCCAGCACAGGCGTTGCAAAGGGCGCAGGATTGCTTCCAACCTCATCTCCCAACTCGGTCATGATGACCGGATGATTCGCGGCGATGGGCGTCATCATGGCGTTCATGCCCGTGGGGTTGGTAACCGCATTGTTCGGATACTCCCCGGGATAATGATGGATGGCCGCGGCCAAATGATTCGCCGGATCGGTGACCGGGTTTGAAGTCCACCAGCTCAAGTCATCATCGTAGTTGTTGCCGCCGCAAATAATGACATTCAGCGCGCCCGTGCCGCGAATCGCGGTAATCGCCTGCTGGTAGCCAATGATGTTGTAGGTGTAAGCCACTCGTTGCATCGAGCCGCCAAAGGTTCCGCTACTCAAACCGACGTAGTAGTTCTGGGGCCCGCCGTTGGCCAGCAGCGCATTCGAATCCGCTCCTGCGGGAGATGCGCACTCTCCACCCTGACTCGCGGGACAGACGACAGGTTCGTTGAACACCTCGAACATCACCGCCGGGTTGCCCTGAAAAGCCGTCGCGATCGAAGTCCAGAAGTTGATTGAATTGTCCGCATTCATGAACGGGTTCTGCGTATTGGCCGCAAAGTTGCTGGGCGCAGTCCAGTGCAAGTCCAGAATCACGTAGAGTCCCGCTGCGTTGGCCGCCGCCACCGTGGCCTTAACCTCAGCCTGGTAGGCAGGGCCATTCAGCGAAATGACGTTGCCCGGTATGCCGGTCACTGTGAGCCCGAGCCACGACTGCTCATTGAGCGGCAATCGCACCACGTTAGCCTTCCACGCCGCGATCTTGGTGAAGTCAGGTCGTCCCGAAAAACTCGAGGAAGCCCAAAAATTGGTGCCGCCGGAGAAAATGATGCCGCTTTCCAGTCCGCTGACATTGACGCCGCGCAGTTGCACCGTATTGCCATGGACATCAACGAAGTGACCGCCCTGCGTGCTGATCGACATGGCGCCGGTGGTGGTCCCGCCGGAGCTGCTGCTGGAGCTGCCGCCGCTGCTGCTGCTACTGCTAGTGCCGCCTCCAGAGCTGCTGCTCGTGGAGCCACCGCCGCTGCTGCTACTGCTGCTGGTGTGGCCGCCGCTACTGCTGCTGCTGCTGCTCGTGGAGCCGCCGCTGCTGCTGCTACTGCTACTGGTGTGGCCGCCGCTACTGCTGCTGCTACTAGTGCCGCCTCCAGAGCTGCTGCTCGTGGAGCCACCGCTGCTGCTGCTACTGCTGCTGGAGATGCCGCCGCTGCTGCTGCTGCCGACGGAACTTGCTGCGCTAGTGGAGACTGTTCCGGAACCGGTACATGCCGACAATGCACCGAGCAACGCGCAGCAAACTCCACGCGCTAGAATTTGCTTGAGGTTTACTGCTGGGATTTGCATGGCGTTTTGCTCTTTGATTGTGCCGCCATCGCATTGTTATAGCCGCAGTCAACCTAGACAATCTGTCCCCAAAACGCGACGCGGCGCCGCTTATTTCGGCGCGATTCCGGGCGCGGCGAGAATGTGTTGCGCGTCACAAATCGCGCTCAAATCACGCCATAAGGTCGGGCCGGCAAGCGCAGGCCGACGCATAAGTCCGGGGCGACATCGAGCTCGTTTCTGAAGTATGATGTTCGGGGAATCATGCGTGCCGTCAGCTAGGGATCAAGCGCCTTTGGCTATGACAGAACCACTCCAGAACGTTCAGAAGGCCGGCGGCTCTGGACCGCGGCTGACCCAAGATCAATTGACGGGCTTTCGCCGCGACGGATTTCTGTTGGTGGACGGGCTGACGACGCCCGACGAGATTATGTCGCTTCGGGCGCTTTACGATGAGATGTTCTTGCAGCGGCGCGGATGGGAAAAGGGCGACTTGTTCGATATGGTCGGCCCGGACGATCTGGGGCGGGGTATGGCGCTCCCGCAAATGCTGTGGCCGTCCCGCTATCAGCCGGCGCTCTTGCAAACCAAGCTCGCCGCCAGTGCCCGCTGCATCGCGGAGCAGCTGCTCGGACCGAACTTCGAGAACGTGCTCGAGCACGCCATCAACAAACCCCCTTTCAACGGCGCAGAGACGCCGTGGCATCAGGACGATTCTTTTGCCCACAAGAGTTCCATGATTACGGAACAAATCTCAATTTGGATGCCGCTGCAGGACGTGACCATTCAAAGCGGCTGCATGCGCTACATTCGCGGCAGCAATTTGGGTCCTCTCTACCCGCATCAAAGTCCCGGCAACGATCCGCGAATTCATGGGCTGGAGCTGAAGACGCCGCCGGATCTTACCAACTGCGTCGCCATGCCCATGCGAGCAGGCAGCGCCGTCATACACCATTCCCGAACGATTCACGGCGCAGGCGGCAACAGCACCGATCAGCCGCGCCGCGCCTATGTTTTGGGCTATGCCGTCAAGGGCGGCCGCCGCCATTTTCTGACGCGCGATTATCCTTGGAATCTGGAGAAGCAAACGGCGCGCGAGGAGCGCGAGATGCAATCACTGTCGCCGCTGAAGCGCACGGTGCGAAAATTCAGGCGATTTCTTCGCGGTCAGAAGTTTTAGCTCGGGCCTCGCGCACCGAGAATATGACGATGCCGCCGACGTTGAACAATTCCCCAAAAAGCAGGCCCACCAGGGCACCCGGCGCCCCGACATAACGCATCGCAATCAGGCTGCTGGATATTGAAAGCACCGCACTGATCAGCGTCACGGTGGATGTCACACGAAATTTCGCTCTGGCGACCAGAAAGTGCAGCAGCTGGTCGCGGCACAGCATCACGATCGAGATCACGCACCACAACTCCAGCAGCAAATCGCTGTCCGGTAGTTGCTTCTTCAGGATATCGTCGAATATCCACCCGCGCATCAGCCACATGATCAGCAGATAGCAAGCCGCCATGGCGGCTAACCCCAGGGATGCCAGCGTCAGGCGAATGAAGACTTTCGGAGGACTGAAGCGGTGTGTCCAATTTGAAACCATGGGCAGCATCAGACTCGCAACCCCCGTCGAGAGCAGATTCACGGGCATAACCAATAATCGTGTGGCGGCCAATGCGGCAACTGCGGTGACTCCGAGCGTGCCGGCGACGAAGTAGTTGTAGCCTTGACTGAAGAGCCAATGCGATACGCTTCCGAATGCAGACCACGCCCCGAGGGGAGCGATCTCGCGAAGCATGCCGTAGGGCGCCTTGGGATTCCAGGTTTCGACCCGCCACAACGTTTTGGTGAGCATGTAGCTGCCCAGCATGCTGGCAAATGCCATGGTGAGCGCTGCCGTCGCGGCCGGCAGCGGCGTGAAGGTCGCTGCATAAGCACCGAGCACCAACAGAACGCAATAGAGCGCATCGGATCCGAGCACATCGTTCGGGCGGCGGTAGGCAAACAAAACCGATCGCAGAAAGTTGCGGCGCAGGGAAGTGATGGTCGCGGCTGCACCTGCAATCAGCGTCAGGGCCAGCATAAAGCCAAGACTGCCGCGAATTTGCAGGAATGCGCCGTAGATCACGGGAAGCAGCGCCAGCACCGGCAGAAGTCGGGCCTGGTCGCGAAGCAGACCTCCAATAAGATTGGCGCGCTCGTCGTGAGTTGATTTACTGACCCGGATTATCATGGGAGGCCCGATGAAGGATCCCTGCAGACTGGTCACTAGACTTATTGTGGCCAAGATCAGGACGTAGTATCCGTATTCCGCGTCGTTGGTGCGCCTGACGAGCAGCAATCCGACGAAGAACGAAGACGCCGAGAGCATCGCCTGAATCGCGATGGCGCCGCTGAACATGCGTAGGACGGACGTGTGCTTCCCGAGTAGCCTGCTGAACATCGTTGGCCGAACTGCCTCATCGACTTGTTGAAGCGCGAACGATAGCACGTGCACGCATCGGACTGACGCACGAGGATTTGATAACCTGTCGCCATACCAGGAGATCCCCGATGAAGCTTCTGCCGGGCGCACAGTTTGCGCCGATCTGTATACTCGCCGCATGCATCGGCGGCCCGGCCTCATCCGTGCTTGCTGCAGACCAACCGGTTGCGCGCGGCATGAGCGGACAAATCAGATTCGATCATCATCTGCTGGTCGATCAGTTCGGCTACCGGCCCGGCGATCCCAAAGTCGCCGTGGTGCGAGACCCACAGGTCGGCTATGACAAAACAGACAAGTTCGGACCCGGCCCGGCACTTCAGGTACGCGATGCAGAAGACGGGCACGTCGTATTTGCTGGTAAGCCGGCTGTCTGGAACGGCGGCGCTACCGATGCTTCGTCCGGCGATCGCGGCTGGTGGTTCGATTTCTCATCCCTCACCACCCCCGGCGCTTATTTTGTCTTCGACTCGCAGAGAAACGTGCGATCCGCCGCGTTCAACGTAGGCCCGCACGTCTACAAGGATATTCTGAAGGCGGCGATGCGCACCTACTTCTATCAGCGAAGTGGTTTTGCAAAACGGCAGCCCTTCGCGGATGAGTGTTGGACCGACGAGTCCGCCTACAACGGAACAGATCAGGATACCCAAGCTCACGATGTCACCGACCGCACCAACCGCTCGAAGATCAAGGATCTCAGCGGCGGCTGGTTCGATGCCGGCGACACTAATAAGTACGTCACTTTCGCGGTGCCCGCGGTGCATCAGCTGCTGGCTGCCTATCAGGAAAACCCCGCGGTGTTCACCGATGATTTCGGTATCCCCGAATCCGGCAACGGCATTCCGGACGTGCTCGACGAAGTCAAATGGGAAATCGACTGGCTCAAGAAGATGCAATATCCGGACGGAAGTGCCGCGCTCAAGGTCGGCGATATCGTCTACGTTCCTGCGGCGCCGCCTAGTTCGGACCACAGTCAACGCTACTACGTGCCGAGCTGCACATCGGCAACCATCGCGAGCGCCGGCATGTTTGCGCACGCTGCCTATGTGTTCGGCGGCTTCGCCCCGCTGGCGCGCGAGAGTGCCGACCTCAAAGCCCGCGCGATGGCCGCTTGGAGCAACTACCACGGTATCGCTGCCCAGACCAGTTGCGATGGCGGCGTCGTTCACTCCGCAAACGCGGATTGGACTGAGGACGAACAAAAAGCCGCTGCGGTTGTTGCCGCCATCTACTTATTTGCCGTTACGGAAAACTCTGTCTACGACGATTACATCAAGCTGCACTACAAAGAACTCAAGCCCTATCACGATGAGGGATGGTCGCGCTACAAGTCGGAGCAAGGGGAGGCGCTGTTGTTCTATACGACTTTGAAGCGGTCCGATGCGGCCCTGCGCAGCGCGATACTCGCCGACAAGTCACGCGATGCGAAGTCGGGCAGTCATGTTTATGGCTTCGCCGCGAACGACGACTTGTATCGCGCATTCTTGCACGAGCCGCAATATCACTGGGGCAGCAACAATCCTCGTGCGCAATATGGCAACTCGAATATGGACGTCATCGCCTATGGCCTGGACAAGAGCTCTAATGAGACCTACGAGGCGCGCGCGCTCGGCATACTGCACTACTTTCACGGCGTGAACCCTTTCGCCATGGTTTACCTGAGCAACATGTACCGCTATGGCGCGACGCAGTCCGCCAACGAGATCTACCACACCTGGTTCTGGCGAGGCACGAAATGGAGCAATGCCCTCACATCCGCCTGCGGGCCTGCACCAGGCTATATAACGGGCGGACCCAACGCCAACGCGGTTAGGGACGGCGTGCCCGCCTCCTTGGCTCCCCCTGCCGCGCAACCGCCCCAGAAGGCCTATAAGGACTGGAATGCCCCATGGCCGGACAGTTCTTGGGCTATAACGGAGCCCGCAATCTACTATCAGGCCGCTTATGTCAAACTCCTGTCCAAGTTCGCGCAATAGCCGGAATTGCTAGGGTGCTCGCCCTCCTTCTGCACGCCCTGGCGCTGATCCTCGCTCTTGCTGCAGTACCTTCAGCTGCCTACTTGCTGTTGGTCACGATTCTGTCGCAGAGACTGCCGGTGCAGCTCCCGAAATCCAGGCTGCGGCGCTTCGACATCATTGTGCCGGCACACAACGAAGCGGGCGTCATTGCCCGCACCGTCGCGAACCTGAAAAAGGTGACCTGGCCGGCGGAGCAATTCCGCGTAGTCGTTTGTGCCGACAACTGTGAGGATGCGACTGCGGAGCTGGCGCGCGCCGCGGGCGCATCGGTGATCGAGCGCCATAATCCCGCGCAACGGGGCAAGGGCTATGCGCTCGAGTTCGCCTTTGAGTCGAGCCGTGCGGACGGCTTCGCCGACGCCGTCGTGATCATCGATGCTGACGCAGAGGCGTCGCCAAACCTGCTCGAGTCGATCGCGGCGCGCATGGAAAGCGGCGTTCAGGCGGTGCAAGTGCACTATGGTGTGCTCAATCCGATGGCCTCGTGGCGCACACGCCTCATCACCATTGCCAAGGGCGCCGTGCATATCGTGCGCTCACGGGCGCGCGAACGACTGGCGCTCTCATGCGGCATACGGGGCACGGGCTGGAGCGTGACGCATCATCTGCTTCAGGCCGTGCCCTACAAAGCCTTTTCCCTCACCGAGGACGTCGAGTACGGAATCGATCTGGGCCTCGCCGGCTTTCGCGTGGCGTATGTCGATGAAGCGCATTGCAACGCCGAAATGGTCTCGAACGAACAGAGTGCACGCACGCAACGAGAGCGTTGGGAGCGCGGCCGTTTCGCGCTGACCCGCTCCAAGACGAAACCGCTGTTGATTGCCGCGCTTCGCCGGCGCAGCGCCCTGTGCCTGGACCTGGCGCTCGATCTATTGGTGCTGCCCATTTCATATGTGGGACTCATCATCGCCGCACTCATCGTGGTGGCGGCCATTGCCTCCATCTGGATTTCGAGCATGCAGCTGTGGCTG
>Ga0210393_10001612_pt1 | contig 18798 bp, 23 predicted proteins | sample IncBWC27OmetaG_FD_160068 | JGI IMG/M metagenome (GOLD analysis project Ga0210393, IMG submission 160068) | Forest soil microbial communities from Barre Woods Harvard Forest LTER site, Petersham, Massachusetts, United States - Inc-BW-C-27-O ... | reverse complement strand
CCGACGACTATCGCCACGCGTTGATTGCCTATCGCAATCGCAATTTCTTGTCGCGCTGGCTAATGCCCTTCTTTGCCCTTTTCTTCACTCTCTGGGCGGCCATTCAGTTAATGTCGAACTCCCCAGCGATGCGCTGGTCCTTTGTCTTGATCGGGGCAGGTATAGGCGTTTCGCTCTTCATACATTGGGGCGCGCCGTACCTTAACGCACGACGACAATTTCGTAATACTCCGTCCGCACGAGGACAGATTACGTTAGACCTGCAAGATGGGGGACTTCACTTCCGATCCACAAATACCGATGGATCGGTGTCGTGGCAACACTACATCAAGTGGATCGAAGACGAACGTGTATTCGTGCTGTTCTCCTCACCGCTGATTTTTGTCCTCGTTCCCAAACGAGCGTTTGATCCCAGCCAATTGGCTCTGTTCAAGGACACGCTACGCCAGAAAATACTTGCCTGAAGCTTGCCACTTACGCATCGGTATGGTTGGCGTTAACGCGCTGCTACTTGTCCAGCCCCGCTGCCCTTAGTTGCTCGATACCGCTCCAATTGGGCGGTCACTGAATCTTCTCGCCGGGATCAATCAAGTCCTTGAGATCAACTTCGTCCCACCACCCCGGACGCTCGTCCGGTGGGTCGAGAGAATATATCACTCCGGTTTCCTTCTCTCGATACCAAGTCCGTTTCGGTGCGTATCGGTGAGGCTTCATAACAGGCATCTGTTCGACGTAACCGCGCGCAATCGCTTCCGAGAGCATACGAAGCAACTCGCGATGGTCCCATCCTGAGTTAACCACCCTTGTCTCGTGCATCTCTTTGAAAATTGTCACGTCCTCGTTTTCCGATCAAATACTTAATTGATTGGATAGTGTAATCCGGCGTAACTGTCGAAACCAGGCGATGTCACAAGCTTGCGCCGTTTCTTCGCCCTTCCAAGGGGATTTTGTTCCCGCATACCACCGGGTTGCGCCGAGTTGCTACAAAGAAATTCCTAGTGGCCTCGTCTGGCTTACCTTGATCCCTTGATCGTCCGTAAAGTTATTCCAAATCCTGTCAAACGAGATTCGCTCCCGGCCTGCCACCAGCCGTTCCGCGTCCGGTCCATGAAAGTTGAAGTGACCGAAGCGCAACTGGCGGAAGCACGAGTTTCTGGGGAGAAATTGATTGTCAGGAGCGCAAGCGATGAATCAGAGAGATGTCGTCGAGAACGACAATTCCCAGTTTGCTCAGATATTCCCTGGCGGGGTCCTCGAAGAAATCACCGTCCTTCGTGCACAATATGTCTGCCTCGCCGATGATGGCCGTCTGCATAACGATAATGTCGTTCACATCACGGATCGGCGCAGCCACGAGAGGGTTCAAGTCCACAATTTCCGCGGCTTGGTGGAGAAAATTGATGTAGTCGAAAACAAGGTTTTCGGTCAGGTCATAGAACGCTTGTAAGCGGGGATAACGCAAAACCCTAGCGAGTTCATGCAGCATCTCGTTTGAAAGCAACAGAGTATGTTTGCTCTCAACGACGTTCAATAGCAATTCACGGGCGAGACCGTGCGAGCGCTCATTGGCTCGTACCAAGATCGTCGTATCGAGGACGATTTTCACTGGCGCGGGCGATAGCTGGGACGTGTGCTTCTGATGGCCTCGGTGAGGATTTCGTCGGCTTCCTCTGCGGAGCCCGGTTTGCGGCGGGAGTCCACTTCGGCGAAATACTTCCTCAGTTGCTCGAATTGCTCTTGCCGCCGATGTTCAGAGAGGGCAGGGGGCTCAATAGCACGGACGCTGATAGCCTCATCTGCCAGTATGCGGCGTCCTAGCAGGCTTTCGAGAACGGTCTTCTGGTCGGGCGAGAGGTCTTTGGCGCTGCGAATCATGGACTAGTCCTAAAATTCATTATATCGAAGCGAGCCTAGAACTTTGATGCGGTTTGTCACGAAAAACCTGGGTGGTAGGGCCGTTGGTTAAGACGTCTAATTCCCCGCGCGGTTCACAACCATCGCGTACGCCTTGACGGCTGGTGTGGCTGTAACTGTGGCTGTACGTTGCTAAACATCGCCAACGTTTCAAGCAGTTACAACCGGTTCTCTGTGCGCGCAAGACCCTTGTAAGTTATTGGTTCATTGTGAGTTGCTAGAGCGCGGATTGCCGACTCCTGACTGACTCTTAATCAGTAGGTTGGAGGTTCGATTCCTCCCGCGCTCACCAAACCCCAATCTTTATGCGGGTTGGAGAGATTGAGTTCATTGAATGGACGGATTTTGTAGCAGCCGATTGCCGACGAGCCGCAAACGCATCGCCCACTTCCGTGCGCTGGGCTATATCGTAGACTTCCTGTTGCTCTACTTTTGAGTGCCCCAGGGTGTCACGTACTACCACAGGGTCTAACCCCCGCCGCATCTGCCGCTTCAAGGTGTGGCGGAAGTCATGCCAGCCGCCCGCCTTGATACCCAAGGCTGCGGCTACCGGATGCAATTTTCTGTTCCTCGCATTTCCCAAATTCAACGGCTCACCCGTCCGCCCATGCAGAATCCACTTCGCTTCCGCTCCCAATGAGCGCAAACGCTGTAGCAGTTCAGCATGAACGACGGCATCCAACTAAAGGGAAGATGTGCTTCTTTTGTTCCTCTTCCGTCAACGGGATCACTTCCCCTTCCTAGATGACCCGTTTCACCCGCAGCACATTCTCAGCATCCAAATCGCCGGGTTGCAGACCAACCGCTGCTTCGCCCCGCACCCCCGCCGACGCCAGCAACAGCACCAGTGTGGAGTAAGGGTCTTTCATGCGCGAGACGAATGCCCGCGTTTGTTCCGGCGTTAGTTCGGTGCGCGTGACTTTCCTGCCGCCGACTTTCTTGGGCAGACGAATCCCTTCCAGCCATCCGTGCGGCTGCGGTTGCTGCTGGAATTCGTCGTTCTTCTCGGCCCACCTCAGGATCATGCAGAGCGTAACTCGCATACTCCTAAGCGACGACCGACTATGCTTCGCCGCTTGGCTGGCGAGGAACAGTTCGACGGCTTCGCGGTTGATCGAGCGAATATCCTTGTTCCCGAATGTGGGCAGAATATAAGCCCGCAGCGCGTCGGAATAATGCTTGAGGGAAGAACCCTCCAGCGTCACGCCTACGCACTTCTTCCACTCTTCCGCCAGCGCCGAAAATTTCTTGACCTCAGGCTTGACCTCGGGCTGGGCATCGGGTGCGTCTTGATTCGAGAGATGATCGTTCTTGCGTAATCTATATTTATGATGTACTATAATTGTTACATAGAATTCGTGATATTTTGCCATTAATGCGTGATTATTTACAAAAGTAAAGCAGCAATTGATAGTGAAATAATTTCACTATTAAGCCACTTTATATGAGTGAAAATAAATTTATCCAATCCCTCCGTGAAGGCTTAGAGTCCGGCACCATTGTTCCTCCCGGAGTCCAAGCGAGAATTGTCGCGATGCAACCCTCCTTCGAGGTAGCAGGCCGCCGTGTCCAGGTTGACGCTATAGTGGAGTTCACCGTAAAAGACCTGCCCAACAAACCCATCAAAGCCGTTATCGAAATGAAATCGCGCCTGACCCCCATGGTTCTTGAAGGAGCCATTTATCAAGTGCTGGGATACCGGAACGAACTTCAGAAATCTGGCACTTTCACGGACCTGTATCCCATGGTGGCCGCTCCATACATCTCCGATTCCGTCCAGCGGCGATGCAAAGAGCTAGGAGTCGGCTACGTCGATTTGAACGGAACCTTCGCATTGATCCGGAACGATGTCTATGTTGATATCGTCCGTCCTGCGACGATGTTCAAGAACCCTCAAGGGGTCAAAAACATCTTTTCCAGCCGATCACGTCGGATTGTACGAGTGCTGTTAGTCAATCCCTATAAAGCATACAGACTCGAAGAACTCGCTTCAGAAGCTCGATTAAGCATCGGTCAGGTGTTTCAAGTGACGAGGCGACTCCAAGAAGATGGACTTCTGGATCGAACTCATCAAGGACGTGTGCTTACGAAACCTAGGAAGCTGCTTAGGCTTTTCGCGCAAGAGATCAAGAGCGATTATGCCCACAACCGGAGCGTATTCAATGCATTCTCTGAAACACCACCGGCACAATTCGCACAATTCCTTCGCGAAACTTGCGAACATAAGGGTGTTCGGTGTGCCTTCACACTTGCGAGCGGACTAGAGCCTAACGAGCGGAATGTGAGAGAGGAGATCACAGCCGCGTACCTAAATGTGTCGCCCGAGAACTTGAGAAACGACCTCCAACTAGAGGCAGTCGGAAAAGGAGCAAATGTGATGTTGATGATGCCCCCTGAATCGGACAATACGGACGCGGGTGGCGTCTTCTACCGTCCCCGTAATCTTACCAACGGGCTGACGGGCGTAAACCCTGTCCAACTTTACGTGGACTTCACTTTGCATGGCAGTAGAGGCGAAGAGCAAGCAGATTTTCTGATCGAACATGCATTGGGCTTCAGAGAATAATGGCAAACACAATCGAGATCACAAAAGATTGCCCCGCTTCGCGCGAAAGAACTGTTCTTCTTGAACTGCTGAACGTCATGAAAACGCTGAAGCAGGCGCAAATAGAGGTCGTTATCTGCGGAGGCTGGGTCCCGTTTCTAAAAGAGCTTGCACGCCACGTCCGGCGCGGCGAGAATGATCAACGCTCGCTCGGAAACAGCAGCCACGAAGCCTGCTTTTCGCGACCCGTTGAAGTATCGGCGTTGCTTGATTCCCGCTGATGCGTTCTATGAGCGGAAGAGAAACAGAACATCGAAGCAACCGTACTGCTTTGAAGTGAACAACGGGGAGTTGTTCGCTTTCGCCGGGCTTTGGGATGGGTGGAAGAACGTCGAAGGGAAGTGGGTACGAACGTGTTCGATTTTGACTACAACCCCGAATGCTCTGACTGCCAATGTCCACGACCGGATGCCCGTGATCCTTCATCCAGATAGTTACGACCTCTGGCTTGATCCGGGCATGAACGATGGCGGTACGGCGTCCGAACTGTTGAAACCGTTCGATGCTCGGCAGATGGGCTGCCATACCGTAAGCACTCGGATCAATCACGTGGCGAACGATGACGTGATGTACCAAGAGGGGCGCGGTGTGGTTCAGGACACAGGGGCTTGACAGTTCTTTCCGAGATTTTCATCGTGCTGCTCTTTCTACTTACCGTGCTGCGAGAGCCGCTTTCAGATCATCATGGTCAAATGCCGACGACATACGGTCGATTTCGCCTGTAGCGAGACCGTGCCGCACTGCTTCATCGCGCCACTTCGAGACAGCCTTGCCGACCTGTTTTGCGATGTCACGCGCTTTGCCGTCGTCCAGTTCGAAATATTCCGCCACCTCCATCGCCAGTGCGAGTGAAGCCGTGTTGTCATCCTCATTGATTGCCGTGCTGAGGATGCGCGGCTTGATGTCGGTTGGGACCGGGTTGAGGTCGTAAGCGGGCGACAGGCGCCAGCCCGCCTGTCCTTCGTACAGAAAACCGTGATTGCGCAGGTGGTCGTCGGTGTTGGAGATCAGTACGTTGAAAACCAGCCGCCGCCAGAGCGCTTCCATGTCGGCTTTCGGCGCGGCGCCGTGCTGGCGCAGCGCGTCAACAATTTCCAGATAGCTTCGGGTTTCTCTGTCTTTCGATCCGAGCATGCTCATCGCGGAGAGGAACGGGATACGCCGTTCGCCGTCGCGGTCGAAGCGTCGCAGGAGGAGCACAGGCTTGCCGGCGATGTTTTCGACACGGGATTGTGGAACAGGGATGCCAGATTTCTGGGCGAGGGACAGTGCGACCGCCTCCCAGACCACCGTGTTGATTTCATCGTCCTTGCGTGGGAATTTCGCGATGGCGAGATGGCCGTCCTTTTCCCTGACGGAAGCCTTGGGCCTCGCGCCGCCAAGAGAGGAGCCAGGCGCGAACAGCATCCGCAGTTCCTCATCGGTGTCTTTCTCTTCCATCACGTGTTCGGCCGCGGAGAGCAGTTTCGGGAGCTCGATCAGCGGGGGGATGCGCTTTATGCCTTCCTCCCGCAGGAAGGGTCCGCCTTCTTTTTCCGCAAAGCGCAGCGCGCCCTGACGGGCCTCGTCGTCCACCAGCAGCAGGAAGTCGATTTCCTGGAGCGTGCGCGGCACCCCGCCTTCGCGCTCCGCGCGCCTGCGTTCCATGCGGCGCATGAGCGCCCGCCCCCAACGGTCGGGCGCGGAGTCGCCGATGGCGCCGAACATGGGAGTGTCTGCCGGCGTGTGAAACGGACCAGGACCAACCTGCAGGGCTGGTTCCAGAGAGAATCGCGCGGGATTTTCCAGCCATGTCTTGTCGTATTCGAAGGTGGCGCTTTCCTTGTTCTTGCGCGTACGGGCCCACAGACGTCCCATGAGGTGCGGAACGCCGTCGAGATCCACGTATACGAGAGCCTCTCTGTCCATCACTTGTCTTTCGTGCGTTTCGGGCTGCGCGCCACGCGAATGCGCTGCGGCAGGTTTTCTTCTTCGAGCTGCAGGCCCACGGGATCGTTCTTCGGCGCGGCGAGATCGCCCAGCCGGTCCGCCATCCCCAGCACAAAAAGGACCGTGGCGTATATCCCGATCGCGACGCCGGGATCGCCCTTTTCAAGCTTGACGAGGGTCGTGCGGCTGATCGAGGCGCGCTGCGCCGCGATGGCCGCGGGGATGCGCCGTCGCCGCCGGGCGTCGCGGATGTCTCGGCCAAGCTTGCGCAGGGCATGCCTTGCCGGGAGTGGCAGTACGACGGATGATCGGCTGGTCCTCATAATTAATGTCCATAATAATGGTCACTAACATGGTTAATGTACATTATTATGAACGATATGTCAATCTCGTCCACTCTTGGCTGGTACCCTGGAAAACCGCCGCGCAGGTTCCCGAGACCTGCGCGGCCTAACCCGTTTCCTCAATCACGCGGACGGCCAATGTAGGGGAGTCTCAGCCCATACATTTTTTCAGGTGCCTTTGTAGTTGAGCACCGGTCGCAGCGTGCGGACAACCTTAACAAGTTCTCGCTGCGCCTTGAGGACTGCACGAATGTCCTTGTAAGCAGCGGGTGCCTCGTCCCTGAGTCTGCCTGTCAGCCGGTAGTCATACCAAACTCCCTCCATTTGACGCCGAAGATCGCGATCGCTGAACTTGCTCCGCGCCGCGCCCCGGCTCAGAGCTCTGCCTGCGCCGTGAGCGCTCGAACAAAGCGCTTCTTCGCACCCCCGTCCCTCCACATGGAAGCTGGGACTGCCCATCGACCCTGGCAGGACTCCGGGCTGTCCCTGTTGAGCGGACATTGCGCCCTTGCGATGCACCCACAACTCGCGCCCGCCATGACGCTCAAGCGCGACATGATTGTGATCGATGGCGATCATCGTCTCCCAACTGATGCTGCACTTCAACGTTCGCGTCAGCACCTTGCCCGTTTCCTCTGCCATAGCCTTGCGAGAAGCCGCGGCGAATTGCCGGGCCCACAAGACATCGTGAAGGTACTCTTTGCCAGTATCCGAATCCGCATCGAGCATACGTAGTCGCCCTTCGACCGGTTGCGCGCGCGCCAGATGATGGTCGCGGATCACCTGCCCGAGCGCTCGCGATCCGCTATGCACCATCAGCCAGAGCCGGTCCACCTCGTCCGCTTGTATCTCAAGGAAGTGGTTTCCGCTGCCGAGAGTTGCAAACTCGATCTCGCCCTCCTTTTGGCGAATTGCCTCTAGGCGGGCATGACTGAGCGGATCGCTTGGTATCTCAGCAGGTTGGGGAATTACCGCGTTCCGGTTGTGTCTGCGCGAGGGTACCGCACGCCCGATCTCATTCAGCAGCTGGGCGGCGGTCTTCGGATTCCTTAGCGCGGAGGCCTCCGCGTCAACCGCGACGGCCAGCATGCCGCATCCGATGTCGCCTCCCACTGCCTGGGGATAGATCAGGTGAGAAGTCGCGACGACGACACCGATGCACACCTCAGCGGCAAGGTGTACATCGGGCATCACCACGACTTGTTGAACATCTGGGGTGCACCGGATTCGCTCAAGTGCCTCAGACACGTCTCGATCCAGTGGAGCAGCTAGCCAGCTTCGGAGCGGTGCCATCAACGAATCACTCATCGTCGCCTCCTTGCACCGAGACCGGCACAAACGACAGCTCTGGCGCACGCTTTCTGGCGATCGCCATCGCGACTTCCGACCGCAAACGCGATGCATCGCGCCGGAGCACGCTCATCGCATCGACGACGGAGTAGCCATCTTGCACCACGATATGGACCAGTAGATGGCCGCAACCAGGTGCTGGCGAAACCTCATCTACAAACAGTTCGCATCCAATGCCAGCAATGTCTGAATCCGCGAGCGCGAGGTTCAGCGCCCGCTGCACTTGACAGCAGAACTGCTGTGTCTTCCGTTGAATTTGGCGGCTGTCCGACCGACTGCCGCTTCCTTCTCCATAGAGAATTTCAGCGAAGTCCGCGTCCACGGACTCCGCTCCTTTACCTCGACGTTTTCTTCGTTTCACAAAGCTCTCTTTTGCGCGCATGCGCGCAGAGCCGGCAGGCGCACGAATGCGTATGCGGCTTCAACTGATGAGTTGAAAGATGGAGCCAACCCAGCCGGCCGGCTGGATTAGACGGCGGCGAGCGGGCTCAACGTCAACGGGCTATGTGCAATCGGCGACATAATTTTCTCCGCTGCTACGTTGAGTCTCGGAATTACAGGCGCCTGAACGCCTGAGTCCCTGAGACATTATCGCTATATCTCTGGTTTGGAGCAAGTCTGGCGTTGAAGTTGACAGGACCCAGCCGTGCCCGCGAGTTAGGCATCTGTAGATTCCCGAGACCTGCGCGGCTATGTTTGATTGCCGAATTAAGGCTTTGGGGCGGCGCAGGATTCCGCGAGCGAATCCAACTGCCAGAGGTTCACCTTTCCGAGAATGAGGCTCCCCAGCAATTTTCCATTCCCGCTGACTTTGATGGTCTGATGCTGAAATTGCTTCCACTGGCAACGCAGTGAGCCGTCGGATCCGTACAAGCTAAAGGCCTGTCGTTCATTTACGAGCACTTCGTTTCTAGCCGTGTCGGAAGCTACCCAATAACTGGGGTTCGTTGTCACCTTGCGTCCGGTCATCGTCTTAAGCTCATATCGCAAGAGGCCACTTTGCGAAGGAACAAACGCAACGACGCACCCTTCGATGGAAGCTAGAGCTAGAGTTGGGGTTGCTGTGGGTTGCACGCTGTCAAGGAGCGGTGTTGAAGCAATTTTGCTCCACGTATCTGTTTTCAAGCCAAACATTTTCTCCCGGTCTATCAGCCAGAGTTCCGATCCATCGCGTGTGAGAGCAAGATCGTAGGCATTTTCTAGATCGGCCAGAACTTTGGGCGGCTCACTCTTTAGATCAAGCACCTTCCCATTGTCCTGGTTGACATAGGCAATCCAACTCCCGTCTTGAGCAATAATCACCTTCTGAAGGTCATATTTGAATTTCCCAACTTCCGTGTGGATCTCTCGCAAAGGTTTGCCAGAATGAGGGTCCACAAGGCGAATCAGACCATGCTGGCTTGTCACCAACAGCTGTTTGGTTGCGTCGTTGTAGTCTGCCTCGAACACCGGTCCAGGCATTGGCTTAAACTGAGCAATGCGCTTCCCGGTTTCGCTATCTCGCACCTCCAGCCTCCCGGGGGCCCAACTCATAAACGTCAACTTGCCATCACGGCTAAAGTCAAAAGAGTCCAGCTGGAAATCCGGCGGCGTCTGATGAATTGAAAGGGTGTTGCCGGGGCCGAGCTTAACCGCACTAAATTCCCTCTCGTCTTGAAGAGTCCTCGTTGGAGAAGGGATCTCTGACAGCGTTGCCGGTGTCTGGGACGGGGCATTACAGGCCCACAAAAGCATGCTCGCGCAAAGAATGAATTTCATTGGTAGTCACGGTTAAAGCAAGTTGATCTTACATCGACTGCGGGCGGCTGTCTTCGCTGATTGCTGAATTACTCCTCATATTGCCGAGTGCGCCGTGCACGACGGCGCGCGCACTAGCTCGCTGCTTTCTCAACCAAACTCGTCTTCGGCGAAATGAATAGTCTTCGGGCTACCCATTTTAAAATCCGCCACCCCACGGCGGCCCCGGCAAGGATTGTGAACAGCCACAGCAGGATCGTGGGCAGATAGAACACAAACGTCGTCATCGAGGCAGCGTATTCACCGAACCCGTCGAGACCCTCACGGGCGGCGATCTTCAGCTGATACAGCGGACGCCAATTGAGGCCGAAGACTTGGGCATCGGCTTCAGCCCGCAGCGTGATGTTGATGGCTACGGTTTCAACTTGCTTCGACAGCGCCTCGAATTCCGCTTGCCTCTCCTCGATCGCCCCGCGGACTTCGTTCAACTTGTCGCTGACTTCGAGCGTGTCCTTCACGGTCGCAGCTTTATGCAGGATACCGAGATACTGTTGTTCCTGAGCCCGCAGGTTGCGCAGGCGCGCTTCCTGGTCGACATATTGTTTGGTGACGTCTTGGGCGTCGATGCTTTCGCTTTCCATGCGCAAGCTGAGCTTTCGGATCTGGGCGCGGACTTCGTCGAACTTCTCGGCCGGCACACGAATACTGAGCAAGGCGCTGGTCGCGTCCGCACCGCCATTAACGTTAGAGGTTTCGAGGAATCCTCCTGCACTTTGCGCAATCTGTATGATTTTCTCGGCAGTTTCGGCCGGAGTTTTGACGATGAGGCCAAGGGACTCCGTCCGGACTAGCCTATGGTCCTCCGACGAGGCTTCCTCTCTTCTGGCACGTCCTCCGGAAAATGTTATGAGAGAGGCGGGTGCGACGACGGCCCGGTCTGTGGCAACGCCTCCAACAATGCCTTTTTGAAGGTAGGCTTCGGATCTGGGGTGCGGAAGAATTGAGGTTTGTCGCCAGAGCGAGATTGGCTCCCAACCCACACCGCCGCTGACGGCGGCAAGGCCGGACGTCTTCTCCGAGGCACTGCCTCGCGCTTGGTCACGGGGTTGAATGACTCCTAAGTAGAGTGCGACCACTCCGGCCGTAATAACCCAGCCTGTTTTCAGAGCCGTTCTGCTTTTGGTGAAGAACACTCCCCAGCGGATGACCATTAGGCCTCCTACATGAGGGAATAGACACGGGCGGCAATGCCGTTGTTCCCGTCGGGTTCCTGATGGCCGGGTCGTGAGCGCTATTGATTGATGGTGGTCATTGACGGGCTATAACCCAACGCCGAAGGTTTTTCTGCTGTGCGCCCGGTGCCGTGCGAGTGAGTATTTCCGATGGACTGCCTCTTCGCTGGATCATTAGCATAATATCGGCCTGTCACTCGTTCACCGGTTCTGCCTGTCATGGCCTGATTTTCAGCTATTGACTCATTTCGATGCTGAACTGGGTGCTAATATCCCATAACGCAGCAGGCTCCAAGAATCTCGCATGGCGGTGAAGCTATGGAGAACAGCGAGGGGGAGTATCAACTTCTGCTCTGTGTTTTTCTGCCCTCTTCATGTACTTCTATGCTCGCGGAGTTTACGGGACGTTCCAGTACCGCCGCTTGCGCGTCGAGCATCCCGGCGTTCCTCCGGAACAGATTTTTATCAGGAATACGATATTGGGAACATACGGAATTGGATAAACGTATCGGCTGTGCAAGATTGGATAGCTGGGACTGTTTCAGATGAGAACCCGAAACACGAACTATGGGCCAAAAACCTAGTGCTCAAGGCTCCGTCCGGCTATGGTGATGGGACTTCGCATTCGGCGAGTTGGAATAGCGACCAGTTGCGGAGTCAGTGGTGGGCATACTGGCAGCAACAAGCAGCATGCCACGAATGGTTTGACAGCAGCACAAACACCGTTCACGGCCGCCCATAAGGAGGATCATGGAACCTTCACCATTTCCACCAGAGCGCCAATTCGGCGCTCTGGCACTGGTAGCATTGGTAATTTCTCTCGTTATAAACTGGGCTGCGTCATGTCTTGAGCTTTGGTTTGAATACGGTTATCAGATTAGTCTGGGTCTCTATCCACGGGAGGACGTGTTAACTTCAATGTGGAAGATGGGGCTGATCATCACCGTCCTCACCTGCGTCGTTTGGCTCCTAGCTGATAGGAAAGAAGCGAAGCGGCGGGGTTGGAAAGGGAGCGGCTGGAACGTCACATGGAAGACATGCGCTATCCTGACGCTATACGTGGCTGTTGTGCTAATCCGGCGTAACACGTGGGATGCAAGCCAAGGGATAAATGAATATGCCATGTTTATGCCCATCGTCGGGCACGTCAATGGGCAGTTCTTGTCTGAGTTCTTGTGGCTTAACTTTTTGTTTCGTGTCCTTTCGGTAAGGCTGCGCAAAACCGCGATCAATGGTTGGAGAGGCTCTGCTCCGGTGTCGGGCGGTAGTTCCAGGGCATCCATTCCGCAGGGCTGGCAGCGAGCTCTTCGGTGCGCCGCTGCAGTTCGGTGAGGTAGTCGAAGGGATTCACATCGTTCAGCTCGCAGGTATGGATCAGGGTCATATACAGATCACCGACGTCGGCACCGTTTAGTGTCTTGTAAAATAGCGAGTTTTTTCGGTGCAAAATTGCTTTCTTTAAGGCTCTCTCGGCCAAGTTGTTGTCCAGTGGTGCACCCGGCTCTCGCAGAAACAAAGTGAGCGCTTGCCAATGCCGGAGCATGTATTTGATCGCTTTGCCCAAGCCGGAGTTTGGTTCTACCTTGTTTTCCTTCATCTGTGTGTCCAGCCATTGGTGTAAGTCGCTCATTACTGGCTGGCTGTGTTGCTGGTGAAAGTGTAACCGTTCGATGCGTGATAGCTCACGCTGGCGCGCCAGTTGGTCGTAGTGGTATACCTCGCCCAATGCCTCCAACACATGCCGGCAGGGTTCAGGAAAATTGGGCGTGATCTGAACAAACTGTCTTCTCCCATGGGCGAGGCAGTGCGCCACTAGCAACTTGATGGGCTTCGGTGTATTTCGCGACAACGCATCTGACATCTGAATCGGCACCGGTAACTCGGCAGCGCGTCGTTTCAGCACCTCGGCCAGATTTTCTCCCGCATGTTTGCGGCCGGTGAAGAACAATGCGATCTTGCGCCCTTCGCCCGTCGACACCACCCCGGACGTGAAGATACCGGTGCGTTCGCCTGCTTCCTCGACGATTGCGCGTCGCAGCCCCAACACTTTCATGCTGGTGTCGTCGTTGTGCAGCACCTCGCCCTGGGCCGCCTGACGGATCAGTTCATCGCGCGCCGGCTTGATCACCTCAGCTGCCTCCTCCACGATCTCCCATTGGGTGGACGCCGGCAGGGGGATTCCCAGGTTCTGTTCCAGATCCTCCAGTCGGTAAAATGGCATGCCCGTGCCGTATTTCAACTGGGCAATCATCGCCGCTGCGCTTTCGTCGTACTTGTCTTCGCCCACCCCTTCCGGTGCATCCACGCTATAGACTTCTCCGCATAGATTGCAGCGCAAGCGCTGCAGTTCGTAAACGGTCGCCGTCAGCGGAGCTTGCCCCACGATGCGCACCAACTGTCGCGGCTCCTGCTGCTCGTAGACTTTGCCCTTCAGGCAGCCTGGACACCGATCGCCATGTTTCAGGCTCTCATGGGAAACCCTGACTCGGCGCGGGTTGCGATAAGCTTCAGCTCCGTTCCGTCCGTGGCCACCGGCATTCTGTTTCCGTTCTCCAGCTTGGCTGGTGTTCGGTGGGTCGGCTGCTGCCTTCGACCTTCCCTCCATGCCGGCTTTCTTCAGCACCGCTTCGGTCTTCTCCGTGGCCGGGAACAACAACTCGCGTAAATCGTGGATCGTTGTTTCCTGATCGGCGACCAGATCCGTCAGATACGTCAGCGCCTCCACCACGCCCTTCAGTTTGCGATACTCTTCCGCCGACAATGATGCGCGGGCGCGATCCACCAGTTGATTCAATTCCTCGCGATCCATGTCGATGAACTCGATTGCCGATCTCATCCTACCTCGCCCAGCTGTTCGCGAAACCGGTGGCTCAGTGGATATCCCAAAACGTGCTTGATCGAGCGATTGGGTACATAGCTGTTCGAAGCTTTTCCCCGACCTGTCGTTTCCCCCAGCCGGATCCAGTTGGCTGCGTAGTAACAGGTGCCGCGGAAGCGCTCCGGATCTACAAAGGTTTCGAGAAAGTACAGCGGGTGACCGTAGACGTTCTCCCAGTCTGGGGAGAGGCGCGCGGCCATGCGCCCCAGAATGTGAGAGGCTAAGTGCTTCACCCGCACCCACGGCAAAATCAAAAACCGCGGGTTATAGGCAAGGAAGCGAACATTGCGTCGCCGTGCTTCCGCACTCCAGCCAATGTAGCGGTCACGCGCACCGAGATGTCGCGGCGCACTCGACCAGGCCAAACACGCAATCGGCCGCGATGGCCCCCACACCAGATACTTCAAGTGCTCGCCCACCGGCTGCTCATAGCGAAGGTAATGATGCTGTTCCAGCAGGCTGTTAAACAGCGGCTCATCCCCCGTGCGTCGCACCAGCTGAAACTCCACCGGCCCCAGCTCGCTTAGCCCGGCTTCGATCGGGGTGCTATCGATCAACAGGGGTGTAGGTCGGGCTCTTCTGGCCAGCGGATTGTGCCGCACATAACTCACCGGCGGCAACTTGATCTGGCCGGCACGGTCCAGCATGAGCAACAGGCCGCGACACACCATGTCGCGCAACGCACCATTGGCCTGGCGCCACTGCCAGGCTTCACAGAGCTTGGTCGAGAGTGTGCGGCGGCTTTCCTGCGGGTGCTGCTCGATCAGTGCGCGTATATAAAGGATGTCTTTCTGGCTGATCTTCCGGCCCCGATATCTGAACTCGACCATCGATCCGCAGTATGAACTGGTTTTTCTTGGAACGCAAGGGGTGACGCCGTGTTTTTTTGTCGTCAGGTTGATTACTTCAGCACGCTCACTCGCCGCCACATCGGCGCCGCGCGCACGCGCGACACATCGCCCGCCGCCATCAGCAACTGCACCTCATAGGCTTCCAGCGGCTTGGCTGCTCCTGATCCTTCCGGCCACCAGACGAATTTTCCTCGCGAAAGTCGTTTTTGTGCCAGCCAGTATCCTTGCCCATCGTAGGTGAGCAAGCGAATAGCAGTTCCGCTGCGGCTGCGAAACACGAACACACAGCCGGAAAAAGGATCCTCTGCCAGTTTCTCCTGACACAGTTGCGCTAGAGAGTCGATCCCTTTTCTTCCATCAACCGGCTCGATGGCCACCAGCACGCGCATCTGCGCCGTGATCTGAATCATCTCTCTGTTTCCCGCCAGGCCCGCAGCAGGCTCATCCAATCGGGCGGTGCCGCAGCTTTCCACTGAATGCGCACCTTGCCTCCGTGCAACGACTCGAACTCGATCAAGCACTCGCGCAGCATCGCTGAAGGTGGCGCGATCAGTTCGACAAATGCCGGCTTGCGTACTTTTCGTCGGCGATGGGAAACTCCGCCCAGCCGTTTTTTCAACCCTGTATAGTCCAGCCGTAACGGGTGCGCGACGGAATACACACCGTGTTCCCGGGCCAGTTCGACTGCGGCTTGCCACACCGAATCCGGCAGTTTCTTCCCCCGCGGTTGGGTACTACGAATCTGATCCAGTTGGCGTTGTAACTGCGCGATTGGCTCGGGAATGACTGCTGTGCTCATGCGGTTCGCCCTCGGCCGCTCTTCGGCGACTCCACGAACCTAACAGCGCGACTTAGCTGCCGTCACGCACGCTTGCCGAAAACTCACTTTGTTTCCAGTCATCCCGATTGTGGGACTTGTTTCTGGGGGGCTGTACCTCCTACGGCACTGGTGCTTGTCGTTCATCCCGGCGACTTCTTCAGAACCTGTCTAAAGCGAGGAGCGACCTGCACTTGAGTTTGCCCATGAGTGCCGGTTTTTATCCTCGGTAAACCCTGCATCTACAGCCTTTACCAGCCAGCGAAAACCATGGCCCGCTGTGTATAACTACAGGTAGGTACCTCACAATGAGGCAATGAGGACACGAAGGCATGGTAGCTAGGTGAGATGAAGGTAATCCCTTGAGCACCCGGAAGCTAACTTGGATGTCATCTGAACTCCCGGCTGTACTTCGTAGACTTCATGATGAGCGTACTTATTGGCTAGATCGGTGACGGTTTGACCATTCGTGGCTGTAATGAACGGGACAACTAAATACGCTACTATGAAACACCTTGTCATGATTCCCTCCGAAGTGGCATTGCCGAATTTGAAGCTTAACGCCACCAAGCTGCTGTGAACAGGCATTAGAGCAAGCGTGCGCCGTTTGTTTGCCCACCCCACGGAAGATAGAAGACCCGATCTCGGCGCTCACGCCTCCACATTTTCGGCTGGAGATTTGCCCCAACAGCTTGTATAGAAAAAATTCCTGCTCTTGCCGATAATCGCATTCGCCCATGCCGCGAAGCACAATTGACTTCGACATCGTGAAGAAGATCGGCTTAACGCTGCCGGGCGTCGAGGCAAGCACAGCATGGGGCGCACCCGCGCTCAAGGTTCGCGGAAAAATGCTGGCGTGCGTGCCTACTCGCGTAGGGCAAGGAATTGCTGTTGGCGACTTGCTGGGCATACGAGGGCGCGAGGCAGATATAGCCACCATACAACGGTCGGCCATCTCCTGGTTGATGACCTCTCTGTGTTGTTGGGGCAGGTTCCAGCGTAACCGCAGCTCTGGTATTGCCGATTTATGCAGATGCGTCCCCGCTGCCACGGTTCTTAGCACGTTTGATCTTGACCTCGATCTCCTCGATACTGCTGGCAGTGTTCATTGGTTGGGTGTTTGTCTCAATCACAATGGCAACCCATCACTCTATAGTTCACTGAGACGACCGCAGTATGAGGGTTTTAAGCGTAATCGCCTGCTAACAACAGTTAAGGAGCCGTAGAACTCGGCAGCGTGAAGTCGATGTCGGTACGCCACTCGCCGTCGCCAAGTACGATTGCTTTCGCCTGTTCCTTGTTGGGCACACCGGGATAGTACACACGAGACCGCCACTCGGGGCTTCCGGTTTGCGACAGAAGGCCTGTGCCGACAAGATAGCTACCAGATTGCCTTCCTCCGACCTCAAAATGTCCCCGTTCGTCAGCAACGACGGTGAAAGGCTGTCCTTCCGGGGAGACTGGAACAATTGCCACTTGCACGTACCTTGCTGGCTTGCCGTCCGCTGTCGTAACTCTTCCTGAAATCCTGCTATCCGTATGAAGTAGAAAATCGACATCCATGCAACCGTCCTGCAAAACGAATGTCGTCGTGTCTGGTGCCCACAGCCCCCGCTCCGTGTTGGTGGTCAAGTTATAGGAGTTCGGAGGCAGCTCAAACTCATAATGTCCCTTGTCGTCCGTCACTGCGGTGTATTCAGCGCCATCTGATACTCGCTTTGCGATTACCTTGCGACTCGGAACAGAAGCGAATTTCCACGGATTGTTGCTGACAATGCGACTCAGATTCCCGGTAAGGATGCCTGAATCTTTCAGCTGCGCCAAATGCCGCAACGTGGAAATATCTTGTTGCGCCTTCTCTATGGGCTTACTGGGGCTGTCATACGGAAGTATTAGCTCGTCGCCCTTTTGGTCACGATACAGATAGAAGAGCCATCTGTCCCCAGCCTGAATTTCTGTACGAAGACAGGCTTGGTTCGTTGTAGCGGTCACTTCGCCAACGGAGTCACCGAGGAAAATTTCATCTGGGACTAATTCCAGACGTTTGTCAGTGTCTCCTATCTCGACCGCAGTCCGGACGGTCCCTGTGAATACCCGTGCATACTGCTGCGTACCGCATATCCTCCCAGCGGAACTCCCAAGTCCGCTGTGAAGACAGGTGACCTTCTTGCCATGGTACTCACGAACCTCAGTGATTTCCGCGGACAGGGATGGCACTACGCAGGTCACCGCCAAAGCGAATAGCCGAAGTCGCCATTTCCGCGAAACCAACATAACCCGGACATTATAGGCCGGGGAGCATGACTGGCGAAATATCGCGATTACGCTCATTGAGGAGTTTCTGTGGGTATTGTGCTAGTATCTGCCTCCAATGATTGTGGTGAAAGAGACCGAGGATGGCAAGTGGGGACTGTACCTCGACGGCGTCCTTTTAGGGGACAGCAAACACCGCTACGAAGCGGACCACGCCAAACAAATACTGTTGCATTACCTCCAGAAGCATGGCGGAGAAATCCAAACTGACATTGAGCCAACTTAATTGTGCCAATCTGCTGATTCCCGAGTTGGCGAAAAATCTCAATAACGCGTTTTGACCGAAAGTCCTATTAAAGGGGATGTCAAGTGAAAAACACTTCTCCCTGCCGGAACGCCAGAAATATTTTCCGGCATCCAGCCCCATAGTACCGACACCTCTTCTTTAGCTGCTTGAACGTTCAGCCCGGTCGCAGAGCGGCCTTGTAAGCCGCGGAGCCACGGGGCCCCCGTGTTTCTTCCTTCCTGTGGGGGTTTCATGTTCGTCGTGACGGCGCCGTTCGGTTCTCTGAAACTCACAAGCTAACCTGGTTGCAGAGTTGCCAACCATGGTCCTATCTGAGACTCGTGGCCTATAGCTTTGTTGGATCATGCGAGGGGCTGTGACTTGGAAAGCGGTTGAAGTGACTGTCCGGCGAAAACGATCTTGACCGGACTTCATCTCCCATGATGAGTACCCTAGGAGCTACAGCGGGAAGGCAACGACCTGTCGAAAGCGCTCCGACAACGTACCTGCGATCGAAAGATCGGCATCGGAACCGCGAGGTAACGATGCATCTGCCAGCATCGAGGTGGTGAGGGCCCAGGGTTGATAGCACGGTGAGCATA
>Ga0210393_10001611_pt1 | contig 18802 bp, 12 predicted proteins | sample IncBWC27OmetaG_FD_160068 | JGI IMG/M metagenome (GOLD analysis project Ga0210393, IMG submission 160068) | Forest soil microbial communities from Barre Woods Harvard Forest LTER site, Petersham, Massachusetts, United States - Inc-BW-C-27-O ... | reverse complement strand
GTTCAGACACCGGCTGGGCACCCACCTGCGGACCTTGTTCATAGTGCTGCTGAGCGTGCTGACGGTCGCCTCGTTCGTCTACGCGATCGTCGCTCATCAGGCCAACCAGTCGGTCGCCTACTACGACAGCTTCGCGCGCGCGTGGGAGTTGCTGCTGGGCGCACTCCTCGGTGCGCTGGTGCCTTACATCCGCTGGCCGATGTGGCTACGCACCGCGATCGCCACCGTCGCGCTGGCGGCAATCGTGTCGTGCGGGGCCCTGATCGACGGCGTCAAGGAATTCCCCGGCCCGTGGGCACTGGTGCCGGTCGGGGCCACCATGCTGATGATCCTTGCCGGGGCCAACCTGCAGGGCCGTCCCGACACTCGGATGCCGCTGCCGAATCGGCTGTTGGCGGCCGGGCCGCTGGTGGCGCTGGGCGCAATGGCGTACTCGCTGTATCTGTGGCACTGGCCGCTGCTGATCTTCTGGCTGTCCTTTACCGGCCACCGGCACGCCAACTTTGTCGACGGCACGGTAATACTGCTGGTGTCGGGAGTGCTGGCGCACCTGACCACCCGGCTCGTCGAGGACCCGCTGCGGTATCGGACACCAAACGGCGCTGCCGCACCGGCACCCGCCATCCCCTGGCCGGCACGCCCCGGCCGGCCGACGATGGCGCTGGGGTCGGCGGTGGTGCTGCTGGCCGTCACGCTCACCGCAACCTCGTTCACCTGGCGTCAGCACGTGACGGTCCTGCGCGCCGCGGGTAAGGAGCTCAGCGTGCTCAACCCGCAGGACTATCCCGGCGCTCGTGCCCTGACCGAACACGCGCGGGTCGCCACGCTACCGATACGGCCCACCGTCCTGGAGGTCAAGCAAGACATCCCGGCCTCGACCAGGGATGGGTGCATCAGTGACTTCGTCAACCCGACAGTCGTCAACTGCACCTACGGCGACGTGGCGGCCACCCGGACCATCGCCCTGGCCGGCGGATCGCACGCCGAACACTGGCTGCCCGCACTGGACCTGCTCGGCCACGCACACCACTTCAAGGTGGTGACATATCTCAAGATGGGCTGCCCGTTGTCCACCGAGCAAGTGCCACTGATCATGGGCAACAACGCCCCTTACCCGCAGTGCCGCGAGTGGGTCCAACGGACGATCAGCAAGCTGATCACCGACCGTCCCGACTACGTGTTCACCACAACGACGCGGCCGTGGAACATCAAGACCGGCGACGTGATGCCCGCTACCTACATCGGGATCTGGCAAACGTTGTCTGACAACAACATTCCGATCCTCGGGGTGCGCGACACCCCCTGGCTTGTCAAAAACGGCCAACCGTTCGATCCGGCGGACTGCCTGGCCAAGGGCGGCAATGCGCAGTCGTGCGCGATCAAGCGTTCCGATGCGCTGGCAGATCGCAATCAGACCCTCGACTTCGTCGCGCAGTTCCCGCTGCTCAAGGTGCTCGACATGTCGGACGCGATATGCCGCACCGACGTCTGCCGCCCGGTCGAAGGAAACGTGCTGATCTTCCACGGCGCTCATCACATCACCCCGACCTACATGCGGACCATGGCTCACGAACTCGGCCGGCAGATCGCGGCCAACACCGGCTGGTGGTGACGCAGCCCCGGCCAGCCGACGCGGATAAGGTCGAGAGATGCCGTCGAACAATCCACCCGCGACTTCGGGCGTCGCGGCACCTGACACCGACGAATCCGCACCCACCCTGCCCACCGTGTGGCCGGGCACTGCCTATCCGCTCGGGGCCGCCTATGACGGCGCAGGAACTAACTTTTCGTTGTTCTCCGAAATCGCCGACAAGGTCGAGTTGTGTCTGATCGACGACAAGGGTGGCGAGTCGCGGATCCCACTCGACGAGGTCGACGGATACGTCTGGCACGCGTATCTGCCGAACATCACCCCGGGCCAGCGCTACGGCTTTCGCGTCTACGGGCCATTCGATCCGGCTGCCGGCCACCGGTGCGACCCGAGCAAGCTGCTGCTCGACCCGTACGGGAAGGCTTTCTACGGTGATTTCAGCTTCGGCCAGGCGCTGTACTCCTATGACATGAACGCCGTCGACCCGGAGGGCCCCAACGCCAATGGAGCCGATACCGGCACTCCCCCGATGGTCGACTCGCTCGGCCACACCATGACCAGCGTGGTGAGCAACCCCTTCTTCGACTGGGGGTCCGACCGGGCGCCGCTCACCCCGTACCACGAAACGGTCATCTACGAAGCCCATGTCAAGGGCATGACGCAGACCCACCCTGGCATCCCCGAGGGGCTCCGGGGCACTTATGCCGGGCTGGCCCACCCGGTGATCATCGAGCACCTCAAGTCGCTGAATGTCACCGCGCTCGAACTGATGCCGGTTCACCAATTCATGCACGACTCCCGGCTGCTGGACTTGGGCTTGCGAAACTATTGGGGCTACAACACGTTCGGCTTCTTCGCCCCCCACAGCCAATACGCTTCCAACCGCAAGGCCAGCGTCGCCGAGTTCAAAACCATGGTGCGCAGCCTTCACGAAGCCGGCATCGAAGTCATTCTCGACGTGGTCTACAACCACACCGCTGAAGGCAATCATCTGGGGCCGACCATCAACTTCCGTGGCATCGACAACGCCGCCTACTACCGGCTTGTCGACGAGGACCTGCGGTTGTACAAGGACTTCACCGGCACCGGCAACAGCCTCAACGCCCGTCATCCGCACGTCCTGCAGCTGATCATGGACTCGCTGCGCTACTGGGTGACCGAAATGCACGTCGACGGCTTCCGGTTCGACCTGGCTTCCACGTTGGCCCGCGAATTGCATGACGTCGACCGATTGAGCGCGTTCTTCGACCTGGTGCAGCAGGATCCGATAGTCAGCCAGGTCAAGCTGATCGCTGAGCCGTGGGATGTTGGCGAGGGCGGCTATCAGGTCGGCAACTTTCCCGGTTTGTGGACCGAGTGGAACGGGAAGTACCGGGATACTGTGCGTGACTACTGGCGGGGCGAGCCCGCGACCCTTGGCGAGTTCGCCTCCCGGCTGACCGGGTCGTCAGACCTCTACGAGGACACCGGCCGACGCCCCAGCGCGAGTATCAATTTCGTCACCGCCCACGACGGGTTCACCCTCAACGACCTGGTGTCCTACAACGAAAAGCACAACGAGGCCAACGGCGAAGACAATCGCGACGGAGAAAGCCACAACCGGTCGTGGAACTGTGGCGTGGAGGGCCCCACCGATGACCCCGACATCGTGGAGCTGCGGTGCCGCCAGATGCGCAATTTCTGGGCCACCCTGATGGTCAGCCAGGGCACACCGATGATCGCCCACGGCGACGAGATCGGGCGGTCCCAGAACGGCAACAACAACGTCTATTGCCAGGACTCCGAATTGTCCTGGATGGATTGGTCTTTGGTCGACAAGAACGCCGACCTGCTGGCATTCGCCCGCAAGGTGACCACCTTGCGCAAGAACCATCCGGCGTTCCGCCGACGCCGATTCTTCGAGGGCGAGCCGATCCGAACGGGCGACGAGGTTCGCGATATCGCCTGGTTGACACCGGGCGGCCGGGAGATGACACATGAGGACTGGGACAAGAGCTTCCACCATCGATGTGTCGCGGTGTTTCTCAACGGCGATGCCATCACCGCACCCGATGCCCGCGGCGAGCAGGTGGTTGACGACTCATTTCTGTTGTGCTTCAACGCCCACGATGACTACATCGAGTTCGTCGCGCCGCAAGACGATTATGCGCGGGAGTGGACCGTGGAGCTGGACACCAACCACCCCGGTGCCGCCGATTCGGTGGTGGCGGCCGAAGAGAAGATAGAAGTTCCGGCGCGTTCGTTACTGATCCTGCGTAAGACCGCCTGACATATGGTTTTTTCGGTCCGAGCCACCTACCGGTTACAACTGCGTGGTGAGTCCAGCGGATTCGGGTTCACCTTCGCCGATGCCGAGGAGCTGCTGGATTACCTCGACGACCTCGGGATATCGCATCTCTACCTGTCACCCGTCATGACCGCGGTCCGCGGGTCCAGCCATGGATACGACGTCACCGACCCGACGACCGTGTCACCGGAGCTGGGCGGTCCCGACGGCCTGGCGCGGCTGTCAGCGGCGGCCCGCGCGCGCGGCATGGGCCTGGTCGTCGACATCGTGCCCAACCACGTCGGCATCGACAAACCCGAGCAGAACGCGCGGTGGTGGGACGTGTTGCGGCACGGTCGATCCTCGCCGCATGCGGCATTCTTCGATATCGACTGGGACCTTGACGATGGCCGAATTATCTTGCCGCTGTTAGGTTCCGACGATGACGCCGCCAACCTGACAGTCGACGGGGACCTGCTGCGCCTGGGGGACCTGGCGCTTCCCGTTGCCCCCGGCACCGCGGACGGCCCCGACCTGCAAGTGCACGACCGCCAGCACTACCGGTTGGCGGGCTGGCGAAACGGAGTCTGCGGTTATCGCCGCTTCTTTTCAATCACCTCGCTGGCCGGCTTGCGGCAAGAAGATCGCGCGGTGTTCGACGACAGCCACACCGAAGTCGCCCGCTGGTTCGCCGAGGGGCTCGTCGACGGCGTGCGCATCGACCACCCCGACGGATTGTCCGATCCCTGCGGGTATTTGGCCTGGCTGCGCGACCTGGTCGGTCCGGACGCCTGGATCGTGATCGAAAAGATCTTGGCCGTCGACGAGGCGCTGGAGCCCACGCTGCCCGTGGCCGGCACGACCGGCTATGACGTGTTGCGAGAAGTGGGCGGAGTCTTCATCGACCCGGCGGGGGCACCCGCGCTAACCGCGCTCGTCGACTCCGCCGGAATGGACTACCAAGCGATACCGAATCTGTTGGCCGACCTCAAGCTCCATGCGGCTACCGACACCCTGGCCAGCGAACTGGGTAGGCTGCGGCGGTCTATCGTCGTCGCGGCCGGCACCGATCATCCGTTGCTGCCCGACGCGGTGGCTGCCTTGCTCAGCCACATCGGGGTCTACCGCTGCGATTACCCCGGCCTGGCCGCGATCCTGCCCACCGCGTTGGCCGAAACCCAAACGGCATCGCCACAATTGGGGCCGGCGCTACAGGTGCTCGCCGCCGCGCTGGCCGGTCGCGGCGAACCCGCCACGCGCCTGCAGCAGTTGTGCGGCGCGGTGACCGCCAAGGCAGCCGAGGACTGCTTGTTCTACCGCGATGCCCGGTTGGTCTCGCTGAACGAGGTGGGCGGCGAACCACGCCGGTTTGGTGTGGGCGCCGCAGAGTTTCACCACAGCGCTGCCACCCGCGCCCGGATGTGGCCGCAGGCGATGACCACGCTGACCACTCACGACACCAAGCGCGGCGAGGACGTGCGTGCCCGCATCGGTGTGCTGTCGCAGGTGCCGTCGCTATGGACCGATTTCCTCGCCCGCTGGGAAATCGAGGCCCCCTCCCCCGATCTCGCAACCGGACAGTTCCTGTGGCAGAACATCTTCGGCGTGTGGCCGGTGACCGGTGTGGTCACCGACCAGCTGCGCGATCGGCTGCACGGCTATGCCGAGAAGGCGATCCGGGAAGCGGCCTTGCATACCTCATGGAACGAGCCGGACACCGCTTTCGAGGAGGCGGTGCACCGGTGGCTGGATACCGTGCTGGACGGGCCGGTGGCATCCGCACTGACCAAGCTTGTCGCTCAACTGAATCCGCACGCCGCAAGTGACGCGCTAGGTCAGAAGCTGCTCGCGCTGACCGTGCCCGGCATACCCGACGTCTACCAGGGCACCGAGCTGTGGGACGACAGCCTGGTCGACCCGGACAACCGCCGCCCGGTCGACTATGCCGCTCGCAGAGCCGCACTGAAAGAGTTGCAGCATCCGAAAATGCGCGTCGTCACCACGGCGCTTCGGCTGCGGCGCTCCCGTCCAGACAGCTTTCTGCGCGGCGGATACTTTCCCGTGCTGGCCAGCGGGCAGGCCAGCGATCATGTGGTGGCATTCCGCCGCGGCGACGACATCCTGGTCGCGGTGACCCGCTGGACGGTGCGACTGGCCGAAACGGGCTGGGGTAACACCGTGGTGCCGCTACCCGACGGCTCCTGGACCGACACGCTCACCGGCGCCATGGCAAGCGGACCGACGTCAGCCGCCGAATTGTTCGCGGACCTGCCCGTCGTCCTGCTGGAGCGCGACCATGAGTGAATTCCGGGTTTGGGCACCCGAACCCGCGCTGGTGCGCCTCGATGTCGACGGCGAGGTGCACGCGATGATGCGCTCCAATGACGGCTGGTGGCACAGGTCAATCGAGACCGCACCGGACGCCAGGTACGGATACCTGCTCGACGACGACCCCACCGTACTGCCCGACCCGCGATCACCGCGCCAACCCGACGGGGTGCACGCCCGCTCGCAGCTCTGGGACCCCGCGACCGCGGCCTGGACGGACAACACCTGGCCTGGCCGGTCGGTCGAAGGCGCGGTGATCTATGAGCTACACGTCGGCACCTTCACCGGCGAGGGCACTTTCGACTCGGCCATTGAACGGCTGGACTACCTGGCCGATCTCGGAGTCGACTTCGTCGAGCTGATGCCCGTCAATTCCTTTGCCGGCACCCACGGGTGGGGATATGACGGCGTGTTGTGGTACAGCGTGCACGAACCCTATGGCGGTCCCGAGGGGTTGGTTCGCTTCGTCGATGCGTGCCACGCACGTGGCTTGGGGGTATTGATCGACGCGGTGTTCAACCATTTCGGCCCGTCGGGCAACTACCTGCCACGGTTCGGCCCATACCTCTCGTCGGCAAGCAATCCGTGGGGGGAAGGCATCAACATCGCCGACGCCAACTCAGACGAGGTCCGGCGCTACATCATCGGGTGCGCGCTGCGCTGGATGCGCGGCTTCCATGCCGACGGTCTGCGGCTGGACGCGGTACACGCGCTGGTGGACACCACGGCCATCCACATCCTCGAGGAGCTCGCGACCGAAACCGACTGGCTGTCAAGGCAGGTGGGCCGTCCGCTGTCGCTGGTCGCCGAAAGCGATCTCAATGACCCGCGACTGATCACCCCACGCGACCACAACGGCTACGGGATAACCGCGCAATGGGATGACGATATCCATCACGCCATCCACACCGCGGTATCCGGCGAGCGTCAAGGCTATTACGCCGACTTCGGCTCACTGGCCACACTGGCGGAGACACTGCGCCGCGGGTACTTTCACGCCGGCACCTATTCGTCGTTCCGCCGGCGCCGGCACGGGCGTCCGCTGGACACCTCGACCATCCCCGCGACCAGGCTGCTCGCCTACACCTGCACCCACGATCAGGTGGGCAATCGCGCTCTCGGCGATCGCCCATCACAGCGCCTGACCGCCGGTCAGCTGGCGATTAAGGCCGCTCTCGTGCTCGGATCTCCCCACACTGCAATGCTTTTCATGGGTGAGGAATGGGGAGCGTCGACCCCATTCCAGTTTTTCAGCTCACATCCCGAGCCCGAGTTGGCCCGGGCCACCGCGGAAGGCCGTAAAGCTGAGTTCGCCGAGCACGGCTGGGACGCCGACGAAATACCCGACCCGCAGGACCCGCAGACATTTCAGCGTTCCAAGTTGAATTGGGACGAAGTCGGCGCCGGCGAGCATATCCGGTTGCTCCGGCTCTATCGCGATCTGATCGCCTTGCGCCGCAGCGAGGCGGACCTGGCCGATCCGTGGCTGGAACACCTTGCCGTGGGTTATGACGAGGAGCAGGACTGGATTGTTTTGTGCCGCGGCCAGTTACGTATCGTGTGCAACCTGAGCGCCGAGCCGGTGACGGTCCCGGTCGCCGGTGAAGTGGTGCTGGCGTGGGGTACGCCGACGGTAAAGGCCGATAGCACTGTGCTGGACGGGCATTCCTTCACCATTTTGCGGATGGCGGGCTGAGCTACACGCTGGAACGACCGGTACTGCGCACCGCATCGGCGACCGCGTCGGCGAGTGGGTCGATCTCGTCGGCGGCCAGGTCCGCGATGGTGATGCGCATGCCCGGCCCGGTGCGAATGCGAAACCGTGTTCCCGGCGCCGCGGCCCAGCCCGCGTTGAGCAGCCGGGTGATCGCGACGGTCTCGTCTGGGACTGGGATCCACAGGTTGAGCCCGGACCGGCCGAAAGCGGTGACCTCGCGCTCGGCCAAGGCGGTGCGCAACCGCGTGCGGGTGCCGCTGTATTGCTGCTCGGCCGTACGGATAAGCCGCGTCGCAGCGTCGTCCGACCACAAGCTGACCGCGAGTCCTTGCAGTACGTGGCTCACCCAGCCCGGCCCGAGCCGCAGTCGGCCATACACCCGCTCGACAGTGCGGTGGTCTCCGGCCAGGACAGCCACGCGCAGGTCGGGACCGAACGCCTTGGATGCCGACCGCACGAATGCCCAACGGGTGGTCGATCCGGCCAAGGTGTGCAGCAGCGCGCCGGAAATGCCTGCGCAGTGGTCGTCTTCGACAAGCAGCACCTCGTCGGACCGGTCGGCCAACACGCTGCGTAACGCCTCAGCGCGATCCGCGGATAGCGCCGCACCGGTCGGGTTCTGCGCACGATTGGTGACAACCAGCGCACGCACCCCGCGAGCTAGCGCCCGAGCGACGTCGGCAACCAGCGGTCCGTCGTCGTCGACCCGCACGGGCTCGGCCGAAAGCCCCAGCGCGGCAAGCAGATCCAGCATGTTGGCCCAGCCGGGATCCTCGACGGCCACCCGGTCACCCGGACGCAGGTGCGCGGTGAGCGCCCGCTCGATGCCATCCAGCGCACCGCTGGTCACCGCGAGTTGATCGGCCGGAACGCCGTCGGCGCTCAGCGCTGCACGGGCGTAGTCGACCAACTCGGGCGACATCGCCGGCTCCCCGTACAGCACCGGGCGGCGGACGACCGGAGTGGCCTGCGGGACGGCCGCGATGGGTAGCAGGGCGGGATCCGGGTTGCCGGTGGACAGATCGCGGACCCCGGCGGGAACGTCAAGCCCAAGCAGGGAGCGCGGTGTGGTCGCGGGACGGTGGCGCACTCGCGTGCCGCGCCGGCCCGCAGTTTCGACCGCCCCGCGATCGCGCAGCAAGCGGTAGGCCGCGGCGGCGGTGTTGGCGTTCACACCGAGGTGAGTGGCCAGGTCCCGGACCGGCGGCAGTGCGTCGCCCGGCGCCAGCCTGCCTGTCGAGATCGCCTCTTCGACGTCGGCGGCTATGGATTCCGCCCCGGTTCCCGCTATGCTGTATTGTACTGTCACATAGTATATTATGTACTATTACAAATGTGAAGGCAATCCGTTGGAAACCGCATACCAACCCACACCGCGCACGACGCCCACCCGCTATCGGGAACGCGCCCGCTACGACCGCGAAATCGTGCACCGGGTGCTGGATGAGTCCCTGATCTGTCACCTGGGCTACCTCAGCGCCGGCAGGCCGGTGGTCTTGCCGACGACGCATGCCCGCCTCGATGAAACCCTCTACCTGCACGGCTCCACCGGCAGCGGCCCGATGGTCGCCGCCAGGGCGGCGCCGTCGGGCCTGCCCGTCTGCGTCACCGCCACCCTCGTCGACGGGCTGGTGCTGGCCCGCTCTGCGCTACACCATTCGCTGATGTACCGCTCAGTTGTCGTGGTAGGCGATGCACGCGTTGTCGAAGATCCGGCGGAGAAGCTGCGGGCGCTGCACACGCTGCTCGATCACATCGCACCGGGGCGCGCCGCCGACTGCAGGACCCCGAATGCACGTGAGCTCGCCGCAACGGCAGTGCTCGCGCTTGACCTCGTCGAGGTTTCCGCCAAGGTACGCAGCGGCGGGCCAGTCGACGAGCCGGAGGATTGCACGCTTCCGCACTGGGCCGGCGTGGTGCCGCTGAGCCTGACGGGCGGAGCACCTGTGCCGGCTGACGACCTTGATCCCACCACCCCGGTGCCGCCGTATCTGACCGGCTACTCGCGTTAGGTCAACGGCTACAGCAACAGGTACCGGTAAGCCGGCGAACCGGGCTGGAGGGTTTCGACGTGGATTTCCGTCGCCCGCATCCGGGCCAGCAGACCATCGAGATCCGCCGACGATCCCAGCTGGATGCCCACCAGCGCCTCACCGGTTGCTCGATTGTTGCGCTTGACGTACTCGAACAAGGTGATGTCGTCATTGGGTCCGAGTACCTCGTCGAGGAACCGGCGCAGCGCACCGGGCTCTTGCGGGAAGTCCACCAGGAAGTAGTGCTTGAGGCCGAGGTGCACCAGCGAGCGCTCCAGCACCTCGCCGTAGCGCGAGACGTCGTTGTTGCCGCCTGAGACCAGGCAAACCACCGTCGACCCTGGCTCGACGTCGGCTTCCAGCAGACCCGCCACCGACAGCGCGCCGGCCGGCTCGGCGATGATGCCCTCGTTCTGATAGAGGTCGAGCATTGCGGTGCACACCGCGCCCTCGTCGATCGTCGTGATCGACACCATGTCACCGGCGGCGGCCAGCACCGCGTAGGTCAGCGTTCCGGCCCGTTTCACCGCGGCACCATCGACAAACTGGTCGACGTGGTCCAGCGTCACCGGCTCGCCGGCGGCCAGCGCGGCCATCATCGCGGCGGCACCCGCCGGCTCGATACCCAAAACCGCAGTGTTCGCCGTCCGCTCGGCCAGATAGGTGGTGATGCCGGCGATGCAACCGCCGCCGCCCACCGGGACCACCACCAGGTCAGGCTCGCTGTCGAGTTGAGAAAGCAGTTCGACCGCAATGGTGCCCTGGCCGGCGATGGTGCGCAGGTCGTCGTACGGCGGCACCAGCGTGGCGCCGGTGCGTTGGACGTCGTCGAGCGCCGCCTCAGCAGCGAGATCGTAGGTCGATCCCCCCACGATCAGCTCGATGAACTTCCCGCCGTGGTAGCGGATCCGGTCAAGCTTTTGCTGGGGCGTCTTGTTCGGCACATAGACGCGGCCGTGCACGCCCAGCGCCCGGCATGCATACGCAAAGCCCTGCGCATGGTTACCCGCCGAGGAGCACACCACGCCGGCGCCAATCTCCTCGTCGGAGAGTTGCACCAGCAGGTTGTAGGCGCCGCGCAGCTTGTAGGAGCGCACTATCTGCAGGTCTTCGCGCTTGAGGTAGACCTGCGCGCGGGTGATCTCCGACAGCCGATCGCTCAGCTGCAATGGGGTGGGCGTGACCACCGGGGCGATCCGCTGCGCCGCATTGTCAATGTCAGCCGCGGACAGCAGTAAGGTGCTCGGGCTCTGGCTCAGTTCAGCGGACACCGGTCAATGGTGCCACGCAGTACTCTTCCGCGTGGCTAACCGGCTGATTTCACCGGAGTCAGCACGAACACCGGAATCTGGCGGTCGGTCTTTTTCTGGTAGTCGGCGTAGTCCGGCCAGGCCTCGACGGCGCGCTCCCACCAGGTGGCTTTCTGCTCACCGAACACCTCGCGGGCGTCGTAATCCCGGGTGACGGTGCCGTCTTGCAGCTCGACGCGTGGGTTCTTGGCGATGTTGTAGTACCAGACCGGGTTCTTCGGGGCCCCGCCGAGTGAGGCGACAACCGCATACTCGCCGTTGTGCTCGACGCGCATCAATGGGGTTTTGCGGAGTTTGCCCGTCTTGGCTCCGACGGTGATCAGCAGGATGATGGGCTTGCCCTTCATGTCCGCGGCCTCTTGTCCGCCGGATTCGGCGTACTTGTCGGCTTGTTCGCGGGACCAATCCAAGGGGCTGGGTGCGTATTCACCTGAAAGCGGCATACCCATCACTTTACGGCCGCAGTCGTTATTGCCGCTTCTCGTGTTGTTTCTGAGCAAAGGAACGAAGATGACGGCGGGTCTGGTGATCCGGTGTGCCGGCCTCGCCGTCGCGGTGTCTGCCCTTCGTGTAGTCGCCTTGCCACTCCACTCGCCCTCCCGCAGCAACGCTCGCCGCCGCCTGAATTCGCCCTTCGTCGTCACGTGAGCGAAGGAAGAGCTCATGCTTGCGCTGCAGATCTTCATCAGACTCGATGGGCCTGAGCTCGGGAGCGAACTCTTCAAGCTCGGCTCGGCGCTGCGGAACGATCATGCAGATCGGCTCGTCGACCTCGAATCGCACCGGCATCATCTTGCGGGTGAATTTCCAGCTCATGCTGAAACTCGCACTTGCCCAGTCGGTTTCGACTATGCCCTCTAACGGAGTCACGGCGTCCTTCGGATAGTTCGCCGGCCCGCGGACCAACAAGTTGTAACCCGCCGGAGTGCGGAACAACATCGGCAGATGCCAGGTCAGGATGCCGTAACCGAAATGGCTGGAGGGCAGGAACTGGCCGGGATCGCGACTATCTGGTGCGATAATCACGTCCACGCCGCCTTGACCCATCCACGTAGCGGTGAACCCGCACGGATTGCGCAGCTCCCAGCCACTCTGGTTAGCGATGAGCATCGGCAAACACCGATTAGGCCAACCGATACGCATCTCCGACATCTCTGACATCCACGTCCGGCTAATCGGTGCCGGACCGATCGGCGGCGCATTGTCGCGGGTGATGAACCCGATCAGTGGACGGGCCTGGGTGTTGGACGTGTCACTCGACGTTTGGAATCCCCTCCCCCATAGCACATGTCATGCGTTGGCGGCTCGGCCCGTTAGGCCTTCCTAGCGGGCAGTTTAGCGCGAAGGGCTGTTTACCGCGTTCTGGCTAGCTCGGCGATGGTGTTGACCCGTCGGACGGCGGTAGCGATCTCGTCGGCGAACTGCCGTCGTCGTTGTGCCACATCCAGGTACTCAAAGCCGTCGACCAGCTCGCGATGCCGAGCCAAGCGCAGCCCGGTCTTGAACAGTTCCATCGACCTCGACTCGGCGCTGGCGATTCTGCGCTGCAGCTCCCACTGCTTGCCCATCTCAAGACACTCGGCGAGGAATGCTTCCTCGTCGAACGATTCGTCCTCGTGGGCGGCCAGCCGGTCAGCCACGATGTGATACGCATCGAGGAACGGCCGCAACACCAGATGTGCCAGCAGCAGATCGGCCGATTCCAATAGCCGCCGTATATCGGCAGCGGCAGCGGATTTGGTGGTGTCTTCCACTGGTCCGATCAGACGCACCTCGTCGGCGAGATCCTTCTCAAACTGCGCGCGTGCGGAGAACAAGAACTCAAACTTCAGCAACTCGCGCAGACTTAGCGCCTCGTCGCGCACTGTTGCCGGTAAAACCAAGCCGTCCACGGATGTCTCTGAAGCGGCCAGCAACGCCGTCTCGGCAATGGCGCGATCGACCAAGATGTGGATGGCGGTGTTCCGGTAGAACGCCGCGACCAGGTGTTGGTCCTTGCCGATACCCCACACCGCTTCGGTGCCGGCGTCATAGACGCTGACCACACCGGAGGCGACGAGCTGGTGCAACGTCCACCGGATCGTGGATCGATTCGTCAGGTCGGCCGCACCGGCCACCGTCCAGTTCCGTGCCGCGATGTAGCTCGCCAGCGGTCGCACGGTGGCAAGTACCTCGCTGATGGACAACGACCGGTCCGCACCCAGCAGCGCGAGACTTACCACCGCAGTGGGGGTGACCGGTGTCGCGCGGTTGATCCGGTGTTCGACGTCCAGTGCGATGCGTTCAATTTCGGTCCCGGTCCCCGATTCGTCGGCGCGCAACTCCTCGAGGCGCTTGCGCAGCGGCAGCGGTTCGCCGAAGTCCAGGTAAGCGCGGCCGAGTCGCTCGCCTTGCTGTCGCGCGAGCCGGATCAGGAAGCGAAGGTCTTCGGGCCGTTTCACCGCACCGTAGGCCTCGGTGGTCATGGCTTCCACCTCGTGCAGCTGGTCGTACACGATGGAGGTCGGCACCAAATACACCTCAGGACCGTCGATTTCGTCGACGGCGTCGGTGATGTACCGCAGGATCCCGAACACCGGAGGTCGCAGTTTGCCGGTCCTGGTCCGGCCCCCTTCGATCGACCAGGTCAGGTTGGCGTGGTTTTGCACCAGCTGCGCGATGTAGGCGCGTAATGCGAACCGGTAGATGGGAATATCTTTGGTCTGACGCCGGATGAAGATCGTCCCGGTGCGCTTGGCCCAAACGCCCAGCGGGAAGAAGTTCAAGTTCGACCCGCCGAATGTCAGCGCGGGCGAAAGCCGGTTGGCCACGATCATCTCGGGCAGCAGCATGCCGTCCAAGTAGGAGCGATGGGAAAACGCAAACGCCAACGTCGCCTTGCGATCCAGTTTGCGCAGCTGCGCGATCTGGTCCTCGTCGACCAGCACGTCATAGGCCCGTATGAGCCAGCGACTGAAGCCGCGCCAGGCTTCCACCGCCCGCTCGTCCAACGAGGCCGCCATCTCGCGCAGGTATCCCGCTGCCTCGGCGCGCACGCTGTGCGGGTCGCGGCCGAGCTCGTCTGCCAGCTTGTCGAGCCGCTCGACATACCACGGCGCAGCCAACAGCTGAACAACCTCGCCAGGGTCAGTCGACAACGGCGTCACCGATTCATCAAGAATTCCGGTGCGTTGCAGCATCTTTCGCGCTGCTGCGCGGCCGAGCTCGCGCGCCGTCGCCATGCGTTTCCCGCTCATGCCTGTTGCACCGTTGCAGCTTCGGCAGGCTCGTGGACCTCCGGATGTACTTCGCGCGCGTAGAGTTCTTCGATCTCGGCGGCATATTTCGCCATGATCGGCTTGCGCTTCAGCTTCATCGTCAGCGTTATCTCGTCGCCGCCCGGCTCCCATAACGTCGGCAAAACCCGGAAGCGCTTAATCTGTTCCACCCGCGATAGTTTGGCGTTGCCTTCGGCCACACCCGCAGCTATCCGCGCGATCACCTCCGGGTCGGCTGCCAGCGCGACGGGTGACGCGTCGGAAAGGCCGTGCTGGGCCGCGTACGGGCCCACCGAGTCGGCGTCGAAGACCATGAGCGCGGCGTTGTACGGTCGTCCGTCGCCGATCGTGATCATCACGCCGACCATCGGGCAGGCGGCCAGGATGGCGTTCTCGATGTTAGCCGGGGACATGTTCTTTCCGGCCGCATTGATGATCAACTCCTTCTTGCGGTCGACCACCCGCAGATAGCCGTCGGCGTCGATGTCGACGATGTCGCCGGTGTGCAGCCAGCCGTCTTCGTCGATCGCCTCCGCGGTCTTCGCCGGTTCCTTGCGGTAGCCCTTCATCACCAGCGGACCGCGGACCAGATACTCGCCGTCGTCGGCGATCTTGCCCTCCAGCCCGGGAAGCAGCTTGCCGACGGCGCCTAGGCGCGCATCGCGGGGATGGATGACGCTGGCGGCGCAGCTCAACTCGGACATTCCCCAAAGCTCGGCGATCGGGATGCCGATGCCGGCGAAGAAAGCCAGCGTCTCTTTGGGGATCGGCGCCGCTCCCGAGAGCGCCCACCGGAGCTCTCCGAAGCCGAGCTGCTCCCGTAGCTTCGACAGCACCAACTCGTCGGCCTTGGCCCACTCCGCGGCGCCATCGTCGGACATCGGCTCGCCGGCGAGCAGGGCGCCGGCGCGTTTTGCAGCCACCGACATCGCCCACTGCATTGCCTGCCGCTTCGCGTCGTCCGTCTCGTGGCTGACGGTGAATTCGATTGCGGCCTTGAGCTTTTCCCATACCCGGGGCACCGCGCCCCAAACCGTGGGCCGCACGTCGGGCAGCGCTGCCGCGATCGCGCGCCCGTCGGACACAACTGTGACCTGGGTACCGAACATCTCCTGGCAATACAGCCCGGTCATCCGGTCGGCGATGTGCGCGGACGGGAGAAATGACGTGATCCGGTCACCGAATTGGATTCCGAGCACGGCGTCGAGGCCGTAACCCTCGAACAGCAGGTTGGTATGGGTCATCTCCACGCCCTTGGGGTTCCCGGTGGTCCCCGATGTATAGATGAGCGTGACGACGTCGTCGGGCCGCACCGCCCGCCATGTGGACTCGAAGTCGAAATCCTTTTGCGCGGCGGCATACAGGTCGTCCACCGATATGGTGCCGGCCGGCGAACCGTCGATGCAGACTATGTGCTCGATGGCCGCACCGCTGGCGCGAATGCGGTCCGCGTACTGCTCCTCACAGATCGCGACTTTCGTGCCCGCGTTGCCGAACAGGTAGGTGAGCTGCTCGGCGGGCAGCGTGTTGTACACCGAAAACGAAGTGGCACCGACGTGTTGGGCACCAATTTCGAGCGGGTAGAACTCGATCCGGTTGGCCATCATCAGCGAAACCGTGTCGCCCCGCCGAACCCCCAAACCCGCCAGCCCCGCAGCGACCTTCCGCACCTGAACCGCAAGCTCTCGCCACGTCAACGTCTGGGTGTCGCCGGGCGTGCGGAGCGCGACGGTGTCCGGATCGATCGACGCGGTGCGCTGGAACGCCTCACACAAGGTGGCCGGACGCTCGGGTGTCGTCATTTGCGTTCTCCTTAGCGTCGGGTCAGCTCTGCCCTTCGTGAGCGTACGTCCGTGGTCAGGGGCACGGAATACCTTGCCCGATTTCTCCGACACAGCGACATCCCTGATCACGGGCAGTACGTTCAGATAATGCGGTCCGATCTACGCGTTGATGTCAGTGACCTCTCCCCGCTGGAGCAGACCGCATTGCTGACCCAGTACGCGCGAGCGCTCGACAGCCGATGGCCACGGCACAGCCGAGGACCACGGCCCATTCTGGGGGACGCGCTGGCCGACGACATCGTCAACAGGATTGACTACGACTTTGCTGCGCTCGGCGTGCCCAAGAGCGTGGTGTGCCAGACGTCCCTGCGCGCCAAGATGCTCGACGACCGGGTGCGCGCGTTCACCGCCGAACACCCCAACGCCGTCGTGGTGGACCTCGGCGCGGGTCTGAACACGGGCTTGTTCCGGGTGAACCCACCCGCCGCGGTCGATTGGTACAGCGTCGATCTGCCGGGCGTCATCGCATTGCGCGACCGGCTGATGCCGGCCCACGAGCGGGCTCACTCGATCACCGCATCGGTGGCCGACAACAGCTGGCCCGACATCATCCCGGCCGGCCGGCCCGCCATGGTGATCGCCGACGGGCTGTTCGCCTTTCTGTCCGAACCGGTGATCGTCGGTGTCTTCCGACGCATCACCGAGCACTTCATGTCCGGGGAGCTGGCCTTCAACGACTACGGACGCATCGGCTGGTTCAGCCGGCTCGCGGTGAAGCTGGCCCCCCAGCAGATGTTCAGCACTGTCGGCGCCCAGTGGGGCTATCCAGGGTTCAAAGACGCGCGGGTGCCGCAGACGTGGAATCCGCGGCTGACGCTAATCGAAGAATCCAGCCTGGCACACGCTCCCGAGGTTGACCTGTTTCCGGGCTGGATTCGGTTGGCTACCAAGGTATCCGGCAAGTTCGCGGCATCCGCCCGTAAAGCCAGGATACTGCGCTACCGCTTCTGACCGCCCACTACAGGAGAGGTTGTGACGATGGCAACGACGCTGATCACAGGTGCGACCGTGTGGGACGGGATCTCCGATCGGGCGGTGGCGCAACAAGTGCTGGTGGCCGACGGTCGTATCCAGCGGTTGGCGGAGGCAATCGAGGTGCCACGAGACGCGCAGGTGGTCGATCTGTCCGGCCACACCCTGACACCGGGCTTCATGGACTGCCATACGCACGTGACGTTGACACCGGAGGTCGGTCCGGCCATGGCCGCCAACTCCACCGTCGCAAAGGCGCTGAAGTCGCTGCCGGTGCTGCGGGCCTTGCTGATGAACGGATTCACCACAGTGCGCGATTTGGCCTGCGGGGATCCCGACTACCCGACGATCGACATGCGTGATGCGTTGGCGGCCAGCATCATCGACGGTCCGCGGATGGTGGTGGCGCCGCACATGATTTCCGCGCGCGGCGGCCACGGCGACTTCAGCGGAATGGTCGCCAACCAATATCAGGGCCCGTCGCGGCCACTGGAATTGGCGGCGGCCGACGGCGACGATGAGATCCGCACCAAGGTCAGGCAGGAGATCCGTGCCGGCGCCGACTGGATCAAATTCGCGGCGACCGGCGGCTTCGCCTCACCGTCGGACGATCCCGGCCACGCCACCTATAGCCAGCACGAGATGGACGTCCTCGTGGCAACGGCCACCGACCTCAATGTCCCGGTCACTCCACACAGCTACGGCGACGAAGGCATCCAGCGCGCTGTTCGCGCCGGCGTTCGCAGTATCGAACACGGAAACCTGGCCTCGGCCGAGACATTGCGGATGATGGAGGACGCCGGAGTGTTTTTGGCGCCCACCCAGTATGTGATCCTGTCCAGCGCCCGGCGCGACGAAAACGACCCCCACTGGGCCACCGTTTCGGATTCCATGCGCCGCAAATTCCAGAAGTACCGTGGCGCTTTGTTGGATGCTGCCGAGCGACTGGCCGCGAGCAAGGTCCGGATCGCATTCGGAACCGATGCCGGCATGTTCCCCCACCACGACAATTGGCGTGAGTTCCCAATGATGGTGTCCACCGGTATCACGCCCTTGCGCGCCCTGCGGGCGGCTACCAGTGTTGCGGCCGAACTACTCCGCCTCGACGATCTCGGCGTGATCGCCGAGGGCAAGATTGCCGATCTGATCGCCATGCCCGGCAATCCCTTCACCGACATCGAGGTCACGGGTCGCGTCGATTTCGTCATGAAAGGCGGTGTCATCCACAAACATCCGGCACCTGCGCCTGCGCTGGCCGGCTCAGGCCGGTAATGCGCTGTTAATGCCATACGAGCAGATGCAGGGCTGAATCATCTCGAGTCCCCGACAGCGTCATCGTCCGGGTGGACCTGGCATGAGTCAGTCCCATCGAGTGTGCGTCTGCGGCGTCCGGTGTGCGCTGACGGCGGAAAATCCTTCGAAATCCCGCCCTGGACGCACAGCCGAAGCCCTAATCGCACACTCGGTGGCGCTAAAGCCGGCTG
>Ga0210393_10001609_pt1 | contig 18805 bp, 19 predicted proteins | sample IncBWC27OmetaG_FD_160068 | JGI IMG/M metagenome (GOLD analysis project Ga0210393, IMG submission 160068) | Forest soil microbial communities from Barre Woods Harvard Forest LTER site, Petersham, Massachusetts, United States - Inc-BW-C-27-O ... | reverse complement strand
GACCCTTGCTCGCCCTCCTTCTTCATCTTGCGATGAGAAAGGTGACTTCGCTTGAGCCCCGGACGCCACGCCAACCGGAAAAACTTAAGAAGCTGTCAAAGAACGATTACTGTTCTACTCCTTCTAAGTTTTTCGTCAATCAAAAATCGCCGCCCGCAACCGCCCTGTTTTCAATCAAGTGCACACCGTCCACAGCCTCGTGCCAGTATTTGGTGCAGTTGCCTCGCGCCCCTTCGCACAGCGACCGCTCAGCCGTAGCTTCTTGCGCTCCGAGTTGAGATTCGATGAGAGGAATAGCGTTTTTGTATTCGTCTTCGAATTGTGAATAATCCGCCAAATCCGCACCGGACAAGCCCTTTGATCGTGCAGCGCGGTGAACACTTGCTGATTCGAGTACACTTTCACAATGAAAAACCTCGTTGGGACGGTTCGCTCTTTTTGTTGGGCGTTGGTGTGGCCAAAGGCTGTGATGCTTTTTCTTTTCCTCGTAGCGTTTGCGGGATCAGGCGGGGCGCAGAAGCTGGCTATCACCATTGATGATTTGCCGCAGAACGGGGCGCTGCCGCCGGGCGTGACGCGAGTCGACATCACCCGAGACACGCTTGCAGTGCTCAAGAAGCGGCATGTGCCTCCGGTGTATGGATTTATCAACGCGAAGAAACTGGAAGGCAGCGTGGATGGCGCGGAGGCTCTGAAGCTGTGGGCAGCCGCGGAGCCGTTTGGAAATCACACTTATACCCACATTGATCTCGAGGCCAACACCGCCGAGGCGTTCGAGCGCGATATGGAGCAGAACGAGCCGACGCTGGAACTACTGGCCAAACCGGGACCTGGAAAATCGGGAAACGACTGGCACTGGTTACGGTATCCGTATCTGCATGAGGGCGACACGGTGGAGAAGCGGCGCGCGGTGCGCGAGTATCTGACTAAGCACGGCTATAAGATCGCGCAAGTCACACTGGATTGGGAAGATTACATGTGGAACAGCGCCTACGCGCGCTGCGCGGCGAAAAACGACAAGAAATCGATCGAGTGGCTGCGAACAAGTTATTTGACCACAGCGTCAGACTTTCTCGACCTGGGGCGGGCTCAGGCCAAGCTGATTTATGGGCATGAAATCAATTACGTGTTGCTGATGCACCTGGGAGCGTTCAGCAGCACGATCATGCCGGATGCGCTGGACTTGCTGAAGAAAAAAGGGTTCCAGCTGGTGACGCTGGAAGAAGCGGAAAGCGATCCGATATATCAGGGCGACCCGGATATTGGCCTGCACGATGCCGGCACGCTGCTGGATCAGATGATGCAGTTGAAGCAAATTAAGTATCCGGAGCACGTTGAAAAACCTTATAAAGAGGTGCAGAGCGTTTGCCAATGAGGGGTGGGGGCGCCTGGCACGTCGAGATTCGCCGATCACTTGTTCCCGTATAATTCAGAGATCGTTATGCCTGCCTTTCTTGATCAGATTGTTGCGGCGACGCGCGGAAGAGTGTCGGCGGCGAAGCGCGGGGCCGATGTGCGCGACCTGGAACGGCGGGCGGAACGGCACGCGCCGCGCGGGTTTCGGCCGGCGCTGGAATCGAAGAGCCGGGATGGAATTGCGATTATCGCAGAGTTGAAGAAGGCTTCGCCGTCGAAGGGATTGATTCGAGCCGAGTTTCATCCGGCGGAGTTGGCCCGGGAACTGGAAGCAGCGGGCGCGGCGGCGCTGTCGGTGCTGACGGATGCGGAATTCTTTCAGGGATCGCTCGGAAATCTGCAGCGGGCTTCGGCGGCGGTGAAGATTCCGTGCCTGCGCAAAGATTTCATTGTGGATGAATTTCAGTTGCTGGAGGCGCGGGCAAATGCTGCCGATGCGGTGCTGCTGATTGTGGCGGCATTGCCGCAGGAGGAGTTGGTGACGCTGGCAACCGCGGCTCGCGAACGCGGGCTGGATGTTTTGTGTGAAGTGCACGATAGCGACGAGTTGCAGCGGGCGCTCGATGCGGGATGCGATCTGATTGGCGTGAATTCGCGCGACCTGCGGACATTTAAAGTGGATTTGGAGACGGCGTTGCGGCTGGCGGAGAGTCTTCCGAAGAATGTGGTGCGAGTAGCGGAGAGCGGGATTCATTCCGGCGCGGATGTGGCGCGGCTGCGGGCGGCGGGTTACCACGCAGTTCTAGTGGGCGAGTTGTTGATGCGGGCGGAGAGGCCTGGGGACGAGCTGCGGGAGTTGCTCGCGAGCAGCGACTCGCGGGTACCAAGTGAGCAATGATGGATTCGGCGTTACTGGCGACTGGACACTGACCACCGGCAGCTGATTTTCATGACTTGGGTGAAGATTTGCGGGATGACGAATCTGGAGGACGCGCTCGTGGCGGTGGATGCCGGGGCGGACGCTGTGGGATTCGTGTTTTATGAGAAGAGTCCGCGGTGTGTGAGCGTGGAGACGGCGCGGGAAATTGTGGAGAAATTGCCGGCGGGCGTGGAGAAAGTGGGAGTGTTTGTGGGTGCCTCAGGGGCGGTCGAAGTGGCGCTTGCATCTGGCGTGGATGCGATGCAATGGTATCTGGTTGTCGATTCAAATCCTGCGCCTCTCGAACCACATCCCCCGGAATTCCGGAAACTTCGACAATACTGCGCTATTCCATATTCGTCGTTCTTGAAGAGTGAATTTCCCGAGTCTAAGAGCGCTGCGATCCCAGGACCGATCGATGCGTTCTTTATCGATTCAGGCAATACCCAGAGTCCGGGAGGCACGGGTACGACTTTTAATTGGAGTGAAGCAGCACCTGTCCTTAGGGCTTTTGCTCAACGCACACCTGTTGTCATCGCCGGTGGACTGAAGCCGGACAACGTGGGCGAAGCGATCTCGATTTTGAGGCCTTGGGGTGTGGATGTCGTATCGGGAGTGGAAGCTTCGCCGGGGAAGAAAGATCCAGAGAAGGTGCGGGCGTTTGTGAGGACGGTGCGGGAGATCGATCGGAAGACGAGTTAGACATGGCGACGGTGGCAAGAACTACGAAGGTCTATATTTCAGCGACGAAAGTCAAAACCCCCACCCTAGCCGCAAAGAACGCAGCTAGGATGGGGCCCCCTGGCGTGTATTCTTCGCTCTCCGCTCCTGCTCGGGTGAGCGTCCCTGGGCGGTTTGGGGTTTATGGCGGGCGCTATGTGCCGGAAACTTTGATGGCGGCGCTTGAGGAACTCGAGCGCGAGTATGAGCGGGCGAAGCGGGACCGGAAATTTCAGGCGCGGCTCACGGAGTTGCTAACGACTTACGCGGGGCGTCCGACGCCGTTGTTTTTTGCGCAGCGGCTGACGAAGAAGCTGGGTGGGGCGAAGATTTATTTGAAGCGCGAAGATCTGCTGCACACCGGGGCACACAAGATTAATAACTGCTTGGGCCAGGGATTGCTGGTGGAGCGGATGGGCAAGCATCGCGTGATCGCGGAGACGGGTGCCGGACAACACGGCGTGGCGACGGCAACCGTGTGCGCGTTGCTGGGATTTGAATGCGTCGTGTATATGGGAACGGAGGACATGCGGCGGCAGGAGTTGAATGTGTTCCGCATGCGCTTGCTGGGGGCGGAGGTGCGCGGAGTCGAGTCGGGGTCGCGGACGTTGAAAGACGCGATCAACGAGGCCATGCGCGACTGGGTCACGAATGTGCGGACCACGCATTATTTGTTGGGGAGCGTGCTGGGGGCGCATCCGTATCCGACGATGGTGCGGGATTTTCATCGCGTGATTGGACGCGAGGCGCGGGCGCAGATTCTGAAAGCGGAGGGCAAATTACCTGCGGCGATTATCGCGTGCGTCGGGGGCGGGTCGAACTCGATCGGGATTTTCTACGATTTCCTTAAAGATAAGAAAGTTCAGCTGATTGGAGTCGAGGCGGGGGGACGCGGCGAGAAACTGGGCGATCATGCGGCGCGGTTTCGCGGAGGAATGCCCGGCGTGCTGCAGGGGACGTATTCCTACGTGCTGCAGGATGGAGCGGGGCAGATTGCGACGACGCATTCCGTTTCGGCGGGACTGGATTATCCCTCGATTGGTCCGGAGCACGCGGCGTTGCGGGACTCGGGGCGGGCGGAATATGTTCCGGCGTCGGACGCGGAGGCGCTGGAGGCTACAACTTTGCTGGCGCGGACGGAGGGAATTATTCCGGCGCTGGAGTCAGCGCATGCCGTTGCGGAAGTGCTGAAACGCGCGCCGAAGATGAAGAAATCGGAGGTGGTGATTGTGAATGTTTCGGGCCGCGGGGACAAGGATGTGGGGATTCTGCGGGAGAATCTAAAGCTGGATTGAACCCCTCAGAATGCAGATTCAGATCGTATACATAGGGCTGTTCGGTTTTCATTCTGCAATCTGAAATCTAACTTCTGAATTCGCTCTTATGCCTCTAACTTTTCACAAGAAACCGGCGCTGATCGTTTACGTGACGTGCGGCGACCCGAATCTACCGGCCACACGCGACATTGTGCTGGCGGCGGTTGAAGCGGGCGCGGATGTGATCGAATTAGGCGTTCCGTTCAGCGATCCGGTGGCGGATGGGCCGGTGATTCAACGGGCCAGCGAACGGGCGCTGAAGCATGGCACGTCGCTGGGGCAGGTGCTCACGCTGGCGGCGGAGGTGCGGCAACATGCACAGTCCACCGGGCTGATTATTTTCTCTTATCTCAACCCGATTCTGAGAATGGGAATGGAAAAATTCTGCCTCGTGGCGCGGGCTGCGGGCGTGGATGGCGTGCTGGTGACGGATTTGCCGGTGGAGGAAGCCGGGGATTATTTGCGGGGGATGAAGACGCATGATTTGGCGCCGGTGTTTCTGGCCGCGCCGACTAGCCCCGATGATCGACTGAAGCGGATTGCGGACGCTTCGCGCGGATTTGTGTATGCCGTGTCACGAACGGGAGTGACGGGAGCGCGGCAGCAATTGGCCGCGGATGCGCAGCAGTTGGTGCGGCGATTGCGCCGCGTGACCAAGCTGCCGATCGCGGTCGGATTTGGGATTTCGAATGCAGAGCAGTTTGCCGAGGTGGGCAAGTTTGCCGACGCAGTGGTCGTGGGCAGCGCGATTGTCGAGACAGTCGAGAGGAATCCGGGACGCGAAGCGGCGGCTGTGGGAGAATTTGTGAGCCGGCTCTCAGCTGTCAGCTCTCAGCCGTCAGCGAAGACGGGGTGAGGATGAGAGCGTCGTGCACGCCCGTTTCTGAACTGGTTCCACCGTGCGTGTTTGGTAGTCGATGGGTTTACTGATCTCTGAGAGCTGACGGCTAAGAACTGATTTCCATGGACATCGCGGACTGGCGAAAGAAAATCGATGAGCTTGACGGCAGGCTGGTGGAGCTGCTGAGCGAGCGGGCGCGCGCCGCACAGGAAATTGGGCGGCTGAAGCGTAATACGAATATGCCGATCTACGAGCCGGACCGCGAAGGGATCGTATTTTCAAATGTACAGAAGATGAATCGGGGTCCGCTGCCTGGACGGGATCTGGTGCGGATTTACGAGCGCATCATGGATGTGATGCGGAATATTCAGAAGGAAGAGATTGCGCCGGCGGCGGATGCTACGAATGCTGGCGGGACGGAACTGGACTCGGAAGTGAACGACTAGAATAGCTCTCAGCTATCAGCTTTAAGCTCACAGTCTTAAGAGCCCCAAGCTGACGGCTAAGAGCTGAAGGCTTACTTATGATTGTAGCGATGCAGGAAGCGGCGGATGAAGGACAGATTCAGCAGGTCATCGAAAACCTCGTGAAGATGGGGTTTGAGGTGCACCGGTCGACCGGCGCGCGCATGACCGTGCTGGGGGCAGTGGGCGCTGGCATCGATTTTGACATCCGTAACTTGGAGTTATTGCCCGGTGTGCAGGAAGTGCACCGCATCAGCTCGCCCTACAAGCTGGCGGGGCGGAGTTTTCGGCCCGAGGGAACTCTCGTCAAGCTGGCGAACGGAGTAGAAGTCGGCGGCAATGAGGTGGTCGTGATGGCAGGGCCGTGTTCGGTGGAGTCGCGAGAGCAGTTGTTTAGTACCGCTGAGGGTGTGGCCAAGGCTGGGGCGAAAGTCCTGCGCGGCGGGGCGTTCAAGCCGCGGAGCTCTCCGTATTCTTTTCAGGGACACGGAGAAGATGCGCTGAAGTTGCTGCGCGAGGCGGGAGACAAATTCGGACTGCTGGTGATCAGCGAGGTGATGGAGATTTCGCAGATCGTGATGATGCTGCCTTACGTGGACATCCTGCAAGTGGGCGCGCGCAACATGCAAAACTTTAATTTGCTGCGCGAACTGGGAAAAGTCCGCAAGCCGGTGCTGCTGAAACGCGGGATTGCGGCGACTCTCGAAGAATTATTGTTGTCGGCGGAATACATCATGGCGGGCGGCAACTACGAAGTGATTTTGTGCGAGCGCGGCATTCGTACGTTTGAAACCTACACGCGCAACACCATGGATATTTCGGCAATTCCGATTATCCACAAGCTATCGCATTTGCCGATGACCGCCGATCCCTCGCATGGCACCGGACGGCGGGATAAAGTTGCTCCCATGGCGCGCGCCTCGGTGGCGGCGGGCGCGGATGCCTTGCTGATTGAAGTGCATTGCGATCCGAACAAGGCTTGGTCGGACGGCGCGCAGTCGCTGTTTCCGGAGCAGTTCGCCAAGCTGATGGATGAGTTGCGGATGATTGCGCCCGCGGTGGGACGGAAGATCGCGTAGGGATTGAGTCATGGACTCATGGAGTGATTGAGGCATTGATCTGATCTTCCGGTGTCCGCTCACTTTCTAGTCGCATCGTTGATTCACTGGGTCAATCTCTCAATGACTCAATTTCTCCATGGCCATTCGGCAAATCACGATTGTTGGGACAGGGCTGATCGGCGGCTCGCTGGCGCTCGCGCTGAAGAAGCGAAAGTTTGCCGGGCGGATCGTCGGCTGCGATCGCGACGCGACGCTGGAGAAAGCGCGCAATCGTGGCGCGATTGACGAGGGGTTCGCGAATCCGGGGGATGCGGTACGGGGGAGTCAACTGGTGGTGCTGGCGACTCCCGTGCTGGCGATTGTGGATCTGATCGAGCGGCTGGGACCGGCGCTTCCGGCGAAGACTTTGTTGACGGACGTGGGCAGCACGAAGACAGCCGTGTCGACGCAGGCGCTGAAAGTTTTTGGCAAGAACGCGGGACGCCGGTTTCTGGCAGGGCATCCGATGGCAGGGAAAGAGTTGAGCGGCGTGGATAACGCGGATGCCGACTTGTTTCAGAATGCGGTGTGGTTCCTGACGCCGCTGCCCGGACAAAATCGGGAAAATTTGAGTGAGGGACTGGTTGCGGAGTTCGCGGGATGGATTGATCAGATCGGGGCACGGATTGCGATGGTGCCTCCCGACGAGCATGACCGGCTGTGCGCGTGGATCAGCCATTTGCCGCAGATGATTTCGACGGCGCTGGCGGCCGCGCTGGTGGAGGAATTTGGGGAACAGGCTCCGCTACTCGCGGCGGGTGGGCGGGCGCTGCGGGAGTTGACTCGGATTTCGGCGAGTCCCTATTCGATGTGGCGGGATGTTGCCATCACCAACAAGAAGAATATCGAGGATGCACTGTTCAAGCTGGAGCAGCGACTGGCGCACATCCGGGAGAATCTGGGGACGCGACAACTGGCGGAGGAGTTCGAAATGGCGCACCAGTTGCGGAAGATGCCGCTGAAGAAGAAGTGAGTTCACCGCGGGGACACGGAGAATAGGGCAACTGCATTGGTTAGCCACTAGCTTGATCTCTGCTGAGGAGCGGTCCAATGACTGTGCTCAAGGCCGCGGTTCTCTTGCTGCTTCTGTCGTGTTTGCCGCTACGCGCGCAGGATAAGCCTGCCGTTGTAAAGCTCACCGTGAAGCATGACGGGCAGAAGAAGCCCGCCCCCGCGAGCGTTACTCTGAGGTTCGGCAACCACTCCGTAGAAGTGGCTGTGCGAGAGGACAAGTTTGAAGTTCCTCCCGACATTGTGAAAGCGGAGAAGGTTACTTTCGCCGCGGATGTAGAAGGCGATCACATAGAGATCCCTGGTATTGCCGGCGGATTCTTTACGTGGGAAGCCTGGACCCTTCTTCTAGCGGAGCGGCGCTATGACCGGAGCACTCAAACAGGCATTCCGAAGGGCTCCAATATTCGGCTGTCGTGTGTCCTGATGTTCGACTCGGCACAGGCGGACCCCGGTCAGGCTAGGTTCGTAACGCCCTGCCGAAGCAAGCGTCGACCGTGACCCGGTTTCTCCGTGCCTCGGTGTCTCCGTGGTGAATTTAATTTAGAATCTTCTCGCTATGAATAAGGTTGTGGCCAATGCCGATGAGGCGATCCGCGACGTGTTTGATGGCGCGGTCATCATGATCGGCGGGTTTGGACTGTGTGGGATGCCGGAGAATCTGATTCGCGCTCTGGCGCGCCGGGGCACCAAGAATCTGACCACCATCAGCAACAATGTGGGCGTGGACGGAGTGGGCAACGGGTTGCTGCTAGCGGCGGGGCAGATCGTTCATCACATCGGGACTTATGTCGGCGAAAACAAATTGCTGGAAGATATGGTGCTGAAGGGCACAATCCGCCTCGATCTGGTGCCGCAGGGAACTTTTTCGGAGCGCATTCGCGCCGGGGGCGCGGGGATTCCGGCTTTTTTTACTCCCACCGGCGTCGGCACGGTTGTTGCGGAGGGAAAAGAGACGCGCGAGTTCGATGGGCGCACTTATGTAATGGAGCGCGGGCTGAAGGCGGACTTCGCGTTTGTGAAAGCGTGGAAGGGCGACCGTCAGGGAAATTTGGTGTATCGCAAGACGGCGCGGAATTTTAATCCCATGATGGCGACGGCGGCGAAGGTCACGATTGCGGAGGTTGAGCAGTTGGTCGAGGTGGGGGAGTTGGACGGGGACTTGATTCATACGCCATCGATTTATGTGAAGCGCATTTTTCGGGGAGAGTTGTACGAACGGCGGATTGAACGGAGGACGGTGAGGAAAGCGTCCGCCGGGTGACCGTTCTGCGCGAGACTACAGGGAGAACTTCCTGCGGCGTCCGTGGCGAGGCCAGAAGTGCAGAGGTCCTTCGCTTCTCAGGATGACAACGTTGTTAGGGATGAGTCGAAAACGATGAACAAGCCCGGCAAAGACATCGACAAGCGCGAGCGCATCGTGAAGCGAATTGCGCGCGAGCTGCGCGACGGCTTTTATGTGAACCTCGGCATCGGTATGCCTACGCTCATCGCGAATCATGTTCCGTCTGGGATCGAAGTGACTCTGCAATCGGAGAACGGGATGCTGGGGATTGGGCCCTATCCGGTGGAGGGTCAGGAGGATGCCGACCTGATCAATGCGGGAAAGGAGACGGTGAGCGAGATGGCGGGAACTTCGTATTTTTCGAGCGCCGATTCGTTTGCCATGATCCGCGGCGGCCACATTGATTTGAGCGTGCTGGGTGCAATGGAAGTGGACGAAGCCGGTAGCCTGGCGAATTGGATGATCCCTGGGAAAATGGTGAAGGGGATGGGCGGCGCGATGGATCTGGTGGCGAGCGCGCGGCGCGTGGTGGTGGCGATGGAGCATACCACGAAGGAAGGCGTGCCCAAGATACTGAAGAAGTGCACGCTGCCGCTCACGGGCGTGCGCGTGGTGGATACGATTGTGACCGAGATGGCCTACATCCGCGTGACCAAGGATGGGCTGGTGCTGGAGGAAGTGGCGCCGGGGCTCACAGCAGAGGATGTGCAGCGGGCGACCGAGGCGACGTTGCTAGTGAGTAAGGGTTTGAAGGTGATGGAGAGCTAGAAGACTTCGGGGGCTGACCCCGCTTACTTTTGCGATTTTTATCGCAGCGCTGAAAGCGCTGCGCCTCCCGAAATCTGAATTCCAGACCTCAAGGCTCACGCATGTCGGAGCCGCCCTCCGCTCAAATGCGGAACGGGGCTGCCAGCAGGCGGAACGGAAGCGTTATGGCAAGAAAAATAATCTCCAGAACACCGTGGACTGCGATGCCGACGATGCGGAACGGGAGCAGGATCAGCCAGATGAAGGGATAGGCGACCAGCGCCAGAATCGCCAGCGGCCAGCACATCACGAACAGGATGCACCAGAGGAGAAAAGTGAACATAGCGGAGACCTCGTTTTTTGATCACACCATTCTGATCAGATCTTTATCCTGATCCTGATCCGATCTCTAGCGAAGTATACGGTGGCGTGACAGCAAAAGTTCCCTTTAGGTCCAAGCACCTCAGGCGTCGCGCGCACTGCCAAAAGCGGTTGTCCCCACACCGGGGCAGTGGCAGCCTCCAGCAGTTCTCACGCTTCGACAGCCGACTCCGTGCCCGCTAGTTTCTGCAAAGACTGGCCATAGGGAGCGCGGGCTATACCTTTCTCGGTGATGATAGCGGCCACGTATTTCGCAGGGGTTACGTCGAAGGCGGGGTTCTCGATGGCCACGCCGTCGGGGACCATTTGCTTTCCGGCGATGTGCGTCACTTCTTTCGGGTTGCGCTGCTCGATGGGGATGTGGCCGCCGTCGGGGCAGGCCATGTCGACGGTGGAAATGGGCGCAGCCACGTAAAACGGGATGCCATGTTCTTTGGCGAGGATCGCGACCGTGTAGGTGCCGATCTTGTTGGCCACGTCGCCGTTGGCGGCGATGCGGTCGGCGCCGACGATGATGGCTGCAATCTTGCCCTGGTGCATCATGGCTCCGGCCATGTTGTCGGAGATCACGGTGGTGGGGATGCCGTCTTTCATCAACTCCCACGCGGTCAGGCGCGAGCCTTGCAGGAAGGGACGGGTTTCGTCGGCGTAGACGTGAATTTTCTTGCCCTGCTCGACCGCGGCGCGGATTACGCCCAGCGCGGTGCCGTATCCGGCAGTGGCCAGCGCACCGGCGTTGCAGTGGGTGAGCACTCCGCCTTCGCTGGGCATAAGTGTCGCGCCGTGGCGTCCCATGGCCTGGTTGGCCGCGATGTCTTCGACGTGCATACGCTGGGCTTCTTCGACGAGCGTTCGTTTGATTTGCGGGATGGGCCAGACGCGGATGCGCTCAAATTTTTCCTGCATGCGGCGGATGGCCCAGAAAAGATTCACGGCCGTTGGGCGGGTTTTGCCGATCACGTCGCAGATTTGATCGAGGTCGCGTTTCAGGTCACTCACGGATTCAGCTTTGGAGTTGTTGACGCCCAGTGCGATGCCCATGCCCGCAGCCACGCCAATAGCAGGTGCTCCCCGGACCACCATGTTGCGGATCACGTCGGCCACTTGCTCATGCGTTTTGCAGGTGACGTAGGTTTCTTCGGTGGGCAGCTTCGTCTGATCGAGGAAGCGCACGCCTTGGTCGGTCCATTCGAGGGTTTGGATCATAGGGCAATTGCCGGGGGCCAGCGGCCAGTTGTCAGTTCTCGCTTCTTGGTTCTCGAAATACGAAACATTGAGTCGACGATTCGATTCAGAATTTATGCACCTCACAACGGTTCCGCGGCATATTTGTCACAGCCGGGCGGCCACAAAGTTCGCAGGTCGCGGCGATGGCAAACACGGTCGGCATGGTGGGCCCGGCGACCCTCTTGTTTTCCCGGATGTGCTCTTTGCGCACATCGCTCGCCGTGAAGATGGAAACGAACGGCGCGGGGGCAGCTGCCTTTTCGACGTTGGGACGGCCCTTGGCTTCTTCCCGCTCCACCAGGCACATGGCGCCGGCGATCTCGAATCCGAAATCACGGGCGGCTTCGATGGCCTGGATGGTTGAGGCTCCGGTGGTGCAAACGTCGTCGACGATGACCACGCGGGCGCCTTTTTCACGGAAGCCTTCGATGCGCTGCCCGGTGCCGTGCTGTTTCTCGGCTTTGCGCACCAGGAAACCGTGCAACTCGCCGCTGACGACCGAAACCGCGGTCACGATGGGATCGGCGCCCATGGTGAGGCCGCCGATGGCCTGGGGTTTCCACTTCTGCCGGCGGATTTCGCCGAGAAACACTTCGCCGGTGAGGCGCGAGCCTTTGGCATCGAGCGTAGTCGTGCGACAGTCGACGTAATAGTCGCTCGTGCCGCCGGAAGAAAGCTTGAATTCGCCCAGGCGGAATGACTTGCGGGCAAGCAGGCTGAGCAGAGCCGCACGAGCGTCGGTTTTCGGCTTGGTGCGCGGGGACGGCATGAAAGTTCTACGATAACACGGGAGAAAGGCGGCTCTAGGCTTCGGGCGCTCGGCTTCGCTCTCTTTAACCGTGATAATCTGAAGGTTCTCGCCATAATGACGTTTCGAGGTAATACATTGCCGAGTCTGCGACGGATTTTCTCTTTTCTTCTTCTTGGTTTCCTGTTCACAAACTTTGGTGGTTCGGGGGTGGTTCCCGCCGCGTTGGCGCAGGGGACGCGCACGTGGGAGCAGTCGAAATTTGACGAATTAACCAAGGGCACGGCCACCGGTGTGGCCATTGACAGCGTGGGCGGGCTCGAACTGGCCCCTGGTTTCAAGACGCTTTATGGGACGCCTTCAACTTACATCTGGGGGATCGCTGCGGATGGAGCGGGAGATCTTTTTGTGGCCGCGGGTGCGCCGGCGCGCGTCTACCGGATTACTCCCGACGGCACGGCGACGATTATTTTTGAACCCCAGGAATTGCAGGTGCAGGCAGTTACGGTCGGGCCGGGCGGTGTGATTTATGCGGGCACCGCGCCGGACGGTAAGGTTTACAAGATCGAGCACAGGCGCGGGGGGATGGGCGAAGGGAAAACGAGTTCAGAAAAACCCGATAGCGGGAAAGGTTCAGAAAAGAGTAAGGACAAGAGTGCGGAAAAGGACAGCGACAAAGACAAAGAAGCGGCCAAGCCGAGCCTCGATCCCAACTGGAGTGCGACCGTTTATTTTGCGCCGGGGACGAAATACATCTGGAACCTGGTGCTGGACAGGGCCGGCAATCTTTACGTCGCGACGGGCGATCACGGAGAGATTTACAAAGTAACGGCCAGGGGAGAGCACTCGCTGTTCTTTAAGAGCGATGAGACGCACATCCGCACGCTGGCTCTGGACGGGCAGGAGAACGTGATCGCGGGGTCGGACGGGAGCGGGCTGGTCTACCGAATTTCTCCGGCGGGAGAAGGATTTGTGCTCTACAGCGCACCCAAAAAAGAAATCACGGCCCTGGCACTCGACCACTCAGGGAATATTTATGCCGCGGCAGTTGGGGAAAAACGAGCGGGGCCGGGGGGAAATGCGGCGGGGGCTGCTGCGATGATGGCGATAGGGGCCAACGCGGCAAACGCGACGACGACGCCGACTCCGGGGCTCACAGTCACGCCGGCGCCGGGCGCTACGGCGATGACAGGGCCATTTGCGTTTCCCGGTGGAGGTGCGAACGGAGGGTCGGATGTTTATAAGATCGCTCCGGACGGGTCGCCGTCGCGGATCTGGACTTCGCATGAGGACATTGTTTATGCGCTCGCGTTCGATGCGCACGACCGGCTGCTGGCGGGGACAGGAAACCGCGGACACATTTTTGCGCTCACCGGGGAGGATGAGTTTTCCGATCTGCTGAAGGCTCCGGCTTCGCAGATCACGGGATTTGCGGCTGCTCCGGGCGGCGCGCTTTACGCCTCCAGCAGCAATCTGGGGAAGCTCTTTATTCTGGGGCCGGCCCCCGAAACCGAAGGCACGTATGAGAGCGACGTGTTCGATGCCAAGATATTTTCGCGCTGGGGGCGGGCGGAATTTCGCGGCGCGGGAAATGTGGAGTTATTTGCACGCAGCGGGAACGTGGACAATCCAGACAGAAACTGGAGCGCGTGGAGAAAAGTGGATTGGAACAAAGGTGCAGAGACTGGAATTCCGCCGGCCCGTTATGCACAGTGGAAAGCGGTGCTGCATTCCGGCAGCGCGAAACCTGACGTCGAGAGTGTGACGCTGAATTACCTGTCGAAAAATATTGCGCCCGAGATTGACGAGGTTACGGTGCAAGTGGGGACGCGCTATTCGCCGATGCCACGCTCTTCGGGCCTGAGCATCGGCGCGGACGCTGCCGGATCATCTTTTGGTGGAACGTCGTTTGGTGGGTCGGCGTTTGGCGGCTCGACCGGGGCGCACTTTGAGTCGCCGGTGCCGAGTTCGCATGATCGGGATGCGATCGGGGTGAAGTGGAGCGCGCACGACGACAACGACGATCAGCTGGTCTACTCGGTCTACTATCGCGGCGATGGCGAAACTCGCTGGCTGCTGCTGAAAGACAACCTGAGCGACAAGGCGTATTCGTTCGACGCCAGTTTGCTGCCGGACGGAGGATACACGGTCAAGGTGATGGCGTCGGATGCGCCCTCGCATTCGCCGGGCGAGGCTCTCATGGCGGAGCGCGAGAGCCGCAGGTTTGAGGTGGATACGACTCCGCCGCGAATCGAGAATCTGACAGCGGATGTCGAAAGCGGCCAGATTCACGTGCGCTTCCGCGCTGAAGATGGATTCTCGCCGATCAAAAAGGCCGAGTTTTCGGTGGATGCGGGCGAGTGGAAATACGTGGAGCCCGTGGGAAAGATCTCCGATGCGAAGGTGGAAGAGTACGACTTCAAAGTGGAGGTGGGGAAAGACGCGTCCGCCGCGTCGGAGCACGTGGTCGTATTGCGGGTTTACGACCGGTACGAAAATCTGGGCGCCGCCAAGGCGTTAGTAAAGAGCAAGTAAGATCGCGCGCTCGCGATGCGGATGCGGCAACGCCTCCGGCATTTTTCAGACAACCTCCAGGTCGCGGTCGTCGCCGGAAGTCGCCGCGGCCAGCAACTCGCCGGCGTTTCTTAATTCAGGAAAGCGCCAGGCCCAAAGGGCAATTACGACCAGCGTTCCGATTCCTCCCAGCACGACAGCCGGGACAGTGCCAAACCACTGCGCCGTCAGGCCGGATTCAAACTGGCCGAATTCGTTGGACGCTCCGATAAAAATCATGTCGACCGCGGTGACGCGTCCGCGCATGGCGTCGGGCGTGCCGAGTTGCACCAGCGTGGCGCGGATGATCACGCTGATCATGTCGCTGGCACCGAGCAGAAACAGCGCGATCAGCGAGAGCACCAGGCTGCGCGACACTCCGAAAATAATGGTGAACACGCCGAAGCCGGCAACGGACCACAAGAGCGTCGGCCCGGAACGGCCGCGCAGCGGGCGATGCGCCAGGGCGACGGCCATCACGGCGGCGCCGATTCCGGGCGCGGTGCGGAGCAGGCCCAGTCCCCAGGGGCCGGTGTGGAGAATCTCGCGAGCGTAGACGGGCAATAAAGCGACCGCGCCTCCGAGCAGCACGGCAAAAAGATCGAGCGAGATGGCGCCTAGAATAAGCTTTTCACGCCAGATGTAACGTAATCCCGCGAAGGCAGTCTTGAACGTCATCGGCTCCCTACGGCGGGCTGTTAGTTCCGGCTTGATGCGGAAAGTTGAGATCAGAGCGCCAATCGCCGTAAATGTAGCTGCCGCATATACGACCGACGGACCATGGAATAACGCATACAGGATGCCGCCGAAAGACGGCCCAAGAATGGTAGCGGCTTGAAACGTTGTGGCGTTCCAGGCGACCGCGTTGGGGAAGTGTTCTTCCGGAACGAGTTGCGGAAGTATCGATCGGCTGGCCGTGCCGTTGAACGAGCGCACCACTCCGAGCAGGATCAGCACAACATAGATGGGCGTCACGGAATGGACGCCGCGTTGCGCGAGTATGAGCAGCAAGGCGAAGCACACCGCGAATCCCGCGTAGCAGGCCGAGAGCACGTGGCGGCGTTCGAAGCGGTCGGAGGCGTGGCCAGAGACAGGAAACAGCAGAATTCCCGGGAGAAACTGGGCGAGGCCGACGTAGCCGAGATCGAGCGGGCGCTTGGTGATCTCATACACTTGCCATCCCACGGCCACGGCCTGCATTTCGACGGCGACCACGATGAGAAAACGCGCGGTCTGGAACAGGACAAACGCGGGATGGGTGAAGGCGGCGCGTCCGGCTCTGGGGTCGGCGAGTGCAGGCATGAACTTCTAATGTGCCACAGAACAGGCTGAGCGTGCTGGGCGAGAACTGGTTCGCGATTCTGTCATCGTGACGCTGATGCGTCCCTTTCGCGAACAAACAGCAGGGTCGGCTTTCCTTTGTAGGTCGCGGGCTGCGGTCTGCAGTATCCGCATTTCGCCGCAACGCGAATGGACGCAAGATTCTCAGGAGCGATGATGCAGGCGGTCCCCGCCGATGGGAAGTGCTCATCGCCCCAGGCGACGGCCGCGCGCACCGCTTCGGTGGCATAACCCTTGCCGTGTGCTGGCGAGGCCAGGACCCATCCGATCTCGGGTGTCCCGTGGAGCAATGGCTGCAGCTCGCGCTTGTAATCGGCGAATCCGAGTTCTCCGAAGAAATTGCCCGTAGCTTTTTCTTCAATCGCCCAATAACCAAAGCCCAGCAGCGCCCAGTGGCCCGCGTAACGCAGAAACCTGGTCCAGGATTCTTCTTCGGTGAGCGGCTTGCCGCCGATGTGCTGCGTCACCGCGGGATCGGCCCACATTGCGGCGGAATGAGGGAAATCGTCGAGGCGATGAGCGCGGAGCTTGAGCCGCGCGGTTTCGAGGACGGGAACTTCTGCAATTGAAGAACGCGAGGCGGACATTCGAGCAGTTTACGGAGGTGGACTGGGCGGCGGCAAACGGGCGACTGGTATTATGCCGTGGAGGGCGGAATGCTCCAAGCCGGGCGTTGATCGAGCTTCCGGGTTCGATTGCAGCCTCTCTGGGGTCACCCCAGGGGAACGTGAAGAACTAGGCATTCGTCGCGTGAGCGGCGCTGCGCGACTGCGCAGGAATGCTCACGCAGGGTCAGACTCGTTGGAGCATTCTGCCGTCTCCTGCCATGCCAGATTCGTTGCTGCTGAGGGCGCTGGCCAGGTCCTTTCTCGCCGGCGAACCCACCGTTGAACAACTCGTTACTCGCGGCGCCCGTACGCTTGGCCAACCTTGGCGATGGCTTCGACCTCTGGCCCAGCGTTATGTCAGTGTGTTTGGTGGGCGGACGCGTCCCAGGCAGCGAGACGTGGTTCAGTTCTTTCTTCACGACCGAGGCCTCAAGCGCGCTCGATCGAAATACTTTCACGAATTATCGGTGGAACACCACCTGGCTGAGCGGCAGCCGATGCAACCGGTTGGCGCAGCCGAGACCTGGGATATTCCGGCGATCGAATCGGCCGGCGCCTTGGCCGAATGGCTTGGCTTGAATCCGAGCCAACTCCGCTGGTTGGCAGATCTAAAGGGGCTTGGTTGCAAGAAAGCCGGGGCTAAACTTGGGCACTACCATTACCGAATCCTGGCAAAGTCCTACGGCAGCATTCGACTGATCGAAGCGCCGAAGCCGCGTCTGAAAGAACTGCAGCGGCAGATTCTGACTCAAATTCTGGAAAAAGTTCCGCCTCACTTTGCGGCGCACGGTTTTATCAAAGGCCGATCCATTAAAACGTTCGTGGCTCCCCATATTGGCCAGCGCGTTATTTTGCGAATGGATTTGCAAGATTTCTTTCCTTCCTTCCGGACCGCCAGAATTCAGGCATTTTTTCGCACGCTGGGATATCCCGAGTCGGTCGCCGAGCTGCTCGGCGGCATCTGCACCAACGCGACTCCTCGAGACGCATGGAAAGAAGCGATCGCTGAAGTCGATCCGCGGCCCCTTAGTGAAGCGCGAATCCTCTATGCGAGACCGCATTTGCCCCAGGGCGCGCCGACGTCTCCGGCGCTCGCCAACCTTTGCACCTACCGTGTGGATTGCCGCTTGAGCGGCTTGGCGAGATCAGCTGGAGCGGAATACACGCGTTACGCTGACGATCTTGCGTTCTCGGGAAGCGCGGATCTCGAGAAGCACATCGATCGCTTTTCAACACACGTGGCCGCTGTTCTGATGGAGGAAGGCTTCGCCGTGCACTTCCGCAAAACCCGCGTCATGCGGCGAGGAGTGCGGCAACACCTGGCCGGCATTGTCGTCAACCAGCATCCGAACGTGATCCGAGCCGATTTCGATCGTATCAAGGCAACCTTCGCCAACTGCGCCCGCCTCGGCCCGGAGAGCCAGAACCGCGACGGGACTCCGCACTTCCGCGCGCACCTCGCGGGGCGAGTTTCGTTCGTGGAGATGATTAATCCGAACAAAGGAAGACGGTTGCGCGCGTTATTCGATCGAATTCAGTGGCAGTGACAATTCTGTTTTGAACGCCATGCCGCGACCGACTGGCCGACGAGAAGCGCGGCGAGATATTCCCTAACTCTTGCTCACCACGAACTTCGCGTCCAGCCCTTCATACACTTTCCTCTGCGCGGCGCAGGGCTGCCTGCACGTTGTCGCAGATGTTTTCTTTTCCGACGACTTCGGCGAACTCGCCCTGATGAATCTGTTATGCGGGCTGTTCGCGGGCGCCACAGAGGATCAGCGTGCGCTTGCTGGCGTGCAGAGTCTTGGCGACTTCTTCCAGGGCAAAGAGCCCGGTGGCATCGAGCGCGGTCATGTTGCGCAAGCGGAGGATGACCACAGGAGGCAGCGTGTGCAGGTTTTCAGTGACGACGGAAATCTTGTCAGTCGCGCCGAACCGAAAGAACGTGCCCCTGCTGAAATGGTAGCCGCGACAGTCGCCCCCAACGCCGCCGTAGAGACGTTGCTTGCAACGTCTCTGCCAGCACCGACTGATCGGCATGTGGTCAGCAGAGACGTAGCAAGCTACGTCTCTACGATCTGGCGTCGGGCTAGAATCGATACATGCTGTGGCTCCTCCAAACCGCAGGTTGGCTGGCCTGTGTGGTCTATTCGACGATCCCGATGTTCTGGCTGATGATTCATCCGCG
>Ga0210393_10001607_pt1 | contig 18839 bp, 18 predicted proteins | sample IncBWC27OmetaG_FD_160068 | JGI IMG/M metagenome (GOLD analysis project Ga0210393, IMG submission 160068) | Forest soil microbial communities from Barre Woods Harvard Forest LTER site, Petersham, Massachusetts, United States - Inc-BW-C-27-O ... | reverse complement strand
TGCTCCCAGTTTGGACGCGAATTCGGCTGCCTTGCCGTGGAATGCGATAGTGGGACGGCCTCCCGGCTGGCGGCACACTTCGACGTCGCGCCACGTGACGCCGTGATTCCAGCCAGTACCGATGGCCTTCATGGCGGCTTCCTTGGCGGCGAAGCGCGCCGCATAGCGTTCGACCCGGTTGGCCTTCGATTCACAGTAGTGGATCTCAGCCTCGGTAAAGATTCTGCGCAGAAAGCGGTCGCCGAAGCGCGCGATCGACGCTTCGATACGCGGTACCTCTGCTAAGTCGATGCCAGTGCCGACAATCATGCAGACAGTGTAATGCTCGGGCCTACCCGCCGTAAGTCGTCAGACGCGCCAATAATCCGGCCGCCAATTCTTGATGGCCTTCTTGATATCAGCAGGCGCGAGATTCGCCGACAGGGTGCGTTCAACCAGCCCTGCCACTTCTTCGTCGGAGGCAAAGCGGAGCGCGATGAGCTGACGCTCACTCAGCTTTCCGATTTGTGGGCGCAGCGAATCCGGAACCAGCATTGCCAGCCGCTCGCGCTCTTCGAGTCTTATTACGCGATCCTGTACTTTGAGCGCGTATTGCCGGAACCGGGTCACAGCAACGACTAAAGCCGTATTGAAGATTACGATCCAGAAGTGCAGAAAACAGGGACGCCGGACCGCGACGACCACGCTGATGATCCACGAAATGACAAAGACCGGCGCTACAAAGTAGTGAAATGGAGGATCGAATCTTACATGATTGGCAAAAGTCTGCGGAGTACGTTCGGCCATGTTCACCTCTTTTTGCTGCAAGTGAAAGTCTAAATCAGTACGGGCACAATGTGCTTCCGAAGGTTCGATATGTTCAGAGCAACCTGTCGCCACGATAAACAACCTGACCATCGATCAATCGCGCTTCAGACATGAGTTCATGCTTCTTGACCGGCCCAGTTCCGTCAATGTGGAAAACTTTGTGCCCATGAGCCACCAGCCAATCGGAAACTAGCATACGATGGCAACGGAAATAAACTCGCTCGGCGCACATGTATGCGGTCTTTGACTGCTCGGCCAATTTGATCAGCTCAGCGATGCCGCGTTGAAACTCTTCAGTCAGCATGTAATCGGCATAGTTGCGGAAGCTGTCATGGCGTAGCGCGACATTGGGCGAGTCGTCGCGGATCTTTTTGCGACGTCCGCCAAGTTCTTTCAACCAGACGTATCGAATTCCAGCCTCGTGCAGCGTTTTCTGCAGCGCTTCGCGATTGAAATGGGGCAAGCGGCGCGACATGGGAAAGGAGCGAATATCCACCAGCGTCTGAATGGAGTGAGCTTGCAGGACTGAAATGAGTTCATCCAGCGTGCGTGTGGAATGGCCGATGGTGTAGAGAGCCGCCACTGCGTTCTTGCCCGATCATTTTCCCGCGACTTCTATGAGAGCCTTCACGATCGCTTCGTCCTGCTCGGGGAATACAGTACGCAAATCGAGCAGCACGCGGCCGTCCTCGACCCGCGCGATGATGGGTGGATCGGCGACCCGTAAGCTTGACGAGAGTTCATCAGCACTCAAGCCCTCGCAAGCGATCGCCAGCAATCTTGTGGGCAGTACAGCAGAGGGTGCCGCTCCGCCACCGATTACGGATTCGCCGTCGATCACCTCTAGTGACAACTGGGACGGGTTTATTTTCTCTGCCACTGCTTCCGCGCGCCGTCCGATTTCTTCTTTCGATAAATGCATCATCCGCAAGGCGGGAATGGCATCGTGCTCGCCTTTCACATAGGCAAGTAAAGTGGCTTCGAGGGCTGCATACGTCAATTTGTCGACCCGAAGCGCGCGGAACAACGAATTCGCACGCATGCGTGCGATCAGATCACTGCGGCCACTCAGCATCCCAGCTTGAGGGCCGCCCAGCAATTTGTCGCCGCTATAGGTCACGACATCCACGCCTTGTCGCAGGCTGTCGAGCACACTTGGTTCGCCGTTGACGCCAATCGAGCTCAGATCGAACAACGCACCACTGCCGAGGTCTTCGATAAGCGGAAGGTTGCGCTTGTGAGCAAGACTCACCAGTTCTTCAATTTGTGGTTGCTCGGTGAATCCCGTGATCTGAAAGTTGGAGCGATGCACGCGCAGTAGCAGCCGCGTCTTGTCGTTGATCGCCTTTTCGTAATCGCCAACGCGGGTTCGGTTGGTTGTTCCCACCTCCCGCAGGATGGCGTTCGATTTCGACATGACATCCGGAATGCGGAAGGAGCCGCCGATTTCGACCAACTCGCCCCGGGAAACGATGACCTCGCCGCCCTCCGCGAGAGTGTTGAGCGCGAGGAGGACTGCAGCGGCGTTATTGTTCACCACAATGGTGGAGATTCCCGCCTCGGGTCCGCGGGCGGGGACGCCCGCACTTGCACTTTCATCAAGCAGTTTGCGGAACAGGCGGTCCAGGTGTACATCGCGCTTGCCCCGTTCACCCGTTGCTACGTCGAATTCGAGATTGGAATAGCTGGCCGCAGTCTCTCGAATGTGCTCTAGCGTCGACGCCGGCAGCGGAGCGCGACCGAGATTGGTGTGGAGAATAACTCCGGTAGCATTGATGACTGGGCGCAACGAATATTTCAGCGATTGCCGAACCCTGCGGATTATAGCGCTCTCGAGTCCAGAAAGAGCGAGATCGACGGCGTTCGCGTCGAGGCGCCCATCGCTAATTTCCTGTCGCAGAGAGCCCAGCACAGCACGGGTGGCATCAGTGACTGCGGCTTGACCTTCGCTCGTAGCGAGCGCCGCAAGCTCAGAGCTGCGCTGCAGTTCATCGACCGACGGCAGTTTGCGGTAGAGGTCGGCGCTTGAGTCGATTTTCACCGGCATTGATTATCCCACTGCCAGCACCGTAAGACCAAGGTGAGCTCGACGCTAACCTACTTCCACTAGCCCGTAGCTCTTGTGCCATCGAGTGCGCATGTGGCGCAGGGCTGCGTCGATCTCGGCTTGAGTGATTTCGGCGCTCGGCCCCGCCAGGACCGCGGCGGCCTCGCGCTTGGCAGCTTCCAGTAACTGGCGATCGCGGATCAGATTCGCCACCTGGAAACTTGGCAGGCCAGCCTGACGCGTACCGAAGAATTCACCCGGGCCGCGAAGCTCTAAATCAAGTTCCGCAATCTGGAATCCATCGTTAGTGCGTACCATGGCATCAAGGCGGCGCTCTCCGTCTTCGGAAACCTTGCCACCAGTCATAAGCACGCAGTAAGACTTGGCCGCGCCGCGTCCGATGCGTCCGCGAAGCTGATGAAGCTGGGCCAATCCGAAGCGCTCGGCATGTTCGATGACCATCATGGTTGCATTGGCAACGTCGACCCCAACCTCAATTACGGTGGTAGAAACCAGGATGTCCAGTTCGCCCTTCTGGAACAGGCGCATGACTTGCTCTTTTAGGTCAGGCTCCATGCGGCCATGCAGCACGCCAACCCGCAAATCCGGAAAAATACTCTTGCTCAGCTCTTTGTACATCTTCATCGCGGCTTTCAATTCGGTCTCTTCGTTTTCCTCGATCACGGGATACACGACGTAGGTTTGGTGGCCTGCGGCCGCTTGCTTGCGCACGAAATCCCAGACCTCTGGGGATCGTTCGTCTGATACGCAGCGGGTGACGATGGGAGTGCGGCCGGGTGGCATTTCGTCGATCACGCTTACGTCGAGGTCGCCGTAGAGCGTGAGAGCTAGCGTGCGCGGGATCGGAGTCGCAGTCATGACTAGAACGTCTGGCTCAGGAGAAGCTGCCGAGCTCGGCTCGGCCTGGGCGTCGCTTGATTTCTTCATTAGCTTGAAGCGCTGCAGGACTCCGAAGCGATGTTGTTCGTCCACGATCACCATGCCTAGTTTTGCGAACTCGACTTTTTGCTCGATCAGAGCGTGCGTCCCAATCACAAGCTGCGCGTTGCCTTGCGCAATGTGTCGTCGAGTTTCGCGCTTGCGATCGTCCTCCATCGAACCGGTGAGAAGCACGACCCGATATCCCGCGCTTTCGAGAATACGACGAGCAGAGAAATAGTGCTGTTGAGCCAGGATTTCCGTTGGTGCCATCAGCGCAACCTGGTATCCGTTCTCCATTGCGATAATTGCAGCTTCGAAGGCAACGATGGTTTTGCCCGAACCTACGTCGCCCTGCAGCAGACGCCGCATGGGGAATGGTTTCTCCATGTCGGAAGCGATTTCCTTCAATACACGTTTCTGTGCGCCCGTGGGATGGAACGGAAGAATCTTCTTGATGGCGGCGCGGGCACGATCGTCCAGTTGAAACGCGATCCCGGTTTGTGCCTTCTGTTCGCGACGTTTGAGTTCGAGCCCCAGCTCGACGAAAAACAGCTCCTCAAAAATCAGGCGCACGTGAGCCGGCGTACGTGAAGATTGCAGGTCCTCAACACTTTCGCCAGGCTCGGGCCAGTGAACTTTCTGCAAAGCCTCTCGCGGCGAAATGAGGCTCAGATGACTTCGAACTGCCCCTGGGACGGGATCGGGCAAATCGGGAGCCAGATTTTCGAGTGCGTAGTGAATGACGCGGCGAAACCAGCGAGAGCTTAGCCGGCCTTGCCCAATCGCCTCATAAATGGGCACGATGCGGCCGATTTCGAGCGAAGCGGCCAATTTCTGTTCCGCGGAATCGGCGCTGCCGTCTTCGGAAGCTTCGCCGATGATCTCGAATTGAGGCTGAGTGAGTTGAAGTTCGCCTCCGCGGTAATCCTGCTCGACTTTTCCGTAAAGCGCCACGATCTGGCCGGGTTTGAATTTGTCCTTAAGGTAGGTGGCGTTGAACCAGATGCACTTCAGTCGCGTGTGGCCCTGTCCCGCGGTCATCTGAAAAATGGGCATGCGGCGGGTGCGGAAAAGACCCGAGGTCCGCACCTCGGCAATCACAGTGGCCATTTCACCCGCGCGCAATTCGGCAATACCTCTCGGGTTCAGCCGGTCCTCGTAACGAAATGGCAGATAGTGCAACAGATCGTCGAGGGTCTGGATGCCCTTGCCTGCCAGCAGTTCGGCAAGTTTCGGTCCCACCCCCTTCACGTATTTAACGGACGTGCTCAGTTGCAGCATCTGAAGGGATGTTAGCAGGAGCGTCAGGGGTGCTATAGTCCGCGTGATGTTTGAAGAGGCCTGTGCCTCCGACGACGAGGGAAGATCCCTCGCGCCAGTCGGCAGAGCCTGCCCGAGGGGATGCTGGCGCTATCACGACTGTCGGTGCACTGAAGTATGTCTAAACAAGTGACCAATTTCCTTCACGCCCTGGCAGCTGTCCTCGCCGGAAATGCAGCCTATTTTCTGTTAGTCAGGTACCTTCCGCCTGAGGCTCGGCACGTACCCTTCCGGGTCGATCTCGGGCTGATCGTGGACTTCGGGTTCTGCCTGGTGGTGTTCGGCGTGATCAAGACTTTGGCCGGCCGGAGGCGCGGTTCAGACCGGCTTTAGGGGATAAGGCGTCTGGGTTCTGAACAAGAGTGCCTATCCCGCCTGCTCGCAGCAGGTTACTTTCGGAACCTCTGTAACCGGCGACGGTACAGCTAGAATCTTCCCAGAGCATGCAAAAGATCTCTTTTCTTTACGACGCGAGTCAGGCGGTACTCTCCACCTTTGATCTGGATGAGGTGTTGCAGCAGATCCTGACCATCGCGCGCGATTATTTTCACCTGCAAAACGTCGCTATCCTTTTGCGGGATAAAGACGAACTCTACGTGCGCTGCCAGGTCGGATGGGATGAGGGTCACGACAAGGTTCGGCTCCCGATCGGAACCGGCATCACGGGAGCGGCGGCTCAGCAGAAACGTCCTATCTACGCCGCAGACGTCACCAAGGACTCACGCTATATTCAATCGTCTAAGAACACCCGCTCCGAGCTGGCCGTTCCATTAATGGTACGGGACGACGTGGTGGGCGTTCTCGACTGCCAGAGCGAGAATCTCAACCACTTCGATACAGAGACCATCGACCTTCTCGCGCTGTTTTCGACCCAGGCGTCGATGGCTTTGCAGAATGCCCGACTGTACTCGCTGGAGAGACAGCGCGCCTCGCAACTGGAAGCGATCAACGCAATCGCGCAGCAGATGACGGCCGTGCTCGATTTGAAAGAATTGCTCTCCCAAGTATGCATGCGAGTCCAGCACGCTTTTCAGCTCTGCCACGTTTCAGTGCTGCTAAAAGATGAAGAAGATCTGGTTTTGCGCGCAAGCCATGGAGACCTTACCGGACGTGCTCCAGAAGGCGGGCGACTGCCCGAGGATGCGGGGCTTTGGCAACGGGCCCTGGCGGCGGGAAAGACCCTGATAGAAAATGACACGAAAGCAGCCTCTGACTTTGCCTTATACGTCGAAACCGCTTCCAGCATGTGCATACCGCTGGTTTCGTTCGGCCAGACTCTCGGGGTTCTAGTGCTGGATACATCCAGGACCGGCGCCTTCAACCCCACCGACACACAACCGCTGGAGTCCGTAGCCGACATCTGCGCGACCGCCATCCAGAATGCTCACTATGTCGAACGGGTAAAACAGTTGGCCTATCTGGATGGGCTTACTGGAATCTTCAATCGCAGATTTTTCGAATTGCGTATCGTCGAGGAAATCGAGCGAGCCGAACGCTTCGGTACAGGTATGGCCGTGGTGATGGTTGATATCGACCAATTCAAGCGCCTGAACGATGAATTCGGGCACCTGTTAGGAGACGAGGTGCTGCGGCAAGTGTCTTCCATTTTCCACCAGCAATTACGGAAGATCGACGTTCTGTGCCGCTACGGGGGAGAAGAGTTCGCCATTCTGCTCTGTCAGACCAACGCGGTTCACGCTTTGGGAGTCGCGGAAAAACTGCGGAAGTCGGTTGAGGCCTGGCAGTTCCCCGGCGTTCCCCGGCGAGTCACGATCAGCGCGGGAACTGCTAACTATTCAGAGCACGGTACCACGCGCGACGAATTAGTAAAAGCAGCGGACGCTGGACTGTATGCCGCAAAACAGGCAGGACGGAATCGAGTTTGCCTGGCGCCGAGACGTGGGTTCGCGCAAGGCTCGGGAATATAACTTCTAATCAGAATTCGGTGGGACTACCAAATTCTTCCCTCAGCTCTCTCTCGATCTCGCGCTGATGGTCCCGCCATTGCCGTTGCACATCGCGCATTTGTCGTTCGACGTCTCGAGCACGTCTCTCGGCCTCCCGCGTCTGATGCTCAATCTCCGGTTGCAATTCCTTCATCTGGCGATTGATGGCTTCTTCCATCTCCGGCTTGAGGTGGGCCATTTGAGACTCCATCTTGCTTAATTCCTCTCGCGTCGCGGCATCGATCTCAGGGATCTCAACGTCTGTACTCTCGCGGAAAAGATCCGATTGTTTGCGCTCCGGCAATGTGATGCTGATGGTCTGCTCTTTCTTATCACGAATCACGCTGATACTGGCGGTGTTGTCCTTACGCGAGCGCAGGGCCTGACTGAAGTCTCCACTGTCATGGATCGGTTCGCCGTTGATCTTGACGATCACGTCCCCAGCGTGAAAACCAGCTTTGTCCGCACGGCTTCCTTTTTCAACCGAACGCACCAGCACTCCCTCGCCGTTCTTGGCTCCAAAGAAATCTCCAAGCTGTGGCGTAAGGTTCTCCACCATCAGGCCGCTGCGGGCGGAGGAATGCACGACGACGATGGAAACAGGCATTTCGGGCATTTCGGGCAGCACCGGCATCGTGGGCATGACGGGCATGTTGAACTTGAACTCTTTGCCATCAGGACCGTAGTTGTAAGAGTAATTCTTCTTGCGATCGGCTAGTTCCACTTTGATGCTCATGGCTTGGCCGTTACGGCTGATGCCCAGCGTCACCGCTCGTCCGGGCGGAGTTTCACGGATCATTCTTCGCAGTTGCTCGACGCTTTGCACGTCGTTGCCATTCAAAGTCAAGATCACGTCCTGCTCTTTGAGGCCGGCCTTGCCCGCGGGGGCATCCTGGTCAACCATGGTCACTTCCACGCCGCGTTCGTCTTTCAGGTGTAGAGCCGACAGCCGGTCGGGAGTGAGATCCCGCGTATCGACTCCGAGATAGGAACCGCCGCCCCAATCCTCGCTCGAGAAACCATAGGAATCGCCAGCCGGAGCAAATGAAGCATTCTCGCCGGCGTAGGTCGATACTGCCAGCAGCGGCAGCGCAATCATTGTCATTAGAACTGAATTTCGCATGTTCAACCTCCCAAGTCTCCGCTAGTGACTGGACCGGCGGAAAGATATATCCCCGGTCGTGGTGCGCACTTTGAGCACTGGACCGCCCCCATTCAGACTTCCTTCCGCGGTAACCGTCTTCGGACCATAGTCTCCTCCTTCGCTGCTAACTCTAATATGCGGAAAATCCGAACGAATGTTATGGCCGTTGGCAACTTCGATCGACGCGCGTACGCTGATGTTCACGTTGGAGTCCAGGTAAACCGTGATGTCGCCCGCCGACGTCTCCAGCTGCGAATCATGGTGCTCGCCGTTCGACGCAACAAATTTGGCCACGATTCCGCCGCCGCCCGTCTCTGCTCGAGCCGATGGCACTCCATTCAATTCAATGCTGCCCCCGCCCGTCTCCGCGTGAACCGGGCCTTTGGCCGAAGCGAGCCTAATACTGCCCCCGCCCGTCTCCATTTCTACTGCCCCGCCGATGTCGCCCAGCTCAATACTTCCCCCGCCCGTACTCGCCTTCACGTGTCCGGCACAGCGTTCCACCTGAATGCTGCCTCCACCGGTCTCGAGGATCGCGCCCTGTAAGCCTGAAACGATGGTCACGCTTCCACCGCCGCTCTCGGCTTCGATCTTGCCCTTCGCGGAGTTCACCTTGATGGAACCACCGCCGGTTTGCAAGCTGACGTCGGAACCCACATTCCCCAAATCAATACTGCCGCCGCCAGTTTCGGCATTGACCTTACCGCCCACGTCGTCGATGCGGATACTGCCGCCGCCACTCTGCGCATCCACCCGGCCCGTAACTCCGGTTGTAATGACGTTCCCGCCCTCGGTTTCAACGTTGATTTCATCCATTTCGCGTGGAACGTTGACTACAAAGTCTCCAGAGAACTTGTGTGGCCTGCCGCCCTCCCAGTCGCCCAGGATCCAAGCCGTATCTCCGCGGACGTAAACGGTGATCTTGTAGCTTTCAAATTCCCGCCGCGCACGGTCCTCTGAACCGCTATAAGAATGATTACGAATGACGTAAGTGATGCCCGACTGCGATCCGCCTTCCACGCGAACCGAACCAATGTCGACCTTAACTTTCAGATTCTTGACTACTGCGAGAGATCCAGTGATCTCCTGCGTCCAGTTTCCGCCATCCCCGTACACACGGCCCTGTTGCGCGCTTGCCAGCGGCAAGATCAACAACAGCACCGCAACGAATTTAGAGAGTTGCTTCAACATTCACCTTCCCGTTCTCTTCACTGCTCCGCCGACTCTTATCGGCCCCATCCACATTTCGTAACCAGCTTTCTAATCAAATTCCGGAAGCTGGGACAGCATAATACGAGCCTGTGAGCGAATATATTGGTTCTGATCGCTCCGGGCGAGCTCTTGCAAAACCGTACGCACACTGCTATCCGCCCGAACCGGATCGAGCAGGCGGAGAGCGTCGGTTCGAACGCCGGGATTAGAATCCCGAATCAGGGCTTCGAGCACTACATCGCGCACTCGCGGGTCGCTCTTCACGAATGTGCCCAGGCTATCCAAAGCCTTCAACCGCACGCCCGGATTGGAGTCGTAGCGCAGGGCATACATCAACGCTTCGCGAACATGCGTGTTATTCGGTTCCTGAGTCAGCAAATCGACAGAATCCATACGCACGCCGGAGTTGTAATTGTTGCGCGCCGCAAAGAGCAACAGCTGCTGGATGCGTTGATCGTTGAGCGAGCCTTGCGCTTCCTGCGTCGAAACCGTGTTGTACTTGATGCTGATGTGGTTTGAGCTGGGATCTTGCGAGATGGATTGAATTCCGGTGATCGAAGACTCGGCTGGCGAGCTGACCGGGCCTGAAGCAATCGAAGCGCCCTTGTCGCTGACAACTTTGTACGTGGTGGCGATGCCCCCGGCGAAACCAACGATAAAGATCGCTGCCGCCAATGCGGGAGCAAAACGAACCTGACGAAGCCACGCCGCGGGATCGAAGATCAGCCGATGCCAAAACCGGCCCTGCTCAGCCGTTTCGAGCCCCTCCTGCAGCCGCATACGAGACGCCGCAACCAGGTTCGGCGAAGGCTCTTCGACCGGCAACTCGGAGAGCATGGTGTGAAACTTGCGCGTCGTCTTGAGTTCGGCAGTGCAGTCCGCGCACCGCGCCACATGTTGCTCCAGTTCATAACGCGCATCGTCGGGCAGCTCGTTGTAGACGTACAGCAGAACGTTTTCTTTAACCCATTCGCATTTCATAATCGCACCCCCTTAGGGGAAACCCTTATCTCATATCCGCCAGCGCGCCCCGCAGTTTCTGGGTCGCACGAAACAAAGTATTCTTGGCCGTTTCTTCCGTCGTGTGCAGAACCTCGCCCACGGTCCGGAGCTTGAGCCCGTGGTAGTGCTTCAATTCGAAAACCATGCGCTCCCGCGGCGTCAATTTCTCCAGCGCATGGCTGATGCGCTTTCCCAACTCGCGGCTCATCAAATTCCGCTCAGGATTCGCGCCCGACCGGCCGTCGGGAACTTGATCCAGCACATCGTACTGCTCTCCGGCAGCATCGGTCGCGACTGGCGCGTCTTCCTTGCGCACCTGCCTCTTTCGCAAGTGATCAAGACAAAGATTGGTCACGATCCGGTAAATCCAGGTGTAAAAAGAGCACTCGAAGCGAAAATTGCCGATACTCTTATACGCCTTCAGGAACGCTTCCTGATAAACGTCCTGGGCTTCGTGTTCCGAGCCGGTGAGATGCAGCGCCAGCCGCAAAACCGCCTGGTCGTAACTTCGCACCAGCTCCTCGAAGGCAGCGCGATTGCCACGCTGCGCTTCGCGGACCAATAAAGTGTCGTCGATACGTGAAGCCTGCCCAGCCATAAGGCCCCGTAATTGGGGCTCCTGGATTCCACCAGCTTCTTCCCTTGGGTCCCGGCTTATTGCCGGATGGGAACACTCGCCAACTGCAAATGGTACAGCCCACGCGTCGGCCGGCATATTTTTCCTTGTCCTCGAATGCTCCGGGACGCCATTGCCGTTCTTCCCGGTCGCATAGCTATGGACGGCCTAAGAACCCAATCGTGAGCAGGAATTATAGGAGTTTGGCAGGGTTTTTGCTGACAATGAACACTTGTAACAGGATGGAAACACAAAGATTATTGCAGCTGTGATTTTCAAAGTAACTTAGGTACCGCCAGCAACGTACACAAGGGCGGTATCAGGCAGTAACTTAGTTTATTTGTCATCCAGAGCAAGCGTTCTTTGCGCAGCGAGGGATCTGGGCGAGCCGCGCGTCGCGTCGCGTTCCTTGCGACGCAATAATCGCGCGTTTGGCTCGCTTCCTTATTGTTCCACGGCTTCCTTCTCGATGATCACTTTCAGATGCGCCGTCACGTCTTTGTGCAGCTTGACCGGGATCGTGAACTCGCCGAGCGTCCGCAGCGCCTCGTGCAGTTGGATCTTGCGGCGATCCACATTGAAGCCCTTTTTATCGAGCGCGTCCCCAATGTCACCGGACGTGACAGAACCAAATAGCTGATCGTGTTCCCCGGAACGGCGCTGGAACGAGACCGAGAGACCATCAAACTGCTTGGCCAATTCTTCCGCCTGCGTCTTCTCCTTGGCCGAACGGCGCACCGATGCCGCCTTCATCTGCGCGATCACCGCCTTGTTGCCAGCCGATGCTTCGATGGCCAGCTTCCGCGGCAGCAGATAATTCCTGCCGAAACCCTCGGCGACCTTCACGACGTCACCGCGTGAACCGAGTTTTGCCACATCTTCTTTAAGAATGACTTCCATTAGAGGACTCCCGTTCTAAGATGCTATGGGCAACCTTTTTACGCGGCCCGGCCAGCAAACGGCAGCAATGCAATATTGCGTGCCTGCTTGATCGCCAACGACAGCCGTCGCTGATGAGGCGTGCAAACGCCGGTCAGACGGCGGGGCACAATTCTCCCGCTTTCCGCCACGAACTGCGCCAGCAGACGAATATCCTTGTAGTTGATAGCTTCAATCTTCTCGACGCAGAACTTGCAAACCTTCTTGCGTCGGAAATACTTGCGTCCGCCTCCGCCGCCACCTTCGCGGCCCCCGCCAGGTCCGCCAGGACGAGACGATGGACGCCGTTCCCCGCGATCCGGCCGGTCACCGCCGGAAGATGATTCAGATGCTCTAGTTTCGTCAGCCATGATGCTCCTTAACCCTGTCGTTAGTCATTGGTCGTTCGTCGTTGGCCAACGACCGGAGGCCAACGACCAACGACGGCTCTTACGCCGTAGCCGCGGGAGCTTCCCCAGCAACCTCAGCCGGAGTCACTGGCGCTGCCGCTTTGCGCTTCGCGTCTTTGATCGCCTTGATCTTATCCAGGCGCTTCTGCTCCTCATCTATGCGCACGGTGAGAAACTTGATCACCGGCTCAGTCACGCGCAAGCGGCGTTCCAGTTCATGAATCAGGCCACCACCGCCTTCGACAGTCAACAGCACGTAAATGCCGTCGTGAAACTTCCTGACGGTGTAAGCCAACCGCCGCTTGCCCATGCGCTCGACACTCTTCACCAGCCCGGACGACGCAGCCACAGCCGTCTCCAGCGTGGAAATAAGTTTGTCCTGATCCTCCTCCGCCATATCCGGCCGGACGATGAACATCAGTTCATAAGTACGATTCATTCCATTCTCCATCTCTCGCGGATCTTTAAATCCGTGTGCACCCGTGCAAATCTGCAGCTAATCTTTCATTCTTCAGGTTTGCGGTTGAAGCGATTCATCGCCGCCGCCGCACCCTCAGTCACAATGGCTTTCACAGCACTGGCTGCGACCTCAAGCATCTCGTCGACAACCTTGAGCTGCGCCTTACGAAACGGGGACAGCAAATAACTCATCCCGTCTTCGATCTTGCGCTCGGGAGCAACTCCCATTCGAATCCGCAAGAAATCCTGCGTTCCCAAAGAGCTGATGATCGACTCGATCCCGTTATGTCCCGCCGAACTCCGCTTCCTCTGAATCCGAATCGTTCCCAGCGGAAAATCGAGTTCATCCTGAATCACTGTCAGGTCTTCTTCCACCCTGACGTCATGCTTGCTGACCAACTCACGAACCGAGATGCCACTCAGGTTCATGAACGTCTCAGGCTTCGCCAGCAGAACCGTTTCCGAGCCAATCACCACCCGCCCCGTCAGCGCCCGGCACTGCCGATTCCTGACCTCAACTCCGAACTCATTCGCAATCTGGTCAACTACAAGAAATCCCAAATTGTGAGGCGTGAACTGGTATTCGATGCCCGGATTGCCTAGCCCAACAATAAGTTTCACATGTTCACCACAGAGGCACAGAGTCACAGAGAAAATCTCGGATTCGGTTTTCTATCAAGCCTTCTCTGTGTCTCTGTGACTCTGTGGTGAAATCTATTTCTTTTCCTTCTTCTCGGGCTTCTCGGCTTTCTCCGCCGCAGGCTCCGCGCCTTCCTCGCCCGCTTCCTGCTTGCCCTTCTTGATGACCTCGGGTTCCGTCGGTCCCGCTCCCGCCTCGGCAGCAACCGCCTCCGGCGTAGCCACCACTTCTTCCTTCACCGTGATCACCGTGGCCACCGGCTGGTTCGCATCCGTTAGGAACTTGAGTTTGTCGCCGTGCGGCAGATCGGATACGCGCAACACCTTGCCAAAAACCAACTCGCTGACATCGGCCTCGATAAACGCCGGAATATCGCCCGGCAAACACTCAAGCTCCACTTCGCGCAGAATCTGTTCCAGAATGCCGCCCTGCTGCTTCACTCCGGCCGCTTCACCTTTCAGCACGATCGGAACATTGACGGTCAACGTCTTGTCCATCGCGATCCGCTTCAGATCGATGTGCAGCAATGCCCCTTTAATGGGCTCATACTGCCAGTCCACGATCATCGCCTTGGTGCGCTCCCCGCCATCCAGGGCCAAATCAAAAATAGTGTTGTAGCCAGTCTGTGAATGCAGAATGCGCGACACCTGCCGCGGATCGAGGCTCACCGACAGAGCTTCTTTGCCGGCGCCATACAATACCGCGGGGACTTTTCCGCCCACCCGGACCCGGCGCGCATCGTTCTTCGTGCCCGCCACGCGTGGCTGCGCTTCCAGTACATTGCTTTCAGTTGCAGTTGCCATAATTTTGATTCCTGTCTACAAAAATAATTTGCTGACGGATGTTTCTTCGTGAATCGATTGAATCGCCCGCCCGATCAGTCCCGCGATCGACAGAACCCTGATCTTCGGCTCTTGCCGCGCCGCCTCACTCAGCGGAATCGTATTCGTCACCACCACTTCCGTGAAGTGAGACTTCGCAATGTTTTCCACCGCAGCCCCGGAAAGCACCGCATGCGAAGCGCAAGCATAGACCGCGGTGGCGCCGTTCTGCATAAGGGCTGAGGCAGTTTTTACCAGCGTGCCCGCGGTGTCGATAAGGTCGTCGATCACCAGGCAAGTCCTGCCGTTGACATCGCCGATCACGTGCATGATTTCGGCCACGTTCATCTCCACCCGGCGTTTGTCGACGATAGCCAACGCGGCTTCCATCTTCTTGGCGAAGAAACGCGCCCGCTCCACGCCGCCCGCGTCCGGCGAAACCACCGTCAGATTCGGCAAGTTCAGCTTCCTGAAATGATCGACCAGCACCGGCGATGCGAACAGATGATCCACCGGAATATTAAAGAATCCCTGAATCTGGGGCGCGTGCGGATCAATAATCAGCGCCCGATCCGCACCCGCGGTAGTCAGCAAATCCGCTACGACTTTCGCCGAAATTGGAGCCCGCGGCTTATCCTTCCGATCCTGCCGCGAATAACCGTAGTACGGAACCACTGCGGTGATGCGCCGCGCCGACGCCCGCTTCAGCGCGTCAATCATCAACAACAACTCCATCAAGTGCTCGTCCACCGGACGGCACGTCGGCTGCATCACAAAGACGTCAGCCCCGCGCACATTCTCCTGAATCTGCGTGTAGGCCTCGCCGTCGCTGAAACGCGTTACCAGGGCCTGCCCGCGAGTCATTCCGAGAAAGGTGCAGACCTCATCGGCAAGCGCCTCGTTCGCCGTACCAGAAAAAATCTTAAACTTATCGTCGACGCGACCACGTTGAGGCTTGCGCTCCGATTTCTCCTCGGCGCCCACCTGAGCCTTCTTCTCCGTCACCGTCGCAAGAGTTGCCATAAGTTCAGCTCTCGGCTGTTTTTCTGGCTGGGCCGCTAGGATTCGAACCTAGACAAAGTGCTCCAAAGGCACTTGACCTACCATTAGTCGACGGCCCAGTTTCCCTGAAAACAGATTTCAATTGTTGACGACTGGCTGGCTCTTCTAGTGTAACTCGCCGCCCAGAATCGGCAATCGGAAATCGTCAATCGAAAATCTTCTTCCAGTACCGCGGACGCGTCAGCGTAGTCGTAGCCGTAGCCGGAATCCCGTCCTTACGCAGCCGAGCCGCAGCTTTCTCAGCCGCCGCGCGGGACGCAAACAACCCATAAGTCGCGGAACCCGAGCCCGAGAGCGAGGCATAAACCGCCCCTGCTCGTTCGAGCACACGCTTGACCTCTCGCAATTCGGGATATTTAGGAAAGACGACTCGTTCAAAGTCGTTTTCGATCCCGGTACGGACGAGGTCGAGAAGCGGTGTCTCGGCCCGGCCCCTGCCTTTGCTCACAGGGACACCGGATGAAGCCTTCCCAGTCTTACTTTTGCCCTGGGACAGCCCGCCCAGCCACGCCGAAAGCACGCGACCGAACTCAACCATTCTATCGGACGAAGCAGGAAGCGTCAATTTAGCTGGGAAGGGCACGGCTTCAATTCGATTTGTTTTGCGGGAGGGCAACCCTTCAATGCGATTTGTTTCACGGGAGGGCACGGCTTCAGCCGTGCCGCTAGCCGCTCCAAAAGATCCGGGCTTTAGCCCCTGAGGCCCAACCAGCAAATCCCAATCCGCAAAAGCCTTCGGAGTAGAAACTCCAATCTCCGGAGTCGCTACCACGCAAGCAATCGCCGGCAAATCCGGCAACGGATAAACTTCCTCGCCACGCCCAACCCCCAACACCGTCCCGCCAACCAAGAACAAAGGCAAATCCGACCCAACCTCACCCGCAATCCGCAAGCGCTCGGGTCCAGGAAGTTGTCTCTTCAAAGCCCGCTCAAGCGCCAAAAGCGCAGCCACAGCATTCCCCGAAGCCCCACCAAGCCCACCCTGCACCGGCAACCGCTTCTCAATCTCAACAACCACGCGACCACGCGCCTTCAGCGCCGACAGAGCAAGCTCAACAATCCGATAGCAAGTATTCGACTCATCTTTAGGCACCCGAGAATCTTCACAACGAATCTGGATCCCCGATCCGCGCCCAACCGACACACGAATAACATCGTGCAGCGCTACAGTCTGATAAACCGTCCGCAACTCATGAAACCCATCCCCCCGAAGCGTACCAATCCCCAACCCGAGATTAATCTTGGCGAACGATCGAACATTCACAGACATGGAGGAATGATTTTAACTACAGGGGGTAATCCGTGAAAATCCGCGCAAATCCGTGGCCGCTCTTTCTAGCTTCTCCGCTTGTAGTAAATCGCGAACTCAAACCCCGGATTCGCCGGAAACAACTCCGCCACTTTCCTCAACCGCTCGGCCATCTGCGCCGGAGCCAGCAGCGGATAATCCCGCTCCCGCAGATCGTAATAATCGACATCAATAAACAAAGACAGCAAATAAATCGAAATCGCATCTGAAAAAGTCGCCATCAAATATTCGTTCTTATGCTTCTCCGCATCCGGCTGATGCGAAGTGGCCGCCTTGCGCGACTCCCACGCATCCAGCGAAGTTTCCCCCCGCACTCCTGCTTCGGCCTGCTTCCATACCAGATCGGAAAACTCCTGCGACACTCCCACTTTCTCAACCACCGCGTGTCCCACGTTGATATAAAACTCAAACGCAACCGAAAACTTGTCGTCCATCAGCCGCGTGGAAATAAACACGCACTGCGAATCGCCCAACTCGATATTCCGATGACAAACCGCATTGTCGCTGAGCCCAACGTCATAGCGATCGGCGATCACGGTATCTTCACCCTGATTGACCGTGAGCGGCACAAAGTAGTAAGCCTTGCGCTGTAAAGCAGCGGCAGCGGCTTCGGGAACAGCAGCGACCATTCGCTCCAGATCAGAAGTTGCGACAGTAACCTCGCCGACAATGGCATAGCAGATGCCATTAGGCGCTTGCGAAACCGGACTTTGGCGGACGACCTCCTCCGGAGATCGCGTCATTGCAGGTGCAGCTTGCGACATAGAAAGTATTCTAGAGCAGTTCTCGATTTGCTGTACAGGAAACGAAAATAACGGGAAGTCGTGGTTTGATTGTCATCCTGAACAAGCGTTCTTTGCGCAGTGAAGAGCCTGTCCCGAGCGAAGTCGAGGGAATCTGGGCGAGCCGTGCGATGTGTCGCGTTCTCTGCGACGCAATAACCGCGCGTTTGGCTCGCTTCCCTATCAAACCTGCACGACTACCCAGACACGTGGTCGAGGCTTGTCAGGACACGAAAAAACGCCGACGGATTCGTGGAAGGGCACGGCTTCAGCCGTGCCGTAAGAAGTTAAAAACGACGTAAGGCGATGCTCGAAAGCGCGCCGCTTCAAGCTCCTAACGCCAGCAGTTTTTTCCCAACCCGTCCCATCCGCCTCGAATGAATAACGAGCATTCACGGCGTTACAATCGACGACAATGTCTCCGAACGCAACCAAGCCCCACTGGTACTTAATCCCCGCCCGCGTTCTATTGCTGACTTTCCTGCTGACGCTGCTTTCTTTCGCAGTGAGCCTGCTACTTGGAATTCTGGCGCTCGTGATTGTGGCGGCGTTGCGCGGTATCCATCCCAACATGCCGGTAGCGTATCGCCATATCGCGTTGCCGGTAGCGGCAGTGGTCGCCGTTGTCACCTTGATTTCAGCCAGCGTGATCGAAATCCGCCGCTATCGCCAATCCAAAGCCCTGGCCGAAATCGAACGGATAAGCCAGCCAATGTAGTCGCCCACGTCCCCGTCCGTGCTAGGGCCACAAATGTCACTTCAGTGGATTGCGAAACAACTCGGGCGACGCAGGCTCTGACCCTTGCGGGGTCAGAGTTTTTCCCGAGCTGGATTTGGGAAGGGCACGACTTCAGTCGTGCCGTAAGTCTTTCAGAAAGTTGGGGAAGGCACCACTAAACGGCTGCATCCTTCAAAATCTAAACGCTTCACTTTTTGCGCCACCGTGCAGGCACCGAGTAAGCGGCACAATTGAGAGCCTCCCAAGCTCCGCCGCCGAAGTCTAACGCTTCACAACGAATGACCACAAACTCACTTCAACCCCTCGACCAGATACAAATCCGCAAGCATGCGATGGTACCCAAAAACGCAAGTCTTCGCATCGGGCGTCATAAGAATAGGACCGATCGTCTCAACTCCAGCCGGATCAGACGGCATCAACTGCTTCCACAGACTGCGTTTCCCACTTAGTAAATCGAGGCGAGTAACCGAGGCAGGCAACTCACCGGGCTGATAAACATAAAGGGAGTGACTGTCGCTACTGAAAGTAATCGGCTGCTCTCCAGCATTGAGTCCCGCAACAAGCCGCGGCTCACCGCCGCCAACCGGATAGAGATATCCCTTCTGGTCCGGACCAATCCCCGCAACCCACTGCGAGTCCGGCGAAATCACAAAGGCAGTTCCG
>Ga0210393_10001606_pt1 | contig 18841 bp, 18 predicted proteins | sample IncBWC27OmetaG_FD_160068 | JGI IMG/M metagenome (GOLD analysis project Ga0210393, IMG submission 160068) | Forest soil microbial communities from Barre Woods Harvard Forest LTER site, Petersham, Massachusetts, United States - Inc-BW-C-27-O ... | reverse complement strand
ATGGTCGACTCCGGAGGTCACAACTCCGACGACGTTTATCGATTCGTGAAAGCGCGACAGCGACGCCGGATCTATGCGCTCAAGGGCTCGAGCGAAGCGGCGAAAGAGATCCTCGGAAAGTTCTCGCTCAATAACGCGTACCGCGTGAAGCTCTACACGATCGGGACCGACACGGCGAAGGATCGGATCTTCGCGCGAATGAAGATCCCCGTCCCAGGTCCCGGCTATATGCACGTCCCCCACTTCGTCGACGACGAATATCTCGAGCAGCTCACGAGCGAGAAGCGAGTTCGGCGCGTGAAGAAGGGAGGACAGTTCGTCCGCGAATACATCAAGACTCGAGCTCGAAACGAAGCGCTCGATCTCGAGGTTTATAACCTCGCCGCGCTTTACACGATCGGAAACTGGAAGCTCACGAAGCTCGGCGAGACGGCCGGCGAGCTCACGACCCCCCAGGACGCCGGCAAACCCGAGGCGATCGCCCAGGTCGACACGACCGCGAGGCAAGCATTACGACCCCAAACAAGGGGAACCGGCGGGTCCGGATGGGTCAAAAACTGGTAAGTCGTTTGTCCTCAAGAGCACCGATTACCCTAGTCACTCCCGCGCAATCACAGTAGTTACTGTTCACTTTGGTAAGTGCTCACTTCGTTTTTTCCTTCCCCCCGAACCCGCTTAGGTTTACGCTTCTAACAGTAACGAGGCGGGCGATTGAGGCTCTGATCGACCCGAAACAAGGGGAAACATGGACACGAAACATCTTCACGAAGCTCTCCAAAACTGGCAAAACCGAAACGCTGATTTCCGGACCTGGGATCAGCTCTCGCCGGCCGAACAAAGCGTGATCATGCGCGACGCTCAGGACCTCAAGAAAAAACAAAACTTTCCGACGTCGCCGGAAGGCCAGCGCAACCGCGACGAGTGTGAGCGAATCCTCCGATATCGCAACGCGGGGGGCCGCTAATGGCGATCCTCATCGAGTGGACCGGGACAGAGACCGAGATCTTCCCGAAAAACCCTCAAGTCGGTTTCACGCGCGAGGAACTGTCGGCGCTCACCGGGGGCGGGATCCCTCAGATCTCCTCACTCTCGGACGGGCGTGTGATGGTCGCCGACGAGCTCGGGAGGCTCGCGATCCCGCGACTCCCCCTCAACATCAAGGCGACGAAGCTCTATCAGGCGACCTCGCCGGCGTCGGGGTGGGCAATCGTTGGTAACGTCGTGATCGGATGTCCGGGTGAGATACTTTGAGCGGCTTAGGTTTTCAAAAAGGGGAAATAAAAATGAGAACACTTGCACTCGTCACACTTCTAACACTCGCCTCGTCGTTCGTTTGGGGACAGGACTCGCCGGGAATGTACGTCGATCAGGCCGGCTCGCTCGCGAAGATGGAACACGTCCCGTACTCCGGGACCGGGACGAGGAACGTCGCGAAAAGCCTATTCGTCCCAGGGGTCGGACCGTCGGGCGTGTGGGAGTTCGCCGGCGCCCAGGCGCCGATCCGCGTGTCGGCTCGACCGCGGTTCGTCTATCAGCTCCGGCCGAATCAAGCGATCTCGGAGCGCGACTTCGTCATCGTCCGGATGGATCAGAAGTCCGATCACCGCGAGATCCGCTTCGCGAAGATCGGAGCGTTCACTTTTAACTCGAGGACCGGATACGACCCGAAAAAGCTCGTCGCGGTCACAGTCACGCGCAAAGGCGACACGCTCGAGATCTCGCCGGCCGCGGACCTGGACGCCGGCGAGTATTTCACGACCGCGGGATTCAGTCCGGTCGGATACGACTTCGGGGTGACGCGATGACGGCCGCGGACGATCCGACTCTCTCTCCCTGGATCTATGGAATCATTCACGAAGAACCGACGCGGTCGGGGGACTTCCTCTACGATCTCGCGGCCGCCGCGGTTCGCGCTGATCCTCAGATGTACACGATCCTCCGGCCGGCTCTCCTGGCGATCCGCGCGGTTCATCCGAAATACGAGTGCAAGTGTCAAGAATGGAAAAGGGGGGTCGCATGAAAAAGAAACGCTCTTTAATCTCGAAGTACCTCGCGAAGATCGGTCGGAAAGGCGGGCTCGCGAAGTCGAAAGCTAAGGCCGCGAGCTCGAGCGAGAACGGGAAGCTCGGAGGACGGCCGCGGCCGCGGAAAGTCGCCGCGGTATAATCAAGCTCAACCTCGACTCGGAAACTTTGCAAACTTCGCCCTCGGATCTCCGAGGGCTTTTTCATTACGATAGTCATTTTCGGCGCGTCTCGCCTAAATCGTTTCGTTCTAAGGTGATAGGGTCCGAGTAATGCCCCCTACCATCCCCGACGAGATCCCCAAGCTCTTCGCATCTGGGACGACGGTCAAGTTCCATCGATCATTCGACGACTACCTCGCCTCGGATGGCTGGAGTTACGTTTTTTACATGAACGGGGGGGACCTCAAAGCAACCCCTCCGAAACTAACGAAGCTCACGGTCCCGGCGACGATCAACCCCGACGGACAATCTTTCGACATCGTCATCCCGGCGAACGTCTCCGCGCTCACGGACCCTTCGTTCGCCTCACTTCCGAAGGGCTTTTATACATGTGCCGAGGAAGTCACGAACTCAGGGACCGGCGAGATCGACGATCCCCGCGACGACGAGATCAAGATCCAGGTCGAGGGGAGCGTCGCCTCGTCCACGGCCGGCGATTACATCGGACAGCTCGAGAAAGAACTCGCGGCGGTCGATGCGCTCATCCTGCAACGGTACGGCGCCGACGTCCAGAGCTACCAGATAACAAGCGGAGCGGGCGGAGGTCGCGCGATCGTAAAAACCCCACTCGAGCAACTCCTACAAATTCAAGGACGACTCCGCGCTCGAATCTGGAGACAGCGACATCCCGGACAACTCGGAGCGCGGGTCGTCGTCGCATTCACGAATGAACCCGAGGATCCGACCTATCCTCCGACCTGGGTCGACGTCACGGGGCTCGATCGATGAACAAATCTCCGTCGCTCTTTCAACGCGCGCTCAAGTTCATCGGATACGAGAAGCGCTCGAACGCGACGATCTACTCCGGCGCGTCCGGAACACGGCTCACGCTCGACTGGATCGCGACGATTCTTTCGGCCGATCAGGAGATTCAAGGGAATCTCCGACTCTTACGAGCTCGCGGACGGGAGCTCTCGCGAAACAATCCGATCGCGAAAAACTTCCTCAATCTACTCCTCGCGAACGTCGTCGGACACAAAGGGATCGGTTATCGTCCCCAGGTCCGAAACAGCTCCGCGGTCTGTCCGAAGTGTTCGGGGTCCGGCGAGGCGCCGGCGATCGCGGTCCCGGCGAACGGTACGAAAGCGAAGGCGAACGGAACGGCCGCGGCCGCTCCTCCGGATCCTCTCCCCTGCAAGACGTGCAAAGGAACGGGGAAACTCAAAGACGTCCTCGCGAAACCGATCAACGACAAGATCTCCGCGGCGTTTTCCGAATGGGCGAAAAAGAAAAATTGCACCGTCGACGGGCGTCTTTCATTCCGAGCCGTCCAGGATCTCGCGCTCAAAAACACCGCGGTCGACGGCGAGGTTTTCATCCGGAAGGTCAAGGGGTTTCGCGGGAACAAGTTTCGTTACGCTCTCCAGATCATCGATTCCGATTGTTGCGATCACCTGTATAACGTCCCCCCGTCGAAGGACGGGAACGAGATCCGACTCGGGATCGAGGTCGACAAGTGGGGAAAACCGCTCGCCTACTGGATCACTCCAGGTCACCCGAGCGACCTCGGCGGCTCGCTCTTGCGCGAGCGGATCCCGGCCGAGGAGATCATTCATCTTTACGACGTCGCGCGCGTTTCTCAGACCCGCGGCGTTACCTGGTTTCACCCCGTAATGCTGCAGCTCCGCATGCTCGAGGGATACGTCGAGGCGGAACTCGTCGCCGCGCGGACCGGCGCAGCAAAAATGGGATGGCTCGAGTACACCGACGCCGCGGCGTACGAAGAACCGAACCCCGATAAAAAGTTCACGTTCGAGGCAGCTCCCGGAACAATCGAGACGCTTCCCCCCGGGCTCTCGTTCAAAGAGTGGAATCCAAGTCACCCCCCGAACGCGTTTCCGAATTTCGTGATCACGATCATGAGGCAGGTCGCGACCGGACTCGGCGTCTCGTATAACGCGCTCGCGTCGGACCTCATCGGAGTCAATTACTCCTCGATGAGAAGCGGACTCCTGATCGAGCGCGATCAGTGGAAGCGTGATCAGTCCTGGATGATCGAGAACCTTTGCGAGCCCGTCTTCGAAGACTTCCTCGACTTCGCTCTCCTGGCCGGCGCGCTCGTCCTCGACTCGCGGGATCCGGAAAAGTTCAAGGCCGGCAAGTGGGAACCGCGCGGCTGGCAATGGGTCGACCCGCTCAAAGATGCTCAGGCCGCGGTCCTCTCGATCGGCGCGAACCTTACCTCGCGAACCCGTGTCCTCGGCGAAGAGGGCGAGGATTGGGAAGAAGTCCTCGAGGAGATCCGCGCGGAACTGGATCTCGCCGAGACGCTCGACATCGATCTCACGCTCCCGAGCGCAACGAAACCTCTCGGAGCTCCGGCCGATCAGTCGGCCGAAGACGACGGAACCGCCGGTACCGGAAACGGAGACGGCGGATCCGGCGGATCCGGCGAAGGCGACGACGCGAGCGGATCAGAAAAAAATCTGGAGGTTTTACAGTGACAACGGCAGAAGAGCTAACACGAACGACCCCCATCAAAGATGGCGAAATCCTTCCGATGCAAACTCGAGAGTTTGCGATCGCAACGTTCAAGAAACTCCCGAAGCGCGCGAAACCGACCGAAGCGGAGCTCGTCGCCGCTCGAGCAGCTCGCGCGGCCGCGGGCGCCCAGGACGACGACAATCCGGACGACGAAGGCGCCGACGAGGATCGCTTCGAGATCGCGATTTCTTCCGAGTTCCCTGTTCAACGATGGTTCGGGAAGGAAATTCTCGATCACACGCCGGAAGCGGTCGATCTCTCGCGCGCGAAGGACGGTCTCTCGTTTCTCGATTCACACGACTCGAAGTCGATCATCGGAGTCGTGAACGACGTCAAGCTCGACAAAAAGGACAAGGTCCTTCGCGGCGTCGTCCAGTTCTCCCGGAACCCGAAAGCGCAAGAAGTGAAGCGCGACGTCGTCGACGGGATCCGGAAATATATTTCGGTCGGCTACGGAGTGAACGAGTACAAGCTCGACAAGTCCTCGAAGGACGAAGGCGACACTTATCGCGCTACGTCCTGGATGCCGCTCGAGACGAGTTCGGTCGCGGTCCCGGCGGATCCATCCGTCGGGCACAACCGGAAAGCGGGGGAGCGCGGTTTCCCCGTGAAGGTTCTCAACCCCTCGGCTGAAAGATCGGCCGGGAAAACCACGGAGGAAGTTATGGCGGAAACGGATCATGCTCAAGTACTAATCGATTCCCGAAAGACGGCCGGCGAGATCGTAAAACTCGGCAAGCGTCACGGGATCGATCAGGAGCGCGTCGCGACGTGGATCAGTGAGGGACGGTCGCTCGACGCCGTTTCCGCTCTGGTTCTCGAAGAGGTCGCATCCCGATCGGCGAAACCGAACACAACCCCAGGCGCTGCGGAAACTCGCGAGCAGCTCGAACTCACAGAAAAAGAGCAGCGAGAATATAACCTCGCGCGCGGGATCATGACACTGATCCAGAACGACGAAGCGGGCGAGGACAAGCGCGAGAACTGTCTCGAGCTCGAGATCTCTCAGACGATCGAGCGACAGCACAAAGGCGGAACTCACGGCGGGCTATTCGTTCCCTGGAGCGTCAAGAATGTTCACGCGATCCAGAAGCGCGCGGGACTCTCCTCGAACGTCGCGACGGCCGGACAGGAGCTCAAGTTCACCGAACCGGGAGCGTTCATCGACTTCTTATATAACTCGATGCGCGTGAAAGAACTCGGCGCGACGACGATCTCGGGTCTCCGAGATAACGTCGCTTTCCCGAAACAAACCGGAAAGGCGACCGGATCATGGGTCGCTGAAAATCCCGGCTCCGACGTCGCGGATTCAAACCTCACGCTCGGACAGGTCCCGAGCTCGCCGCACACTTACCAGTCCTCGACGAGCTACTCGAGACAGTTACTCGCCCAGGCCGTGATCGATGTCGACACGCTTGTTCGCGCGGACCTCTCGCGTGATATGGCTCTCGCCCTCGACTTCGCCGCGATCCAGGGACCGACGGGCGGAAGCTCGCCGGTCGGGATCATGAACACAACCGGCGTCCAGTCCTTCATCGTCGCGGCCGACGGCGGCAACGGTGGGGAGATCGCATACGCCGACGTGATCAAGATGATCGAGGACCTCGAGGACGTGAACGCCGATCAGCTCGGCTCTCCCGCGTGGCTCACAACTCCCTCGATCAAGTCACTCCTCAAACTCACACCGCGGCTCGCGAACACGATCGCGCTCCCCGTGTGGGCCGATAACGACACCATTTCCGGCTACAAGGCCGCATCCTCGAATCAGGTCCCTAAAACCGGAGTCCGCGGATCAACCTCGAACAATAACGCCGCGATCCTCGGCGTGTTCTCGACGATGGTGATCGGAATGTGGGGGAGCGGATTCGAGCTCGTCGTCGATCCGTATCGTCTCAAGAAACAGGGGATGATCGAATTGACGACGTTCATGCTCACCGACGTCGTCCTGAAATATCCCCAGGCGTTCGTCGTCGCTCAATCCCAGAAGTAAATCGGGTGGGATTGGCGCGACTAGAGCTCGATACCCGACCGCGCGGTTCAATTTTCCCTTACGCGCGGTCGGGATCGAAATTCACTCCGGAGGTTCTACTGTGGCAGCAAAAACGAAACGCGCAAGAATCAAACTCCTGAAACACGTTCTCATCGAGGGCAAGCACACCGAGGCGGGTACTACGCTCGAGATGGATCGTCACAAAGCGACCGAACTCGTCTCCGTCGGTCAAGCGGAGTTCGTCGACGAAGACAACGATGACGATCGGGAAGTCGAGAAGGGCGAGCAGTACGGCGTCCGAATCGAATCTCCGACTCACGGGGATCCCGGCCCTCAAGAGGTCACTCCGTCTAAACCAAAAATCACCGGCGCCGGCGCTAGAAAACACGCGTGAGCGTCGTTTACAGAGACGCCGACATCGGGCCGATTATGGCTCTCGACTTTGGGGTCCCCGTCACGATCGGGGGGACCCCAGGTCGCGGGATTGTCGACGAGAACGACACGGTCGTCGTCACGAATAACGGCCGCGGCGAAGTGATCTCCGGCGTTCACACCGTCCAGGTTCAAACGTCGGCGTTCCCGACTCTCGCGAACGGGACGGCGATCATCGTCGACGGCGTGACGTACTCGATCGCGCGAAAGCTCACAGAGAGCGACACGGGTTTTACGAAACTGGTCCTCGGGAGCGTCTAGTGGCGAGCAGCATACGGGAAACGATTCTCTCGGCGATCGTCGCGAACCTTGCGGCGAGCGGCGTCCCCGCGGGCGTGACGGTTCACCGCATGCGGACGCGGCCGATCGAGGACGATCAACTCCCGGCGATTTTGGTTTACAGCGAGGACGACGAGCCGATCCCGCTCGCGGGACAAACGTTCAAACCCCCGTACGTCCAGCGACAGCTCGTGATCTATCTCGAGTATCGCGCGCAAGGTTCGACGACACTGTCGCCGGACGAAGCGCTCGATCCCCTGATCGTGTGGGGGACTCAGACGATGGTCTCGAATGAAAAGTTTGTGTCGGACTCTTTCCCCGACGGGCTCGGAATGGGCGTCGTCGAAGGAAAAACCGCGTGGATGAGCAAAGAGGGCGACGCAATCGTCGCGGCCGCGTCGACACAATGGACCGTGAAATATCGGACGAGTCGCCTCGATCCGACATCGAGAACGTAAAGGAGATTTTGTCATGCCTGGAATCCAGTACCCACTAGCCCACGTCCCGATGCTCGGAAAAGGATCGATTCTTTTCGACACGCTCGACGTCAACGGAAATCTCACCGGATATTTTCCTTTCGGGAACTGTACGAAGCTCGAGCTCTCGAGCAAAGACGAGCGCGCGAACCTTTTCCAGTCCCTCAACAAATCCGCGTCGCTGATCGCGAGCGGACTCAAAAAGCGGACCGTCTCGCTCTCGATCGTCGGGACTGAGTTCAACGCGAATATGCTGGCGATCGCGATGATGTCCAGCGGACCGACGGTCCTCACGACCGCGGCCGCGACGATCACGAGCGAGGTCCTCGCTCCGGCCGGCGTTTCGAAAGCGGGAAAATACTTCGCGCTCATGAATCGAAACATCGATCCGTCAGTGACTCCGCCGGTTCTCACGAACAACGCGAACACGCTCGTCGCCGGCGAAGACTATATCCTCGTCGATCCGATCGAGGGGCTCATCTATTTCCCGACGAACACGACGGCCGACACGGTTCACTCCGTCACTTGCACATATAAAACGATCGTCGGGTCCCAAAGTCAGGTCGCCGGGGCGGTCCTTCCTCAGATCTTGGGGAGACTCCGCTTCGTTCCGGATCCGACCGACGGACAGAAACTCGGGCTCGAGGCGTGGAGAGTGAACCTCTATCCGGCCGGACAGCTCGGACTGATCGCGGACGATTACGGGAACTGGACGCTCGACGGCGAGGTCCTCGACGACACGTCGAATCACCCGCTCTCGCCGTACTACTTGCAAACGTTCTACAACTAAAAGAAACCGACGAGGACGACCCGCGGCTCTCGTCCTCGGAGGTTTTTTTAATGAAGATCTCGACGTCGCTCGCTCACGAGATCCACAACGAACTCCAGAAAGCGCTCGGTTATCTGGAGCTCGGGAGATCGGCAGAGACGACGGAAGTGATTCTCAGGATCGCGAAGCTCGTGAAAGAGCAGACGGTCGTCACGTTCGATAAATGCGAGGCGTGTGGATACACGGTCGACACACGACTCTCGAACCCCGAAACGAGAAAACAATGAAGCTCGACGGAAGGGAATTTCAGGCGATCGATAACGCCGTCACCGCAGCTCAAAACGACTACACGATCGGAAACCTCCGCGCGGCCGGCGCGCTCGAAGTCCTCGCCGGACTCAACCCCCAGAAGAGAGACGCGGACTCGATCTCAAAACCCGCGAACGATTACCTCACGCGAATTTTTCTCACCGGCCGGAAAGGTTTCATTCTCGCCGGACTTCTCACCGAGGTCGGGAAAACCTGGACGCGCGCCGAGGCGGATCGCAACGCCGCGCGCTTCGATCAGATCACGGACCTCGAGGAGATTCAGACGATGGCCGCGATCCTGTCGGAGCTCGTGATCACTTTTTTTCAACGCGCGGGGACATCCTCGCCGAGTTTCCCGAAATCTTCGACTCCGACCGTCGCGGACCGCGCCACAAACACCGCGGAGCGCGCGACCTCGGAGAGTTCGATTCACTGATCCGGGAACTCGCGGAGAACGACCCCGCGCGCTTCGACGTCGTCATGGATTGGCCGCTCCGAGATATTTTCGTCGCGTATGTGGAACGGCTGAAAGATTCAGCTCGGGACGCGTACGAGATCGATCTTCTCGTGTGGGCGATGTTCGCGGCCAGCGGATCGAAGGTTCGAAAACCGGATCCTCCGTCGATTCTCGGAGCTCCGAAGATCATGATCGGCGGATAAAAATATGGGAAGCTCTGCAGCACCGGAGATCAAAGTCAAAATCACGGGCGAGGACACCGGCGTCTCCGCGGCGATCCGCGAGCTCGGGGCCCAACTCCAGCAACTCAAACGAACTCAGGACGACGCCGCAAGCTCGGCGAAGTCGCTCGGCTCCGCGGAGGAAGGCGCCGGTCACTCGATGCGCGAAGCGCGCGAAGGCGCGCGACTACTGTCGGAGGAGACCGGCGTTCACCTAAGTCGCGGACTCGCCGGAGTCATCGCGAGATCGTCGACGCTCGGTCCCCTCTTAAACGCGGCTTTTCCGATCGCCGCGGCGATCGGGTTCGCCGAAGTGATCTCGAACGCGGCCGAAAAATTCTCGACTCTCATCGCGAACACGTTCATTTACACCGACGCGATGAAAGCGGCTTATGCGGTCCAACTGTCGGTTAACGCGGACATCGCGAAACGAGCGGAGGACAATAAAAAGCTCGCCGAGGAAGCGTCGCTCTTCGGGCTCAAAGGGAGCGCGCGGGAGATCGCGGAGATTCAAAGGAAGGGCGACGAGATCAAGAAGGTCCAGGATCAGATCACGGGGTTCGAGAATCAACGCGGATCGGCTCGCCTGGGACTTCCGAACGGACCGGGGGGCGCGACGTCGACCTTCACCGGGACCGATCAAGCGAACCTCGGCGACGCACAATCGAAGCTCACGAACCTGCAGAATCAACAATTCGGGCTCGAGCAGAAAGCGATGGCCGACAAAGACGAGGAAGATAAAACCGCGGCCGAGAAAGCGAAGACTCTCAAAGATCAGATCGACAAAGCGCGACTCGCCCAGATCGAGGCGGGGTTCGGAAACGAGCTCGCGCTTTTCAAAGCACAGCATGCGAAAGAGGATCAGGACAACGAGGCGAACTATGAGAAGGGACTCGAGTCGACCGCGTCCTATTACGACAAAAAGCGCGAGCTCGCTCTCGCCTCGTCACAGAAAGAGATCGACGCACTCACGGCCGAGCGATCGCGCGTCCTGGCCGCTCCGACGAAGGATAAGGCCGGCGAGATCGAGCAGCAAACGAAGGCCGCGGATCTCGCGAGTAAAATCGCGATCCTGAAAGTGAACTCCGAGAAAGAGCAGCAACAGCTCCAGAACGAGGGAGCGAAAAAACAGGACGAGGACAATAAAAAGGCTCTCGATTGGCAGGCGAAGATCGCCCAGGCTCAAGGGAACCGCTTCGATCAGGCGACCGAGCGGATCGCCGCGGAAGCGCTGCAGATGGCCGCGGAGCTCAAGAAAGCGGGGATCGCTCCGGACGAGGTCGACGCGATGGTCGCGAAGTTCAAAGCGGCGTCGACTCAGCAAGCGCAATTTTCCGGGATGAAACAAGGCGGGCAGGACGCGACCGCGAGTCTCGCCGCGGACGAAGAGGACATCCGGCTCAAGAATATCGCGGTCGTCGCCGAGGCGAAGATCGCCGAACTCGAGAAACAGCGGATCCCGGTCCTCCAGGGTCTCGCCGCTCAAATGAGAGCGGCCGCGATCACTCCCGATCAAGTCAAACAGGCCGACGACTATTCGCGGTCGGTCGACAAGCTCGCGGAGTCGGCGAAAAAAGCGAGCGCAAACTTCGAGTCGTTCGAGGATCAGGCGTCCTCGGCGGTCAAAGGCGACCTCACGACCTTCCTCGGCTCGACGATCGATCAAGCGAAGAGCGTCGGGGATGCGTTCAGTAAACTCGCGGAATCGGTCGTCGGCTCGATCCAGAAGATCGTCGCCGCGCTCCTCATACAAATCCTTTGGCAAAAAGCGGTCCAGTTAGTCACGGGACAGGATCAAAGCGCGGCCGGCGGGGTCGCGACCGCGGCCGCGAAGGGAGCGGCTCAAGCAGCTCCGCTAATCACCGCGGGGACGGCTCTCACAACCGGCGGAGCGGCGATCGGAACGGCCGCTATTCCGATGGGCGTGAGCGCGGCCGCTCTCCAGGCCGCGGCCGATACGCTGATAGTCGCGAACTCGACGAGCGCAGCGGCCGGAGGAAGCGCGGCCGGCGGTTTAATCACGGGCCCAGGAACGGGAACGTCAGACTCGATCCCGGCGCGACTCTCGACTGGAGAGTTCGTCATTCGCGCGGCCGCGGTCCACGACTGGGGCGTCGACACGTTCGCGAGAATGAACCGCGGACTTCACGTCCCCGGGATCCGCGGGATGTCGGTCCCCAGGTTCGCCGAGGGCGGGCTCGTACAGACCGGGACGCGCTCCGACGGCGTCGACGTGAACATCGGTCTCGATCTCGCCGAGGGACTGGTCCTCAAACATCTCTCGACAAAAAAGGCGGGGAAAGTCGTCCTCGCTCACGTCGGGAACAATCCGAGAGCGGTATCAAAAGCGATCTCGCGAGGGACTTAAACATGAGTTTTCAAATTGGAACCGCGACCGATTACGCCGACTTGCTCAATCAGCTCGACACGTTTCTCACGTCCCAGGGGATGACGCTCGCGCCGGCATTCGTCGGAACCGGGAACGGAACGATCGCCGGACTGATCGGCGGATCCGCGTCCGTCGCCGAGGTCGTGACGATCACGTTCACCGACGCGACTCACTTCGCGGTCGTCGGGTCCTCGTCCGGCGCGATCGGGACCGGGACCGTCGGAACGGCGTTCGCGTCGACGAAAATCAACTTCACGATCACGGCCGGCGGGACCGCGTTCGTCGCGACCGATGCGTTCACCGTCTCGACGACTCCTCCCTGGACCTCGCTTCGACGGACCGCGAGCGTCGAGATGATATGGCAAGCTCCCGGGAACGGGAACCTCGATCAGATCATCGTCGGCGCCAAAACCTTTTCGAACTCGAGCGGCGACTATTACAACTGGAGACTAGGCGGATTCACCGCGTTCGATTCGGCTCTCACGTTCGAGAATCAACCGAACTATCTCGGCGGGCCGGCTCAAAGCGTTCCGTCGCCGGTTCTCAATCTTTGGGACTCCTCGATCCCGTTTTGGTTTGTCGCAAACGGCCGGCGCGTGATCGTCGTCGCTCAGATCTCGACCGTGAACGTCGTCGGGTATCTCGGTTTCATGAACTGCTATTGCTCGCCTGGGTCGTTCCCTTATCCGCTCGTCGTCGGGGGCTCGATGGCGTGGGACGGCGGACTGATCTCGGGCGAGCCCGCGGTCGGATCGAACAACTGGAGATGGTCATATTCCGGAAACGAACTCCGGAATTTTTCGATCGGACTCCCGACGAGACAGGCCGACTCCGGATCTCAGCTTCGACTCCGGCTCTCGACCGGCGTGTGGCGCGGATTCGATTCGTATCCGAGCGAACTCAGTCTAGGGCGAATCTGGCCTTACGAGGACGCGGTCGGGGGCGGGATGCAAGACTGGCGACCGAACCTCGACGGCGGATATAGCGTCCTCCCGATCGTGCTCCATGAATCCGCGAGCTCAAACATTTACGGCGAGCTCGACGGCGTCGGCGCGACGACCGGATTCGCTCAAGCGGCCGGGAACACGATCACGATCGCCGGGATCTCCTGGCTCGTCGTTCAAAACGTGGAACGGACGACGAAGACCGATTACTTCGCGGTCCAACTTAGCTAAAGAGGGGTGCAGAGCTCATGGCATACCAGACGGGAACGCCGGCGTCGCCGGTCGATCTCCTCCAGAAAATAAACACGTTTCTCGCCGCGAACGGCTGGACCTCCGACAAGAACGTGGCCGACGGCTCGGGATGGGAGACTCATCTTCACAATGGCGCCGTCTACGCGCACCTATGCGCGACCGTCGGCTCGGCCGCGTTTGCGGTCCAGGCGGTCACCGGCTACGCGCTTTTTCTCTACCTCTCCGACGGATTCAACGGGTCGGCGCTTTGGAACTCGCAACCGACGAACCCCCCGTTCGCGAACGGAACCACGAACGCGGTCGGCGTCGGGATGAATCTTTCCGCGGGACCTTTTTCGGCGTACTACTTTTTCACCGACGCGTCGAATAACAATTTCGTTTGTGTGCTCGAGAAGACTCCCGGACTCTTCGAATATCTCGCTTTCGGAACGTCGCTCAAAAAGTGTGGGACCTGGACGGGGGGACCGTACTTCCTCGCGTCCTCTTGCGGCGTATTCGCCGCGAATGGGGCGCCGACACCGAACGAGGCCGGCTATAACGCGACCTCGTACTGTCCAGGAGCTCACGACGCCGATCCGCAGGGGGGAGCGGCCGCGTTTGTCCGATGCGACTCTGACTCGTTTGTCGGGAAGTGGATCCCGATCGGCGACATCACCGACCCGAACAGCGGATTCACGGGAAGGAACGGCTCGAGCTCTGTCGTCGGCTTTCAACCCCCGGCGACTTCGATCGCTCGATACGCGGTCGGACCGTATTCGGCGGGCTCGAATCCTCAACCCTTCCAGTGGATGCAAACCTCGGTCCTCGACGGCCGCGTGAACTTGCTCCCCGTTTTGTGGTGGGTCGGTCGCGACGGATCGACGGCCGACGCCGGCGGGTTCTCGCTGATCGGTTCGCTCCCGACGATTTTTTTCTCGAACGGCGTCGGGAACGGATTCGTCCCGGGGGCGATCTATACGATCGGCTCGGACAATTACATGATGTTTCCGACCTTCGCGGTCCTCAAGGTTTAGCTATGAGCGAACGCGAAAGAACTCTAGTGTTTATGCGGGTGAGATGCTCCGAGGCCTTCGACCTGGTCAGCTCGCCGGCGCGAGCAGCTCTCGCCTAGAAGCTATAGGAAAAAATGGCCGACTTCCCCGGAACCGATCTCACGAACGCCGCGCTCCTCGCGACGCCGAACGGCCGCTCGAGCAACATCGCGGCCGCGACCGCGGAGCTCACGACGTGGCCGATCTCGTTTCCCTCGACCGAGCTCGGACTCGCGCGCGGAACTCAACCGACGATCGCATTCGTTCATCACGCTCTCACCGGCGCCGTTCAAGAGCTTTTCGGGGGACAGCTCTTCGAGCGCGTGATCGTCCTCCCGCGCGTGAAGGCCCTCGGGTTCGTCCTAACGACGACTCAGTTCTCCGTCGAAGTGTGGAGCACATTCCGCAACTCTGATCAGATCCTCACCGCGATCACGATCTCCGGCGAGGGAGGTCTCGCGATCGCGGATCCATACGGAGAACCGCTCGTTTTCGGAGCTCTCGATTCCCGTATCTATCAGGCGACGGTCCCGGGCTCGGGACCCGTGACGATCGCCCAGGATGCCGTCTTTGTTTTCCCCGGGATCACCGGCGCCGATATGGAAGTCACCGGATCCAGGATCACGGTTTTCTCCGTCGCTCCCGACTGGAGCGCGGGGATTGTCGAGTCGATCTCGTTTCTCACCGACGTTTTCAAGGCCTACAGCGACAACGAACAACGCCGCGCGCTTCGACAGATCCCTCGGCGCGGGATGAAATATCGCGCGCTCGCTCTTGACGCGCGAAACGCGGCCGGGATGGAAGCTCTCATTTTCGGATGGATGAATCAACCGTACGCGGTCCCCTGGTGGCAAGATGCGACCGGACTCGCACTCGACACGCCGGCGGGATCGTACTCGATCGCGTGCAATACGGCCGATCGACAGTTCGCGGTCGGAGGGGTCGTCGTCATCCTGATCGACGAGTACACGTTCGAAGCGCTCACGATCGAGACCGTCGAGGTCGATCACGTCACGACGACTTCGGCGACTCAGTTCTCATGGTTGGCTGGACCGTCAACTCTGGTAATGCCGGCGTTTCTCGCGCGACTCGGAACGTCCGTAAAAGTCGATCGACTTTGGTCCGCGGCCGACGGGATCGATCTCGAGTTCACCGGCGAAGCACAGCAACCGGCGCCGACACCGGCGATCACGCTCCCCACGTTCGAAGGTTTCCCCGTTTTCGAAGTTATGCCGAATTGGGCGTCGGATCTCACGCGGACTTATGATCGCTCGCTCGCGATCCTCGATCCGAAGATCGGTCCGATCACGATGATCCCAAAGGGACAGACCTCGATCGCTGGACAAGAGTTCCCCTGGTATCTCGCGAATCACGCGGCCGTGACGCAGCTCCGCGCGTTTCTCCTGGGACAGTTCGGACAGCTCTCGCCCTTCTGGGTCCCGACCTGGGATCAGGACCTCGTCCTCGCGCGTGACGTCGGCGCGACCGATGGGGGGATCCTGATCGCGTCGGAGTTTTACACACAGTTTTTCTTTCCTTCGAAGGCGCGACAGTACCTCGCATTTATCCCGGTCGACGGAAGCGGGCTCGTGTTTTCGAAAGTGACGGGGTCGGTCAACAATGGCGACGGGACCGAATCGCTCACGCTCGCGAACCCGACCGGGAAACTTTTCCACGCGGCCGCGACTCAAATATCGTTTCTCACGCTCGCGCGGCTCGCGAGCGACGACAGTGAGATCGAATGGTTCTCGAACGATCTCGCACAAGCAAAACTCACGTTTAAGGAAGTACCGACCGAGGTCCCATGAGCTTCGATTCTCTCGAGAAGTCCCAGGCGTCCGGCACACCGTGGGAGATCTATCGCTTCGTCACGGCCGGAGAGAACTTTTTCCTCACGTCGGCCGACGTGAATATCTCTTACCTCGGACAAACTTATGTTTCGACGACGCTCCGACGCGATGAGATGACAGAGAACGCCGACGTCGACTCCGGCGAGATCAAGGTTTATCTTCCGACCGCGCATCCCCTCGCGCTCCTCTTCCTCCCTGGACTTCCTCCGTCGCCTGTCCAACTCACGATCTTCGCCGGTCACTACACCGACACCGAGGTCGTCGTTCTCTATAGCGGGTCGGTCGCCTCGGGAGTTTTCGTCGACGAGTGCGAGCTCACCTGTCGGTCGGACAAATACATCCTCAACCGAAAGGTCCCGAGAGAGCTCTACCAGGGGCTTTGCAATCACATCTTCGGGGATCCGGGATGCGGGATCAATCTCGCGACCTACACGACCCCGGGAGTCGTGAGCGCGATCGACTCGACCGGATCTCTGATCACGGTCCCGGCGTTCGCGGGTCTGCCGAACTCGCTGAAGGGCGGCTATTTCATCCAAGGAAATTCAACTCGCGCGATCCTCAATCAGACCGGCGCGACGATCGTCCTAATGGCTCCGATCGCGGGACTCGTCGTCGGCGCGGCGTGCTCGGCCGTCGCCGGATGCGCTCACACGTATCCCGCATGCTCGGGATTTAACAACGTTCAAAACTTCGCGGGGTTCGATCTTGTCCCGCTTATCAATCCCTTCGATGGGACGACGAGTCTCGCCTAAAAAATGTTCATCATTCTCTTACTCATCGTTCTCGTCGCGTCGACCGTCGTCACGATGCTATTGCGGAAAAACACGAACGCGACCGCGTCGTCGCTTGGCGACTTCCAATTCCCGACAGCGACCGAGGGACGCGCGATCCCGGTCGTTTTCGGGACCGTGAAGATCGGCGGAGGGAATACCGTTTGGTGGGGCGGGCTCTCGAAAATCGCCATCAAAACGAAGTCGGGGCTCTTCTCGAAGACGACCGTCGGGTTCAAATACCTGCTAAGCATTCAATACGTTCTGTCGGAAGGTCCGATCGACGAGTTCATCGCGCTCGAGTGTGACGGGAAGCAAGTCCCATTCGCGACCGACGACGGCGGGCGGGATCCGCGTCACGTGTTCGTCGATCAAAATAATTACTGGGGGGGGACACCGAACGGGCAAGGCGGGCTCCGCGGAAATATATTTTTCTACCACGGGACGCAGACTCAGAGCAGCGATCCGATCCTTTCCCTACTGCAGACCGCGACCGCGTTCCAGGAAGGCGGGACGCAACCCGTGTTCACTGGAACCGGGAACGGCGGGCTCGCGTTCGTTTCCGCGGGGCCGTCGGCCGTGAACGAGACGATCACGATCACCGCGACGAGTTCGTTCTACACACACGACAATACAAAACCTTACTACCTCGCGCGCGAGTTCTCGGTCTGGGGCTCGATCTCCGGAAACATCGGGACGGCGTACGCGAATTACGCGTTCGGCTCGACGACGATCAACTTCACGATCCAGACGGGCTCGATCGACTTCTCTCCTGGGGATTTCTGGACGATCGGGACGCTCACGGCGCGGGTCTCCCCGAACTATCGCGGGCTCTCGTACGCCGTTTTCGATTCGTTCTATCTCGGGATTTCGCCGTCGCCGCGGCCGTTTCTTTTCGTCGTTCGGCGATGTCCGGATCCGCTCTCGATGGGACCGACGATCGCGAACATCAACGGGGACGCGAACGGCGCGTTCGCGATCTATGACATCTTGACGAATGATCGATACGGGCTCGGGGTCCTCTCCGCTCGGATCGACCCGACCGCGTTCTCTTATGCGGCGACGATTCTCGCGACCGAAGGGCTCGGCGTCTCGATGCTCTTCGACTCACAGCAAACGGCCGATCAGCTCATCGGAGAGATCCTCCGTCACATCGACGGCGTTCTATATGTCGACATGGCGACGGGACTCTGGACGCTCAAGCTCGCGCGCGCCGATTACGATCCGACGACGCTCCCCGTGATCGACGTCGACGACATCGAGAAAATCCAGTTCTCGCGTCCGTCTTGGCTAGAAACCTCGAATCAGGTTTCGCTCACTTACCTCGACCGCGGGCAGGATTTCAACGCGCGAACGGTCAAGGCGGAAGACAACGGAAATATCGCAGTCACGGCCGAGGTTCGGACCGAGGCCCTCACTTTCAACGGGCTCTCGAACGGGAGTTCGGCCGCGCTCGTCGCCGCGCGATGTCTCAAGGGGTTCGTCTATCCGATCGCGAAACTCTCGCTCACCGTCAACCGCGCGGCGTGGAGTTATCGGATCGGCGGAGTGTTCCGGCTCACCTGGGTCCCGCTCGGGATCGTCGGGCAAGTTTTCCGAATCGCGAATATAGGGTACGGCGAGGTCGCGGCCGGGAAGATCACGATCGACGCGGTCGAGGACATCTTCGGGCTCAATTACACGGTTTACAATGCTCCCCCTCCGTCGGGATGGATCAATCCGCTCGGAGCTCCGACAGCTCCTCCATTCGAGCGACTCGAGGAAGTTCCGCTCGAGCTCGCGCCGACGACCGGGATCTATGCGATGACTCTCGTCGCGCGCGCCGAGGGAACCGATCACGACTATCTCGTTTATCAACCCGTGAGCGGAAGCGACACCGAGACGAACGACGTGACGGGGTTCACGCCGATCGGGATGCTCTCGGGGATGTATCGCGCGATGAC
>Ga0210393_10001601_pt1 | contig 18861 bp, 18 predicted proteins | sample IncBWC27OmetaG_FD_160068 | JGI IMG/M metagenome (GOLD analysis project Ga0210393, IMG submission 160068) | Forest soil microbial communities from Barre Woods Harvard Forest LTER site, Petersham, Massachusetts, United States - Inc-BW-C-27-O ... | reverse complement strand
GAACTGATTTTCTATACGTCTCGCCGGGTAACCGGCGAGGAAGCGTACCGGATGGGCCTTGCCAATGAATGCGTGCCGCAGGATCAGGTTCGCGAGCGCGCCATGAAGCTCGCGCAGGAAATCGCCGAGTGCTCCCCGCTCGGCCTGCTCTCGACCCGCGCCACGATGCGCGCCGGGCTTGCAGACCGCGTGCTCGCCGCCACCAACCACGAACTTGCCGAGCAGACACGGCTGCGCGCCACCGAAGACTTCAAGGAAGGTGTCAAGGCGACCGAAGAGCGCCGCGTCGCTAATTTCAAGGGGCGGTGAACTCTTTACCTTCTCCCCTTGCGGGAGAAGGTGGCCATAGGTGGCCTGCGGCCGCCGTCATTCCTTCAGGACGCCGATGCTTTGCATCGGCTATGCGAAGTCCGCGCCGGATGAGGGGTTTTCATTCGAGAATAAAGACTCCTCACCCACCTTCGCTTCGCTCAACTACCCTCTCCCAGGGGAGAGGGTAAGACAGCACTCGCGGCTTCAATGATTCTGAAACACCGGCTTGCGCTTCTCGACGAACGCTTTCGCGGCTTCCTTGTGATCGGCCGTCTCGCTGGCGCGCGAATGGTGCATGGCTTCCACGTCGAAGCAGCTTTCCAACGACAATCGCTCGGCATTGTTGATGTTGCGTTTGATATAACCGTACGTGATCGATGGCCCCTGCGCGAGCGACATCGCAAACTCGCGCGCGGCCGCGTCGATCTCCGCGTCGGGGACGACGCGCGTCACCATGCCGAGCGCCAGCGCTTCTTGCGCCGTCAATACCGGCGACAGCAAGTACAACTCGCGCGCCTTGGCGCTGCCGAGCATCTGGGTCAGGAAATAGGTCCCGCCGTAGTCACCTGACAATCCCACCTTGGCGAAGGCAGTAGTGATTTTCACGGATTGGGATGCGACGCGAAAATCGCAGGAAAGCGCGATCGACAGTCCGGCGCCGGCGGCCGCCCCGTCGAGCTGGGCCACTACCGGTTTCGACATCTCGTGCAGGATCCGCGAGACTTCCATACCGCGCCGCAAGTTCACCATCTTGTTCTCGAACGACATTGGCCCGCGGCCTTCCGCCATCGACTTGACGTCGCCACCGACACAGAAGGTGCCCCCAGCCCCCTTCAGCAGAACCGCACGGACCTCGTGATCCTCGGCCGCGCGCCGCGCCGCAGCCACGAGACCCAGTGTCATATCCGGATTGAGCGCGTTGCGCCGCTCGGGCCGGTTCATGGTGATCGTGAGCAGGCCGGATTCAAGGTTTTGCAGGACGGTTTCGTTGCTCATGGGGTAGCGCCTTTTTGTTGTTAGTTCGGCTTTCAAACCGTCATTGCGAGCAAAGCGAAGCAATCCAGGACCTACTTTAGAAAGATGGATTGCTTCGTCGCTTACGCTCCTCGCAATGACGAAGGATAGCTCGCCGCTCTTATTTCTTCACCAGCGGGCATCGCGACTCCGAGAGCGGCTGGAACGCCTCATCGCCGGGAACGGTCGTCAGCAGCTTGTAATCGTCCCAGCGGCCCTTCGATTCCTCGGGCTTCTTGACCTCGAACAAATACATGTCGTGCACCATGCGGCCATCCTCGCGAATCCGCCCCTGCTTGGCGAACATGTCGTTGATCGGGGTTTCCTTCATGATCTTCATGACAGTGGCCGCGTCGGTGGTACCGGCCGCCTTCACCGCCTTCAAATAATGCGTGACCGACGAGTAGACGCCGGCCTGCGCGGCGCCCGGCACGCGGCCCACCCGCTCCATGAAGCGCTTGGAAAAGGCGCGGGTGTCGTCATTGAGGTCCCAGTAGAAGGCTTCCGCAAGCAACAGGCCCTGCGCGGTATCGAGCCCGACGCTGTCGATATCGGTGATGAAAGCAAGCAGCGGCGAGATCTTCTGCCCGCCCTTCATGATGCCAAATTCCGCCGCCTGCTTGATCGTGTTGATGGTATCGCCGCCCGCATTGGCAAGCCCGATCACCTTGGCCTTGGAGGCCTGCGCCTGGAGCAGGTAGGAGGAGAAGTCCGACGAGTTGAGCGGATGCCTGACGTCGCCAAGCACTTTGCCGCCAGACTTCTGCACCACGTTGACCGTGTCTTTCTCGAGGTCGTGCCCGAAGGCGTAGTCGGCCGTGATGAAGAACCAGGTATCGAGGCCTCGTTTGACCGCGGCAAGCCCGGTCACATTGGCCTGCGAATAGGTGTCGAAAACATAGTGCACCGTATAAGGACCGCAGGCCTCGTTGCTGAGGCGGATCGATCCGGGACCCGAGAACATGATGATCTTGTTGCGGGCCTTGGCGATCTCGCCGGCGGCGAGCGCGGTTGCCGAGGCGGCGACGTCGTAGATCATCTCGACGCCCTGATTGTCGATCATGTCGCGGGCAATGTTGGCGGCGAGGTCGGCCTTGTTGAGATGGTCGGCCGCGATAATCTCAATCTTGCGGCCCAGCACTTCGCCGCCGAAATCCTCGGCCGCCATTTTCGCGGCCATCTCGGCGCCGGCCCCGGTGATGTCGGCATAGAGCCCGGACATATCGAGGATGCCGCCGAGCTTGAGCGGAGGTTTGCCTTGCGCGAACGCCGCGGTGACCACCGCGGCACACATCACGCCGAGAAAGCCGGCAAGAAAGCCGGAAAGAACCCGTCTCATGAAAAGCTCCCTGCCCTATCGCATTGCGGTGGACCCACAATTGCCGTTATCGCAATCATGCCGCAAGCATCCCGCAGCGGCAAGCACGGGTACGTCTGAACCATGTTCAACCAACTTCGACTGGTGACGATATCAGCGTCGGCTTTGGCGGCGATCGTAACCTTGGCTTCGGCATCGGCTGCGCCTTGCACATTTGAATTGCGGGACGAGGGCCGCGTAATGGCCGTGACCGATGCGCGCAGCTTTCGCCTGGAGGACGGGCGCGACGTGCGTCTTGCCGGGATCGAGCCTGCTTTCCCCGCCGAGACGGAGGTGGCTGCGGAGCGCCAGCGGGCGCTGACCGCCATCCTTGCCGGGCGAGACGTACGGCTGGGTGGAGAAGACGACACGCCCGACCGCTATGGCCGTCAGGCAGCCTTTGTGTGGCTATTGCCGAACGGAACGCTGGTACAGCAGGAGCTTTTGACGGAAGGCGAGGCCATCGTTTCGGCTGATGTGAACGACAAAGAATGCGCCGCGGCGCTTTTGGCCGCCGAGGCCAGCGCGCGTGAGGCTAAAAGAGGCATCTGGGCCGACCCCGCCGTCATAAAAAACACGGAAAGTCCGGGCGATATTTTGGCTGGGATTGGGCGTTTTACGCTGGTCGAGGGCAAGGTATTGTCCGTCCGGCAGGCAGGGGCAACCACCTATCTGAACTTTGGACGGAACTGGACACGGGACTTCGCTGTGACTATCCCAAGGCGGGCGCTCGCCAACCTGGCGGCCGCTGGCCTTGAGCCTAAGGCGTTGGAATACAAACGTATTCGTGTCCGGGGGGTTGTTGAGGCGCGTACCGGGCCACGGATTGAGGTGGTTCGGGCAGGACAGATTGAGCTGCTGAAATAGCTCGCCGGGACAATTAGAACAATTAGAATGGCTGCCGTGGTGGACGTGGTGGGACGTCACAGAACAAGCGTGAGTTGCCGGCCTTGGGCTTCGCCGCTGGCGCCGGCCTTTCGAAGCTCGCCAGCAGGCCGAGCAATACCTCTTTGCGAGCTGCGAAAAGCCAAAGGCGCCAGCCAATTGATAAATTCAGTGCCGCTTATCGATCTGAAGCCCCCGATACGAACTCGCCGCTTGTCGCGCGGGGGCTTCGGTTCGGCGGCACTGGTGCTGGGCGCTACACTTTTGCTTGCCGGTTGCGGTGACGTTAACCGGTTTCAGACCGCAGCGCCTTCATCGCCCGCGACCCCCGCGACCAAGCCCAAAAGTACGTTCGTCCAGAGTCCGGCCGCCGAAAAGGAACACGAGCGCATCCTGTCTACTTACGGCGGCACCTATGACGATCCGAGGCTGGAAGCACTGATCGGCAAAACCGTCGACCGGCTGGTCGCGGCCTCCGAGCGGCCCGACCAGGCCTACAAGGTGACGATCCTCAATTCAGGCGCGGTAAACGCCTTCGCACTACCGACCGGCCAACTCTACGTGACGCGCGGTCTGATCGCGCTGGCCTGCGACACGTCCGAATTGTCCTCGGTGCTGAGCCACGAAATGGCGCACGTGCTGGCCAAGCACGCCTACAGCCGAGAGGATCAGGCGCGGCAGGTGGCTGCGGCTGCCGCGACCCGTGTCGTCTCCGACGTCGGCAACGATCAGGATCCGACGGCGCTGGCGCTGGCGAAAACCAAGTTGACGATGGCGACCTTCTCGCGGCAGCAGGAATTCGATGCGGACAGAATGGGCGTCAACATCTCGGCCAATGCGCATTTCGATCCCTACGGCGCGGCGCGGTTTCTGACCGCGATGGAACGCAACGCCGAACTGAAGGCGGGCAAGTCTTCGGCCGACCCACGGGCGCAGGACTTCCTGTCCTCGCATCCGGCGACACCGGAGCGCGTCGCCAACGCCCAGAACACCGCACGGCAATATACTTCGTCCGAGACGGTCGAGCGCGACCGCGACAGCTATCTGGCCGCGATCGACAATATCGTCTACGGCGAGGACCCGAGCGAGGGCTTCGTGCGCGGGCGCAGGTTCCTGCACCCCAAGCTCGGTTTCACCTTTACGGCGCCGGAAAATTTCACGCTGGACAATACCGCGCAGGCCGTGATCGGCGTGCGCGACGGTGGGTCGCAGGCGATGCGCTTCGACGTCGTACGGGTGTCGGCCGAGCAGACGCTCGGCGACTATCTCAATTCCGGCTGGATGGAAAACGTCGACAAGGCCTCGACCGAGGACATCACCATCAACGGTTTTCCGGCGGCGTCCGCCGTTGCCAGCGGCGATCAGTGGCAGTTCAAGGTCTATGCGCTGCGCTTCGGCAGCGACGTCTACCGCTTCATCTTCGCCACCAAGCAGAAGACCACGGAAAGCGACCGCAACGCGCGGGAAACCGTCAATTCCTTCCGCCGACTATCGCTCGACGAAATCCAGACGGCGCGGCCGCTGCGCATCAAGGTGATCAACGTGCAGCCCGGCGATACCGTGGAATCGCTGTCGCATCGCATGGCCGGCGTCGATCGCCCGGCAGACCGCTTCCGCATCATCAACGGGCTCGAGGCCCACGCCCAAGTCAAGGCGCGCGACCGCGTCAAGATCGTGGTGGACTGACACCGAAGGTGTCATCTCTGATGCGCAATTGCGCATCAGAGGGCGCGACCGGGGAATATGAACATCCGTTCGCTTCGAACAACGCACCGAGGAGAAGGCCAACGTGCCGTGCGAACGTATCCCCCTCGCGGGTCCGACAGATTCTTGTCGTCCCTGCGAAAGCAGGGACCCATAACCACCGACGTTGATCGTGACGATTGTCGTCGAACGCCTTTATACAATTGAGAAGCCGCGGCGTATGGGTCCCCGCTTTCGCGGGGACGACGTGTTGATAGGTTTCGCTAGATCACGACCAACAAAAAAAGCCCGGTCTCATCGACCGGGCTTTTTTCAATTCGCTTGGATAGGAAGCTTACGCGGCTTCGTCCGCGACAGCCGCGTCGTCACCATCGGCGTCGACATCCGCCTCGCCGTCGGCCTCGGCATCGGCTTCAGCATCGGTCTCGGCCTTGGCGCCGCGACGCGGGCTCTTGGCGAGCTGGCCTTCGATTTCCTTGACCGCTTCGGTTTCCGTTACGTGCTGCACGACAGCGATTTCGCGCGACAGGCGATCGAGCGCAGCTTCGTAAAGCTGACGTTCGCTGTAGGACTGCTCGGGCTGCGATTCGGAGCGATAGAGATCGCGCACGACCTCGGCGATCGCGACGATGTCGCCCGAATTGATCTTGGCTTCGTATTCCTGAGCGCGGCGCGACCACATCGTACGCTTGACGCGGGCCCGGCCTTTCAAGGTTTCCAGCGCCTTCTTCACCAGCGCAGGCTCCGACAGCTTGCGCATACCGACATTGGCGACCTTCGCCGTCGGCACCCGCAGCGTCATCTTGTCCTTCATGAAGTTGATCACGAACAGCTCAAGCTTCGCGCCGGCGATCTCCTGCTCCTCGATGGCGAGAATCTGGCCGACGCCATGGGCCGGATACACCACGAACTCGTGGGTCTTGAAGCCCTGGCGCTGGGTCAACGGCTTCTTGTCTTCGACGCGCGGTGCGGCAGCCACCGGCTTTGCGGCAACAACCGGAGCCTTGACGGGCGCCTTGGGCGCAACGGCCTTCGGAGCGGGCTTGTGGGCAGCAGGCTTGGAAGCGGCAACCTTCGAAGCAGCGGCCTTCGAACCGGTCGCTTTCGCGGCAGTTTTTGCAGTCTTGTTTGGCATTGAGCTTCTTTTGTTTTTGGAGGACTTGGCAGCCGAAGCCTTGGTTGTTTTCCGGGAATCCTTCGCGGACGCCGGGGCACGGCCCTTGGATGCACCCCGGCTAGTGGCCGCGGCGGCTTTTCTGGAAGCCTTCGAAGTACTCTTTGTACGCGTTTTTTGTGACACAGCCTGCGCGCGGAACTGCCACGCCCCTGTTCGATGTTTTCACGGGAACCCATGGGGGCCGACAAGCTGGCTGACGGGTTCGGCTAGCTAGTGGGTCAATATAGCACATTTCCCGCAAAAATCAATGATTTATGCCCTCCCAGCGCCGCCTGGACGCGGTTTTGTCATCGAAATCATGAACAGGGTTAAGCCAACAGGCTATCCACGACCTTTATTAGGCCTGTGGAAAAGGCCGATCTGGCCCATGGAAAAGGCCGAACAAGCCTGTGGAAAAGGCGCAAAACCCACCCCTCAGCGGTCAGTCGCCAGTCCCGGCATTGGGAGAAAAATATTTCTCGAACTTGCCTTCTTTGCCCTCGAAATCCTTGGCGTCGGGCGGGGATTCCTTCTTTTGGGTAATATTTGGCCAGGATTTGGCATATTCGCTGTTCACTTCAAGCCACTTTTCGAGCCCCGGCTCGGTATCCGGCTTGATCGCGTCGGCCGGGCATTCCGGCTCGCACACGCCGCAATCGATGCACTCGTCCGGATGGATGACCAGCATGTTTTCGCCCTCGTAAAAGCAGTCGACGGGGCAGACCTCAACGCAGTCGGTATATTTGCATTTGATGCAGGCTTCAGTGACGACGTAAGTCATCCAAGGCTCCGGAACGGGTCAGTTTTTAAGTCAGATTTAAGAGGGCTGCGTAGCGCAGGAACCCCTGCGCTGCAAGGGAAGCCCTGCCTGCTGGATTGCAGATAGTCACTCCGCGCCGCCCTGCAAATCGAGATAAAGCACGCGAGCGGACGCCGCATCGCCTCGCCGCTCGGCAAATCCGATCACCTTGAGCACGCGCACCGACCGATCGAGCCCGACGGTGAGGACGTCGCCCGCTTTGATCGCGTGACCGGGCGAGGTTTCGCGCACGCCATTGATGCGCACGTGGCCCGCCTCCACGAGCGCGGCGGCACTGGTGCGGGCTTTCACCAGCCGCGCATGCCACAGCCATTTGTCGAGACGCTGGCGCTCCACGCAACACCCACGCGAGAAGGTCTTGATCTTTTTCCGCGCGCTTTCCTTAACGCGAACCGGTGCCCACCCCCGGATCAAGTCCGAGGGCATGCTTCGCTTGAAAACGCTTCTCTCTTTTGGCGCGTTTTCTTCACGCGAACCGGTCCCCACTTCGCTTGAAAACGCTATGGATCCTTGCGGCTGGCGCTCATCTGTTCCTTGAGCGCGGCGAGCTTGGCGAACGGCGAATTGGGATCGATCGGACGATCACGCTCGCGCGGGCTCGCGCTCGACGCATATTGCCGATGCGACGGACCGCTTTCCCGGCCGCCCCGGTCGCGGTCGCGTCCACCTCTGTCGCCGCGACCCTTGTCCCGGCCCTTGTCGCGTCCACCATCTTCGCGGGGCTTGCCCTTATTCCTGTCTCCGCCGTGTCCCTTGCCATCGATGCGATCGCGCGGCGGCCGGCCCTGCCTGTCATCACGCGCTTCACGTACAGGCGCGCCATCAGTTCCGGCTGCGGCCGGAACAGCGCCATCCGCCGCCGGCTGATCGGGACGAAGTTTGCTGAAATCACGGTGACGGTCGCGCCGCCCGTGCCGATGACGTTCGCGCTTGGCGCCGTCGCCTGCTTCGCTCGCTGCAGCTTCGCCTGCGGCAGCAGGCTGCGTGCCTTCGGCAGCGCGATCAGGGCGACGATGCCGATTGCGGTCATGGCGCTGCGGACGCCGCTCTTCGGACCGGCCACCGGGACGCCAGACCTCGACCAGTTCGGGCTCCGCGGGTGTTGCGGCCGCGTCGGCTACACCCGCGCCTGTTGCTTCAACAGTCGCTTCCATCGAAGCCTGCTCGACCGGCGCGTCGGCAACTGATGGCGCGGCAACGTCGGCATTGTCAGCCGTTTCCGATTTCGTCTCGGTGGCGGCGTTATCAGGCGCCGCTTCGGAAGTGTCCGCTCCTTGCGCGAAATCGATCACAGGCAGCAACGTCGATGAAGCCGCGGCCTGTTCGACGGCAGGCGCCGGCGCCTCGGTCACTTCGGTGGTCGGTGCGGCATCTGCCGCCGGTGCGGCTTCGTTGACCGCCTCCACGACAGGCTCAGCCGTCACTTCGGAAGAAATGGCCTCGGAAGAAACTGCTTCTGCAGAAGGCGTCTTGGAAGCGGTCTCCGCGGGCGCAGCGTCAGCCGCAGCCGCAGTTTCAACCGCGACCGGCTTCGGCGGCGGAGCCGGACGGCGCTCCATGCGATAACCCAGCGCGCGCAGGATCGAGGCAAAATCCTCGCCCGCCGAACCCGTCAGCGACGTCATCGCCTGCGTCACCACGAAGCTACGGCCATCGAACGCACCGGCGGGCTTTTCACCCGGCGAGGTTTCGCGCCAGGAGAGTGCGGGACGAATGAGATCGGCGAGCCGCTCCAGAATATCGACTCGAACCGCGCGCTCGCCGCATTGGCGGTAGCCCAGCACGCGATAGGCATCGCGCGGCAAGGTCTTGTCGATCGGGAAAGACGTACGGCCGCTGGCCGCCAGATGCTGCGCGCCTGACAGCACTGACAGATCGACATTGGCCTCTTTCAAGGCCCAGAGCAGCGAGGCCAGCGCACGCGCCGCGGGTTTAAGCAGCGGCGGCACGTAGATGTGATAGGCCCCGAAGCGCACGCCATACTTGCGCAGGACCGCCCGTGACGGCTGATCGAGGTCTTTCATCTCGGCCGCGATCTTCGAGCGTTCGAGCACGCCCATCGCCTCGACCAGTTGAAACGCGATGCCGCGCGCAATCCCGGTGACGTCCTCGGCCTTGGTCAGTTCGAACAGCGGCCCGAGCAGCTTTTCGATATGGGTCTTCAACCACAGATCGAGCCGCGTCTGCACCGCCTCGCGCGGCGCGCCGCTCAAGCGATCGTCCGAGATGATGCGGACGCGCGGATGCAGCGCGTCGTCGGCCGCCGTCAGACGGCCAACCGCGTCGCCGGTCCAGCGGACGGTTCCCTCCGAGGTCAGCACGAATTGATCGTCGGGCGCGGCGGCGAGTTTCTCGGCACGCGCGTCGATTTCACCGGCGAGCGCCTTTTGCGCGGTCGCCTGCAAGGCCTTGGCCTCTGAGCCGGCTTCCGCCGCATCTGGCGCAAAGGTGAAACCGTCCAGACGGCCAATCACATGGCCTTCTACGATCACTTCGCCGGTCTTGCCGATTTCCGTATTCAACATCGCGTTTTCCCGCAGGCGGCGCATCAATACACTGGTACGACGATCAACGAAACGCTCCGTAAGCCGTTCATGCAGCGCATCGGATAATTTATTTTCGACCTCGCGTGCGATCCCTTGCCAATGTTCGGGGTCGGCAAGCCAGTCCGGACGGTTGGCGACGAAGGTCCAGGTGCGGATTTGCGCAATCCGGCCCGATAATGTGTCGATATCGCCGTCCACCCGGTCCGCCTGATCGACCTGGGCGGCAAACCAAGCATCCGGGATACGCCCTTTTTGCATCAGGAATTGAAACAGGCTCGTGACAAGCTCGGCATGGGCCGCCGGCGCGATCCGGCGGTAATCCGGGATCTGGCAGGCCTCCCACAGCCGTTCCACCGCGTCCGCCCCCTCTGCCATGTCCCGGATGTCGGCATCGCGCGCGACATGATCGAGCACGCGCAGGTCTTCCGCGATCGGGGCGCGGGTCAGGACCTCGTGGCTCGGCGAGAGCGCGAGTGACACCTGAAGCGCGCCAAGCGAGGAGAAATCGAGCTTCGAATTGCGCCATTGCAGCATCCGCACGCTTTCGAACGTGTGGTTCTGCAGCGCATTGACCAGTTCCGGCTCGAACGGCGCGCAGCGGCCCGTGGTGCCGAAAGTACCATTTCGCGTGGCGCGGCCGGCTCTGCCCGCGATCTGGGCAAATTCGGCCGGGATCAGACGGCGAAATTGATAGCCGTCGTATTTGCGGTCGGACGCAAACGCCACATGGTCGACGTCGAGATTGAGGCCCATGCCGATCGCGTCGGTCGCCACGAGATAGTCGACGTCGCCGTTCTGGAACATCTCCACTTGCGCGTTTCGGGTGCGTGGCGAGAGCGATCCGAGCACCACCGCAGCGCCGCCATGCTGGCGGCGGATCAATTCGGCGATGGCGTAGACCTCGTCGGCCGAGAAAGCGACGATCGCGGTCCGCCGCTGCTGGCGGGTGATCTTGCGGTCGCCGGCGAATTCGAGCTGCGACAGCCGCGGCCGCGTCACAATGTTCGCACCAGGCAACAGCCGTTCGATGATCCCGCGCATGGTGGCGGCACCGAGCAACAAGGTCTCGTCGCGGCCACGCCGGTTGAGAATACGGTCGGTGAACACATGGCCGCGTTCGAGATCGGCCGCGATCTGGATTTCATCCACGGCGAGAAACGACACGTCGAGATCGCGCGGCATCGCCTCGACAGTCGACACCCAGAACCGCGGCCGTGGCGGCTTGATCTTCTCTTCGCCCGTGATCAGCGCGACCGATTCCGAACCGGCCCGGTCAACGATCTTGTTATAGACCTCGCGTGCGAGCAGCCGCAGCGGCAGGCCGATCACGCCGGAGGAATGCGCCAGCATGCGCTCGATGGCGAGGTGGGTCTTGCCGGTGTTGGTCGGCCCGAGCACGGCGGTGACGCCGGAACCGGGGGCCTTTCCATTGCTGGCGAACGACGGCGGAGATGACGAAAGAGCCATATTTTAAAGGTTTTCTGCGGCTTTCGGCGTTGAGCGCAATGGCGCTAAGACCAGTGGCGAGGGTTCGGACCGGCGCACTCGCCAGATGATAAAGTGTCTCACAATGCGACGCTTGTCAGGGTGAGATTTAAGCTTCGGAACGAGTCCGGAACGAATCGCGCCCGAATCGCTGACTCCTGGGATCGTCCTGCTTCGTTCACCGCAACATATCGCGCAGATAGCCTCTTGGCGCACTAGATCAAGTTTGGCGTCGGCCTTCAAGCGACGGTTTGACGACAAAAATTCCTAACGCACGAGTCGAATCAGAACCGGCCAAGAGTCAACAGGGATTCGTGTTCTCTTCGCCCTCTCTCCTTGTGGGAGACGGGAAGAGACAGCGCAGTATGGAAAATCAATTCGTCTTGGCGACGCGGGGCGGGGTTGGCGTCGTGATGAACTGGGTCGCTTCCAGCATCGCGATGCCGAGATAGGTCGGGATCACCACCCGAAACGGCACCAGGATGCGGGTACCCGCGACCGGCGCAAAGGCGATTTCCATGTTGCGAGCGGAGACGAGATATTTGATCACCGGACGATCGGGGATGTAGCCCGCGACCGGCGTGAAATAGATCGCGCAGACCACGACCGGACCCTGATAGCCCTTCTCGGCCTTCACAGTTTCCATGCGCTTGAAATCGAGTTTCAGATCGTAGCGCATGCGGCCGTCGAACACCGCAGCGCTGCCGCGGCAGGCGTCGGGCGAGAGCGGATCGGCGGTGCCGGGCACGCGCAACATCGAGCCGGTCATCGGATCGAACACGCCCTTGCGATGCGCCTCCGTCACCGGAATGCGGTCGGGATCGACCGGCGGCTCGGGCTCGATCGCGTATTCCTTGATGGTACCGTTGCTGAGCACCATGTGGATGGCTTCGGATTTTTTCGAAGTCGTGGTCGTGGCGCTGTAGTTGGTCGAGACCAGCGCGCCGTTGACGACGCGCCCCTGCGCCGAGCCGGTGCCCGAGCTACTTGAAAAGCTTTTCAGGAGCCCCGCGGTGCCGCCGACGGCGGACGCCGAGAACTGATCGTCGGAAATTTCGATGTTCCAGGCGCCTCTGCCAACGGGAATGCCGGCGAGCGTCGCCTCATATTGCGCCTCAAGCTTGCCTTGCGCGAATGCCGGCTGCGCACCTGAAACGGCAGCAACAACCAAGGCTGCCATCGCCGGGAGCAACCAACGGGGCCGCCCGGGCGACGTCCTGCACAGATCGGTCACGGAAGCGGCAGTCCTCACAATAGAGCGGGGTCTTTGTTTCATTTAGACCAAAAAATCCGGCGAACAACGCCTTCACGCGCCCTTAGGTATAACAGGAGGCCGGGCGCTGGCACAAAACCCTTTAATCCCTTCGGATATCAGCCCGGAATACGCCGTTTATGTGATAGCCAACGCGGCAAAAATGCCTGCCAAACCGGCCCTTTGGTGCCTCCAAACCTTGACGGCTTGCCGATCTGCCCCTATACGTCCGCCGCTCCTCAGGAATGGACGAGTTTTAGACCCTTGGCGCCGATCCGTATGATGCGGACGAGAGCCGGGATGGAAGAAGGTTTTTCAAAATGTCGCGGCGTTGTGAACTGACGGCCAAGGGCCCGCAGGTGGGTCACAAGGTGAGCCACTCCAATATCAAGACCAAGCGGCGCTTTCTGCCGAACCTGTGCAACGTGACCTTCATCTCCGATGCACTCGGCCGCAATGTGCGCCTGCGCGTCTCGACCAACGCGATCAAGAGCGTCGATCACAATGGCGGCCTGGACGCCTTCCTTTTGAAGGCTCGCGCCGCCAACCTCTCGCCCCGCGCTCTCGACCTGAAGCGGGCAATCGAGAAGAAAGTCGCCGCCGCGCCGGTCGCCAAAGCGAGCTGAAGCTTCAGCCAAATGTTTGAAATTGAAACGGCCGGGTCACAAGACCCGGCCGTTTTCGTTCCAGTGCAAGCGTTGAGGCCTGCCGCGAGCTATTCGGCCGGCTCGTCCGGAGCCTGCTCGTGCGGAAAAACCGAGAAGTCCTTGGACTTCTGCCCATCCGCCACTTCCGCAAATCCTTCAGCCGCCATGCCGCGCTTGAGCAGTTCCCGAATGGCCGCCGCCCGGCTCGGCATCCGCTTGGCAAAACGCCAGGTATCGACGATCCGCAATTCATCGTGGGTAAGCATGATCTGGAGCCGTTCGCCTCGATTGAGTTCGCCCATCTGACACTCCCCTTAAAAAAACTCACTCCTTCAACGCAAGAACCCCAAAATGAGTTCCTTACTATTTATACTCACTAACCTCATTTTTCTGTCTTGTCTATCAAGACGATAAAGACGTCCAATACGCCGATAACGCATTGATCTTATTATTGTTTTGTTGATTCCCGGGCCTTTGAAGCGCACAGTCAACGCCAGAGGAACCGAAAATGGCAATTTTGATCGAGCATGGCGACATCGGACTGGCCGAGGCCGACCATCGGATCGCCAACAACCTCACCAGCCTGAGTGGCGCCGTTCGCCTGCAGCGCAACGCTATTTCCAGAAGCGGCAAGACCCTTACGGCAGAGCAGGTTTGTCTTCTGCTCGACGACATCAGCGCGCGCATCGAGGTGACCGCAAAACTCCACAAGTCGCTCGCGATGGCCGGCAACGGCAACGGCGTCAATCTCGGAAATTTCCTGGAGGAAATCGCCGAGATGATTAGCACGCTCTGTCCGGAAGGACGGATGAAGTTGACCGTCGCGTGTTCCGGCGAAAATTACATCGAGCCGCGTCACGCGCTTCACGCCGGGCTGATCACCGCCGAGCTTCTCACCAACGCCGTTAAGTACGCCCATCCGACCGGCGTGTCCGTAAGCATCCAGGTCCGCTGCGAAACCAATGACGATGGCTCGTTCCTGGTCGAAGTGACGGATGACGGCGTCGGCTTCCCGGAGAATTTCGATCCCTCAACCGATGGAGGGCTAGGCTTTCAGCTGATGCGGGCGCTGGCGAAAGGGCTCAACGCCGAACTTCAATTCGAGCACGACAGTCTTGGTGTTTGCGCCCGGCTTGTGAAACCCGGGACATTTGGCGTTGCACGCACCGAAAGCACGCCAGCAGTGAAGGGAAACTAACGTGGCATCTATTCTTCCGTTTAACCGCAAAGCCGGCACCGTGTTCGACGATCGAATAACCGAGATCATGGGCGAAGCCTTCGACAGCGCATGCAAGGAGCTGCGCGATAGCGGGCAACCATCCATTGTTTACGAGGTGATCGCCAGGCGCATCATTGATGCCACGGGGACCGGCGAGCGCGATCCCGTGCGGTTGCGCAATGTTGGACTGGCCGCGCTCAATCGCCAAGGCGACGGCAAGCAGGCCGGTTAAACGCTTTGACGCGCGCTGTCCTGAAAATGAACCACGCCTGAATCGATCACGCAGTCGCGATTCTGTGACGACGCGCGATGCGATGGTTCCTTATCGATCCTTACCGATCCTTCATTGGAACTTCGTTGTAATCGGGTCTCTTGCTCATACGTATTCTTCCAACAGGGAAGGACATCATGAAGCAATCCGAAATCTTCCGCGAAAATGCCGACAACTGCGCGCATCTTGCCGAAGGCGCGGACAGTGAGCCTGTCTTCAATCGCTACAAACGCATGGAAGCCGCGTGGCGCGCACTCGCCGACGAACAGGACTGGCTCGATGGCGAAGTTTCTCCCGCGCGTATTCCAGTCGTTCACGCCGGCAACGGCCATGCGCCGGCGGGGCTGGCACAACTCGATTCAACTCACGAACGGCCCGTGAAGGCATCGCGATGAAGATTCTCGAACACTCCGAGAGCCACATCGTCAAAATGCACGACGGATCGGCCTGGCAGATCTTTCCCGGCGACATCGATCAGACGCTGACCTGGTTGCCGACGACGGAACTGCGGCTGTTCGAGATCAACGACGAGATCGCAACCCACGCGCTGATCAACACCGACGACGGCACACGGGTTCGCGTCCGTCCGCTCGGCGAGCCATGGCCGTCAACGCAAACAAAGAAAATCCTCAAGCAGGGGTGACCTTGTTGTCACCTCTCCCCTTGTGGGAGAGGCGTAGGCCGCCTTCGGCGGCCGTTCTCAGAAAATTACGCCGAAGCAAGGCTTCGGCTATGGCCGAAGTCTCCGGGAGAGGGGTCACCTTGCCGTAGAGGGACTAGAACCCCTCTCCCCAACCTTCTCCCACAAGGGGAGAGGGAGCGCACTGCCGCTGTTGTGGCATTGAAGGCTTGACGTCTTTTCCGCACGTCGACTGATTTGCCCGTCGTGCCAATGTGCCGCACACACCTTTGCTTGCGACGTCGGGCAAATCACCGGCACTTTTCCGCGCGTCTTCTGCTCTCATGAGGGGCGTTTCGCGATCGTCACTAAACGTTGGGCGGAAGATGCGGTGGACGCAGCAGGCGCACCAGACGAGTGCACATGTCGCGGACGGCGAAGCCATGTGGTCCTGACGCCTCGACGCTGGCGTCAAATCAGCGACAATGCTTTACGCATCGCGCTGGTGACAGTGACAAAAAGCCCGATCGCCGGGGAGAGCATGGAATAAGCCGTTAAAACCAGCCGCGCGGGGAATGCCGGACCGACCCGGCGTGACCGTAGTGACTAACTTGCGTGTTTATTATTTTTACACGCAAGGCTGCGGGCGCGATCGGCGCTCCGGCATTCCCTGCGCCCTCCATGAGGGGCAAGGTTTTTCATCACCCGGGCGTTTGGCGTCGCGGGGATGCGGAATTGCGCCTTCCGCCGGCAGCAGGCATGTGGTGAGATGCAAAAAAATTTCGGGAGAAAACAGTGCCCCACCACAAAAGCCCCCTGCCCTCACGCCGGCAATTTCTGAAAACCGCAGGCCTTGCGGCGGGCGTAGCCGCGGCTCCCGCGCTCAGGCCGACGCAGGTCCTGGCGGCCGGCTACCCGGAGCGGCCGATCAAGATCATCGTGCCGTTTGCGCCAGCGGGCCCGACCGACATCATGGCGCGAATCCTTGGGCAAAACCTCAGCGCGGCACTGCCCGGCCATGTGATCGTGGAAAATCGCTCCGGCGCCGGCGGCAATATCGGGATCGGATATACCGCGCACGCCGAGGCCGACGGTTACACGCTGCTCGTCACCTCGAGTGCCTATGTCGTCAATCCCAGCCTCTATGCGACGGTGCCCTACGATCCGTTCAAGGATTTCGCGCCGATTGCCGAGCTCGGCACCTCGCCAAATGCGATCATGATCGACCCAAAGCTCGGCATCAACTCGATCGCCGAGCTTTTCGCGCGCGCCAAGGCAAAGCCCGACGACTTTAACTATGCAAGCCCGGGCGCCGGCACCACACCGCATCTCTCCGGCGAATTGCTCAAGATCGTGGGCCAGGTCGAAATCACGCATGTGCCGTTTTCCGGCGCCGGGCCCGCGATCCAGGCGCTGCTTGGCGGCGTCACGCAACTGGCGGTCACGGCATTGCCGCCGGCCGTTCCCTATATCGAGTCCGGCGCGATCAAGGCGCTCGCCGTCACGGGCGCCCGGCGCTGGATCGATCTGCCAAACGTGCCGACCATGGTCGAGCTGGGTTACAAGGACTTCATTGCCGAAACCTTCCAGGCCTTCATGGCGCCGGTGAAAACGCCGCCCGAGATCGTGGCGCGGCTGTCGGCGAAATCGGTCGAGGCGTTGAAAAAGCCGGATATCGTCGAGCAGCTGCGTATCAACGGTTTCGAGGTCATCGCCAACGGCTCGGATGGCTTGCGCCGGCGTATCGAAACCGAGGTGCCGAAATGGCATGACGTCATCGCCAAGGCCGGCATCAAGCCGGTGTGATACTCAACAAAAACAAGAAAGGATCCCCGTGAAGATCGTCGACCTCAGCCGTGAGCTTCATCATCGCGCCCCGAACTATCCCGGCCATTCCGCCATCATCCACGGCACCTGGAAGACCCACGAAGAATCGTTTGCCGACGGCGGCAACGTGCACGGGCTCGCCTCGATGTATTTCGCCATGCCCGACCATGGCGGCACCCATATCGATGCGCCCTTGCATTTCGACAAGCGCGGTGAGCCCATCGACCAATATCCGCTGGAAAAATGCATCGTGCCCGGCATCTGTGTCGACCTGCGCCATATTGCGCCGCGCGCCGAGATCACGCCCGGTGACCTCGAAGCAGCGGTCGAAAAATCAGGTCATCCGGTGCCGAAGGGCGGCACGGTGCTCTTGTGCACCGGTCATCACGAGCGGACCTTTCCACGCAGGGAATATGCGACGGAAAATTCCGGTGTGAATGTGAAGGCGACCGAATGGCTCGCCCACAAGGGCGTGGTGCATTTCGGCATCGATTCGATGCGGCCGGGGCCCGAGGGCAAGGAAAACCTGCTGGTGCACAAGGCCTGCTTCGAGCTCGGCATCACCCACATCGAAAGCCTGTGCAACCTCGAGACATTGCTGGGCGCGGGTCCCTTCACGTTTATCGGCCTGCCGATGAAGTGGCGCGGCGGCACCGCATCGCCGATCCGCGCGGTGGCGGTGTTCGGGATGTCGGGCGTACTCGGGCAATGAGACGATTGCGCTTGAATCGATTCGTAGCGGCATCGGCGGTGAGCTCCCTCTCCCCTTGCGGGAGAGGGTTGGGGTGAGGGGTCTAGGTCTATCGTGAGAGTATACCCCTCACCCGAAGCCTTCGGCTTCGACCTCTCCCGCAAGGGGAGAGGTAAACGGAGCCTGCTGATCGAGCGATGATCCTAGCAAATCCATTGAAAGGCACGTCATGAAACGGGTGATGATCCTCGACGGTCCGAACCTCAATCTGCTCGGCGTGCGCGAGCCGCATATCTACGGCACGACCACGCTTGCGGAGATCAAGGCGAATTGCGAGCGCGAGGCCACCGCGCTTGGGTTTATGGTCAGCTTTCACCAGTCGAACCACGAGGGCGAACTGGTGGATTTGATTCAGTCGGCGCGAGAAAGCGCCGATGCTATCGTCATCAATCCGGGCGGCTATTCCTTCACTTCGATTGCGATCGTCGATGCGATCAGGACATTCGACGGCACGGTGCTGGAAGTGCACATCTCCAACATCCACGCCCGCGACGAGCATCACCGTCACTCGAAGATTTCCCATGCGGCGACGGGCGTCATCTGCGGGCTCGGGCCCTATGGCTATGTCGCCGCGTTGCGCGCGCTCGCGGAGATGAAAAAGAAAGCGTGATGCGTGCACTGAGCCAGGGCGCACTGAAATGAATCGAGCTAGCCCCGGTATCGGAAGTGCGCTCCCGCTCCCCGCTTGCGGGGAGAGGGTTGGGGTGAGGGGGATTGTCAGGTCCGAATTCGCGGAGAGTCCCCCTCACCCGAAGCCTTTGGCTTCGACCTCTCCCCGCAAGCGGGGAGAGGTAACCAAACTTCTACGGCGCCACCGGAAAGCCTGCCGGCAGCGCGATGCCCTTCTCGCGGGCTGCCTGGCGCAACAGATCAGGCCGGTCGGAAATGATTCCGTCGACGCCCATCTCGATCAGGCGCGCCATGTCCGCGGGCTGGTTCACGGTCCAGACCACGACCTTCAGACCCACAGCGTGGGATTCAGAGACCAGCTCCGGC
>Ga0210393_10001599_pt1 | contig 18896 bp, 19 predicted proteins | sample IncBWC27OmetaG_FD_160068 | JGI IMG/M metagenome (GOLD analysis project Ga0210393, IMG submission 160068) | Forest soil microbial communities from Barre Woods Harvard Forest LTER site, Petersham, Massachusetts, United States - Inc-BW-C-27-O ... | reverse complement strand
CATTCATTCCATGATTCACCACGATCGCCTGTTTGACCCCCACAATGACCAGAAACTCGATTATCGCCATGAGCAGGAACATGATCCCGTAGAGCACTCCGATCATCTTGGCCGTCTGGAAAATGTTGAACGATTTAATTTCATGCATCGCGCGCCCTCCCCTTTGTTTGACAGATCCAACGCACCGTTTTTTGAGACTCAGCCGGAACGAAGACTATTCAAGTACGTTCCTGATGCCTAATCCCCCAGAGCTTACTCGGAGTACAAGCACCAGTAATACTTCGGGCCATGGAGGTAGTTTGACCCTCGCCCGACATGAGCCAAAACGCGCACGACATCCTTAGGACCTTTCCCTTCTGGATACTCGATGAAGTCCACGGCGTTTCCGGTGACGTATACTTGGCTGGACTGCACCGAGGAATTGTCGCTTTTGAAGATAACCGTGAACAAGCAGTAGCCCATCCCCGACTCGCCGGCTCGGTAGATCTCGTTCGCAAAGACCGCAGGTAGTCGTGTTGGGCTATCCTCGATTGAGGCAATGTTGGAAACCAGAACCTCAGCTTTTCCGATGTCTCGCGCGGGATAGACTCCCCAAACTTTGCTGAAAGGAATCTCCGATACCAGATAGACCCGATCTAATTCGGTTCCGTCGTTTAGACATACGCGACATGGATAATACGCTATCCATCGATCACCGCTTGGCGTGATCCTAGATAGCTGCTCTGCAAGGTGTGGGGGCAGCTTCGGATACCTTGAAGGTTTTCCTGGAAGCATTCGTGCGACGTTATCAAAACGGTAACCCTCTGCCGACAACGGGCGAGGGAATCCAGGACGGAGTGAGACGGAAAAGAAACCGAATCTGACTATTCGGATTTCACGGTTGATGCTCGCGGCCGGGCCGCGACCGCAATACAGTCCGACCTACTACGGCGCCTTCGTGCTGGACCCCGACGGGCACAATATCGAGGCGGTCTGCTTCGCCAAGGGCGAATAATCTGGCTAGACGATTTTGGAGAATAGGGGCGATTCGGGAGTATGTGCTTTACGCAATATTGGTGGATGAGTTAGGGCTGTTTGTCTTAGCTTTCTTTCGGATCAGAGTCTTGCGTACGGTGCTCGATCTCGTCGGCGTAGCGGTTGAGACGTCGTTCTCGAAGCTTACGAAATGTCCAGAGGCAGCCGAATCCTACCAGGCTCCAGAATATTCCCTGCGGAGCACCCATCAAAAACCGTTTGAAGGAGAAGGGATTGTGGTCAAGATAGATCAATACGATCGCAGGTATGGAACAGAAGAGGCCAGCTGCCAAGCCGAGGAGAATGCCCTTGAACGCGGTAGGGCGGGGATTCATGGCTAGCCTTTCGGCCACCCGCAGACAGGACGCTCATTTGAAATCAGCTTCCGCACAGCTTATTCCAATTGCCCTCAAACTTCAGAACTTCATTCAGATTTCTCGGTCGATGCTCGCGGCTTAGTAGTCAGGAAGCTTGCGGATTCCTGTGTTTCCAGCACGGGGCGGAAGCCGGTGCGGGCGAGGTCGGGACGGACCACTTCGATTGGATCGCGGGTGTCATCGACATAGCCGAGGGCGTAGGCGCCGAGGCGGTAGCCCATCAGCCGCAGCAGGTCGACGGGGAGTGTGCGGGCGATATCGAGCGGCACAGACAGATATTGATTTTCTTCCTGGCGGAGCCACGAGACGTTGTAGGTGATGTTGATTCCGGTGCGGATTTCTTTCGAGCGGTTCGCGCCGCCGCCGTGATAGATGGCGCCGGTGTAGAACAGCACCGACCCTTTGCTCATCTCGGCCGGCTCGGTGTCGGCTTCGGTAAAGCGCAGCTTGTCGTCGAAATGGTTGCTGCCGGGGATGACGCGGGTGGCGCCGTTTTCCGCCGTGAAGTCGGTCATCGCCCAGATTGTGTTGCACTGGACTTCGTAGCCGCGCGGGAAGGGGAAGAAATCAAATGCCCACTGGTCGCGATGAATCGTCTGGGCCGGCTCGCCGGGGCCGATCGAAATAATCTGCGTGAGATGGAGCTGAAAGCTGGTCGCATGGCCGAGCATCTTGGCAGTGGCGCCGAGCACGACGGGATGCATCACGAGCTCGCGGGATTTTGGTGAGCGCGCGATCAGTCCGCCGGTCCTGCGCGTGCGGCGGCCACTGAAATCGTCGGGGCCCAGCGGAGTGTTCTCAGCAAAGGGACGCAGCTCGCGCGCGACCTCGTCCATCACTTCGGGACGAACGACATTGTCGACCACGACGCATCCGTCGTCGCTGAGGGCCGTGCAGATTTCGTCGGCCGAAGCCGACGCAGGCAGGTGTTTGATCATATCTTTTTCCAGTACTCGAGCCGCGCTCCTTTGTCGTGCGCAGCAATTCCAGCGATTAGTAACATAGTATCGCATCAATCGCTAAATCGGATAGGTTCTGAAGCGCGAATGGAGGAACAGCGATGGCCGATCTTATCGTCGAAAAAACCAACCACTTAGGAATTTTGAAGCTCAACCGGCCAGACCGGATGAACGCCATCAGCGTCGAGATGCTCAACGATCTCGGCGAAGCGCTGAAGGATTTCGACAGCGATCCGAAGGTGCGCGCGATCATCCTCACGGGCGAGGGCCGCGGCTTTTGCAGTGGGCTCGACCTCAAGGACACTGCGGCCGGCCGCGGTATCGGCGCAGGACTGGCGGCTCCCGGTGCGTCCCATGTCAGCACGCGCGAGCTGCCGACGGTGACGCTGCATCGAATCGACCTGCCGGTGATCTGCGCGATCAACGGCGCGGCGGCGGGCTACGGATTCGATCTCGCGCTCGGCTGCGATCTGCGGCTGATCAGCGATCGCGCCAAGCTGGTGCCCGCATTCGCCAAGCGCGGCATCGTGCCCGAAAGCGGCGGCACCTGGTACCTGCCGCGGCTGGTTGGATGGGCGAAGGCGTGCGAAATCGAATTCATCGCCGACGACATCGGGCCGGCACGCGCGGTCGAGCTCGGGCTCGCGAACAAAGTCGTCGCGCACGAAGAATTGATGGAAGAGGCGACGCGATGGGCATCGAAGATCGCGGCCAACGCGCCGCTGGCAATTCGCGCGATGAAGCGGCTGTTCCGTCATGGTCTCAGTGAGGACTTCGAATCGCACACGCATCACGTGCTGATGCAGTTGCTGGTGCTGTTCCGTTCCGGCGACTTCAAGGAAGGACTCGACGCGTTCATGGCCAAGCGCGACCCGAATTTCAGCGGGCGCTGATGGAAAGGGGCGCTGCGCGATTTTCAGAAACCGGAACCGGCTTCGCTGACGCGAAGCTGTCCGAGATCCTTCCTGCCGCTCGCGCTGCTCGCTTCGTCAGGATGACAAAATTCGATCAATCGTCGCGGCGGGGGCCGGGCTGCATGAACGCGATTGCGACGCCGTCGAGCGGGTCGACGATGCGCGCGATTTGCCCGCCCTGAATCGCCTGCTTGGGCTCGGTCGCCTGCAGGCCGTTCTCGCGCGCGACGGCGACTGCTCGCGCGATGTCGGTGCACATCAGCGCGAGTCCCCAGCATCCGGGACGTCCGCGCGTCGCCGGCCCCACGACTTCAAGCACGGTCTGCTCGAGTTTGAAGAATGCCTGCCGCGCACCGTTGCCGACTTCGCGGATTCGCTTGCATGGAACGCCGACCGCCTCGTTGGCGGCGATCGCGTCGCTGAGCACGGGAGTCATAACGACGATGTGTTCGAGATAATCGACAGTGTTGGGGTTGAGCCCGCACAGCTGCGCTAGCGACTGGCGGCGCGACTCGATATCGAGGGTGACCGGAGTGGCGGCGGTCACGACGCCCGGCAGTCCCGAGGAAAGCATCTCGGCTTTGGCGACCGGCTGCGCCAGTCCCGGAATCGCGATCGCCTTTATCGATTGGCTGCTACTCGACTCGCGCTCCTCAGAGATCAAAACACCCTTGACGCCCCAGACCCATCCGACGATGCCGCCGCGACTGTCAGCGCTGGTCGCCGCGCGCAAATGTTCGGCCAGTGGTGACCTGGATTTGGCGGAATGCAATTCGCAAAGATCGAGTTCTACCGCGCCCGCGGCTAGACGAGCGACGCGGATGCCGTCGCGATCGAAGTCATGTTCGCTGCTCGCGATGCCGAACCCGGCCCGTCGCCAGCCTTCACGCGAGGCCGACAGGTCGCTGACCGCGACGATAACTCTCTCGACACAAATTATGCTCAATGCTGAAACCTTTTTCGGAGGTTATCGTCAGACGCCTTGGGATGCCAGCGGTCACAAAATACGCCCGACTTTCTTGCTGGGGCGCTTTATTTGGGTCGTTTTAGTAGCGATAATCGACGTTCAAGCTCCTATACTTGCGTTGTAACAGGTTGTAGCATTGTATGTCGATTGTGTACCCATCGAAAAGGGGAAATGAATGACCATTTCGTGGCAAGCCTTTCAGCAGGAAGCTCTTGATTCTCTGCGCGCGCTGGTCCGGTTCGACACCACCAACCCGCCCGGAAATGAACGGATCGCCGCCGATTACATGGCGGACGCGCTCGGTGCGCACGGGATGGAATCGGTGATCCGCGAAAGCGCGCCGACCCGGGCCAACCTGATTGCGCGATATAAAGGTACGGACCCGGCCCTGGGCGCCCTGCTGCTTTCGTCGCATACCGACGTCGTTCCTGTAGAGCGTTCAGGCTGGACGCGCGAGCCGTTCAGCGGCGAAATCGCCGACGGCTGCGTGTGGGGCCGCGGCTCGATCGACATGAAATCGAAATGCGCGATGGACCTCGTGATGATGACGGCGATGAAGCGCGCGGGCGCCAAGCCGAATCGCGACGTCATTTTGGCGGCGGTCGCGGACGAGGAGGCGGGATCGGATTTCGGCGCGAAGTTCCTGGTCGAGCGGCATCCCGAATTGGTCCGCGCGGGCTACGTGCTGAACGAAGTCGGCGGCTTCACCGTTCATCTCAGGAACAAGCGCTTCTACCCGATCCAGGTAGCGGAGAAAGGTTTTGTCACGATCAAGATGAAAGTCACGGCGGCGCCGGGGCATGGATCGATGCCGCGATCAGACACGGCTATTTCGCGAATTTCCGAATTGATCACCAGGATCGTGCGGACGCCGATGCGCAAGAACGTCTCGCCGTTCATGCGCAAGACGCTCGAGGAAATGGGCGTGCCGGTCGAATCGCCGGGGCCGCTGTTTGCGCCGATGCTCTCCAACACGGTCTCGCCAACGATTCTGCGCGCGGGATACAAGGACAACGTTATTCCCGGCGAGGCGACTATAGTGCTCGACGGGCGCACGCTGCCCGGCGAAGACCCTGAGAGCTTCATGGCCGAGCTGCGGCAAATAGTCGGGCCCGAGCCGACCTTCGAGTTGCTCAAGACTGCGCCGCCGGCCGAGTCGAGTCCCGACACTCCGCTGTTCGAACTGATCAAGCATACGGTCGAGGCGGCCGACCCCGGCTCGCTCGCGATTCCATGGATGATCCCCGGCGCAACCGACAGCAAGTTCTACTCGAAGCTCGGCGCCGAATGTTACGGATTCTCGCCGGTGAAGCTCGAACCGCACATGCCGTTCGGCACGCTCTATCACGGCAACGACGAGCGACTGCCGGTTGAGGGCTTTTACTGGGGACTGAAGGTCTACGCCGAAGTGGTGCTGAAGTTCCTCGGCATCAAGTTCGACGACGTGTTCGCGTGATCAGTTAGCGGCGCTCGTTTTCATGGTGCCGGACTGCGGGGTGAACGTCACCAGCAGGCGCGGCGGGCTTTCGAGCGGCACAACTGCGAAATGCGCGATCGGCTGCATGTTGAGAGTGACGGTCGTGCCGGACGAGTCGCTCGATACTTGGCAATCCTTGAAGATCGACTTGTCAAACACGAGATGTTGTTGCAGCGCGACGTCGGGCTTGACGTCCTTGAGCACGACCGTCGCGGTCGAACCGGCGGGGTTGCTCTCGAGGTCTTTGTCGAAGCTGACGGGCCCGGTCAGTTCGAAAATCACCGACAGCGGCGGCTCGTTCGAGGACAGCCTGATCGTTTTCAGCGTCGCGGGACCTGCAGTGGGCGGCACGCCCAGCGACATCGGCGGGGCCGACGCGCTGGGGTCCGTATTCCACTCATGCAAGGTCGGCTCTTGCGCCGGCTCGCCGGTGGGCGCGGCCGGCGGCGCGGGTGCCGCGGCGGCCAACTGCTGCGTCGTTTCCGGCGGCGGTGCGTCAGCGGCGCCGCTGCTCGAAGTGATCGATTGGGACGGATTGATGGCGTCAACGTCGGCGGGAATTTCATGCGACGGCTCAGCAACCGGCGCGCTGCTGCTCGCCGTCATCAGATTCGGCGATGACCGCGACGGCGCTGCGGAGGCCACACCGGTCATCGCGCGCGCCTGCGCGTCGGCCGCGCCGGCTATGCTGCCGGTTGGCTTGGGCAATGTCGGCGCGGGCGCACGCATCATGTTAGGTCCGCCGGGTGCCTGGCTGGGAAGGTCGGGCTGCGACGGATCGGGCGCATGCAGCACAGCAGGAACATCCGACGACGTTTTGGATGCGCCGGCTCCGGCAGCGCCGTCGAGAATCGGCAGGCCGTCCGCACCGTAGGCCGTCGTGCCGCCGGCCGACGCTACCTGCGTACCGCCCATCTCGGAGCGCTGGCGCACGACCACTTTGTCCGCGTTCGAGTCATCGGGACTTCCGCCGTAGCCGGTCTCGGCGAGCACCAGTGGCAGCGGATCCTCTTCAGTATCGATTGGCTCGTGGAGCTTGGCGAGCTCGGTCTGCGCTCGCTTCGCATAACCGGAATCCGGGAAATGTTTCTTGACGGCGGCGAAAGCCTGCGCGGCCGAGTAGCGCTTGCCTTCTCTCTCGAGCGAAATTCCCAGCTCGAACAGCGCGTCGGGCGCGACCGGAGTCTCAGGATACTTCTGCAGCAACTCGGCGAATCGCGATTCAGCCGCGCGGAAGTTCGCCCGCTTGTAATAGTAGTTGCCGACGATCATCTGGTTGCGCGCGAGCATCTCGCGGCATACCAAAACCTTGTCATGCGCCAGCTCGGCGAAGTCGCCTTCCGGGAAGCGCTGTTCGAGTTCCTGGAAGCGCTTGAGCGCGGCGATGGTCTTGCCCTGGTCCTGGTCCTCGCGCCCAATCTGATCGTAGTAGCTCATCCCGATATAGTAGGTGACGAGCTCGAGGTTCTTGCTGGTCGGATGCATCCGCTGGAAATCGTCGAGCGCGCCAATCGCCTCGGCATAATCCTTCTGCTGATAGTACGCGAGGCCGATTTTCATCTCGGCATCTTCGGCGTAGGGGCTGAACGGATATTTGTCGATCACCTGCTGATAGTTCTCGATCGCGGCCTTGTACTCTTTGTTGGCGAAATTGAGCTGGCCCTGCGCGTAGTAGTCCTCGCCGGAGGGCTTCTGGCGCAGACTGCAGGCGGACGCGGGCAGCAGTACAAAAGCCACCAATATTACTAACAGGCGTTTCATTTTGTGACGCAAAAAAGGTTAGACAAGGCCGTCCGGCATTGCAATCCGCGGACGATCCGCGGAATCCACAGGATTCGACGCCAGCCGCGCCCAGCGGGCGGATTCAGTTACTTTTTGGATTCACGCGGCTTGCGGAACGAGGCTGAAAACACCGGCTTGCCCGCCGCGACGTACTTGCGCGCAAACCCGGTCCGCTCGGCGCCGGGCGCCGCCTCGACGGCGCGGATGAATCCTGCCGCGAGCATCATCGGGAAAATCTCGGCGGCGTAGTCGCGCACGTCGGTCGCAACATAGGCGATCGCGCCGGGCTCGACCGTGCGGAACAGGCCCGCTGCCAGCGTCGGCGTGAACAGGCGATGCTTGACGTGACGCTCCTTCGGCCACGGGTCGGGATAATAGATGTGGTAGGCGCTCACACTCGCGTCGGCGAGCATCAGGTTGACGAGCGTGCGCGCGTCCATCCGCACGACGCGGATGTTGTCGAGCGCGGCGCGACCGCATCGCACGGCCAGCACGCGCGTGATCGTTGCGGAAAGCTCAATCGCGATAAAGTCACGATCGGGAAATTCGGCAGCGCGCTCGATGATGAACTCGCCCTTGCCGGCGCCGATCTCGATTTCGATCGGCGCGCGGCGGCCGAACATCGCCGGCGGATCGATCGTGAAGACGTCGCCATCCGGGGTGAACAGTACGCGCTCGCCAATCGCGCGCGCCTTGGGATTGCCCCAAATCCGCGCCGCCTTTCGAAGTCTCGCCATGAGTGAGGCTGACGATAGCGGGCGGCGCCCTCTTCCGCTATCAGTCGGAACGTTTCAGGAAGGCGCGGACGCGGTCGGCGAGCGGCTTCAGGTCGGTGTTGTCGACCAGCGCGCTGGCCATGCGAACGGGGTCGCCAAAGAAAAAGCGCTCGTAGAGGACCTGGCGGCCGCCGAATGCGCTGCACGCGACCTCCCACGCCAATCGATAGAGCGCGACGCGCTCCCGGGCGTCGGCGTCCGCGGCGGCGAAGTAGTGCTCCAGGTCGGGCAGCTCGGCCGGATTTGCGAAGTCGGCCGCGGACGGCGTCGCCATCAGAGAGCTCGAGCTGTTCAGCTGGATTATCTCGACCATGCGCGGGTACAGCCGCGGGAAAAGATTACGCGCCGTGTCGAGCGGCGGTCGCGCCGGCGTGAACACGCCCCACTTATCGGCTGCGGCGTCCGCTTCGGCGGCGCGCAGGCACGCGCGCATCGTCTCGACCGTCATGATCATCTCGGTCACGCGCTCGCGCACGTGCGGTAATGACATCGCGTCGCTGGCCTCGGCGATTCGCGCGGCCAATCCCAACAGGAACTCACTCTTCGCGACATTTTTCACTGCGACCTGATGCATCATGTGCACGACGGCGCCGGTTCCCGCGTACAGCGCGTTGCATCGCGCGACGTCGCCGCACAGGAACACGCGCTCCCACGGCACCAGCACGTTGTCGAACACGACCACCGCGTCCATTTCCTCGAAGCGCGACGCCAGCGGATTGTCGAAACGGGAGCGGCCCACGTCGTACGCGTCGCGGCAGAGGAACTTCAAGCCCTTGACGTTGCACTGGATCGCGAACGACAGCGCGAATGGCTCGGCGGCCGGCTCAGCCTTCAACACGGTCGAAGGAAATACGAGCAGCTCCTCCGACAGCGGCGCGAGCGTCGCGAGCATGCGGCATCCGCTCACGACGATGCCGTCGTCGGTCTTCTCGACCAGCTTCAGCGCGAGGTCGGCGTCGGTCTGCCCGGCCCATCCTGCCGCGCGGCTCGCGCGCGGATTGACGAGCGTATGCGTCGCGCACCAATCGTGATGGCGCGCTTCCATATAGTAGTTCCAGATGTTGTCGCCGTGGCGCGGATCGCTCTCGGCAAAAAAATTGCGCGCGGCCGCCATCGCGGCGAGACTGACGTTGAGGTAATCGGGCGTTCGTCCGAGCATCCCGCAGCCGAAGTCCGCCCAGGTCTTCATCATGCGCGAGCGCTTGCGCAGGTCTTCGGCGCTTTTCGGAATGATAAACGACAGGCCGGCGCGGCCGCCGTCGTCGGTGCGAAACGTCATCGTCTCGGGATGCTCCATCTGCATGTCGTAGAGCGAGGCGACCGAGCGCGCGCAATTGGCGAACGCGGGATGGGCGGTAACGTCGCCGGCGCGCGCGCCGCCGATCCAGATTTCCGCGCCGAGCTTTTTCAACGACGAAAGGTAGTTGTTGCCCGAGCGCGCGCCCACTTCAGATGACCTCGCTCAACAGCGGCAGGCGCTTGCGGATTCGATCGGCAGCGTCGGCCGGTGCCATGTACGGCGGCCGCGCGGGGCCCATCTCGATGCCGGTCGCGACCGACGCGGTGACCTTGGTGGTGCCGAGATGGCCGAGCGTTTCCTCGCCGCCGCGCGGGAAGCATCGATTGAGGCGGCGCTGAATTTCCTCGGCACGTTTATAATCGCCGGCCTTGAAAGCCTTGAGCAGCGCGACCGCCGCGGGAACGGCGAAAATATTGATGAAGCCGCCGGCCGCGCCGAGCATGAGCCCCGCCAGCATCGCGCGAAACGTATTGTAGATGTCCGCGCGGCCGTCCACTTCGTCGTACAGCGCCTCGAGATGCTGCAGGTCGGTCAGCACTTCCTTGAACGCGACGACGCCGGGAATCGCCGCGAGCTTGCCGGCGAACTTCGGCGTGATGTTGAACTTGCTGAGCGCGGGGTTGTGGTAGATGACGACCGGCAGGTCGCCGGCCTCGGCAATCATGCCGTAATGGCGCTCGACCTCAGCCTCGCCGCATCGCCAGTAGTATGGCGGAATCACCTGCTGCGCATCGTAGCCGAGGCGCGCGGCGATTTTCGCGTAGCGCAGAGTTTCGAGCGTGGTCGCGCCCGAGGTCATCGCGACGGCGGAGAGATTCGCACGCTTGCGCGTCTCCTCGATCACGATTTCGAAGACGCGCGTGCGCTCCGCTTCGTCCAGGTGCAGAAACTCGCCGATGCTCGGCGCGGCGACGACGCCATCGGCGCCCGCCGCAATCGCCCATTGAACTTCGCGCCGCAGCGCATCTTCGTTGAGCCGGTAGTCGTCATGAAACGGCGTCACCAGCATCGCCAGTATTCCGTGTGCAAGCTTCAATGCGCACCTCCGGCGGTATCGCGCTCAGGCGGCTTCGCGCTCGGCGCCGATAAAAGACGGTTGAAAGAAAAAGATTGACTGGCCGGTGCCGATTGCGGCTTCGTATTTGCCGAACTGCTCGCCGCGCCAGCTCCACGAATCGCCGCCCATCGCGCCAGCCATCGTCAGGTAGTGCGAGAAGCGGCCTTCGGGCGAGCAATGCGCGCGGTAGTCGTCGGCGGCGGCCAGCACGGCGTCGTGGCGGCCGGCCTTGAACCATTCCATGATGCGTTCGTCGTAAAGTCGGTTCGCAGTCGATGAGATGTCTTCGGACGACGCCGACGCGCGATCGAGAATATGATCGTAGTCCCAGAACTTGTGCGACATGCCGCCCGACGCGACCAGCACAACGCGGCGATTCGATTTCCAGATAGCCTGTCCGATCGCTGCGCCGTAAGCCAAATCATTTTTGACCGACGCCGTCTGACACACGCTCACCGAGAGCACGCGGCGGCGCGCCTCGTGATTGAAATAATGCATCACGTTGAGCGTGGGATAGTGAATCGGCAAGTTGGTATGGGCCGACGCGATCGCACGAATGCCACGCTCCCGAGCCTCGGTCTCAACGCTGCGCGCTAATTCGGCGTCGCCGCGATAATCGTAGGCGAGGTCGTGGAGCATTTCGGGCAGCTCTTCGGATGTGTACACACCCGATAGGCGCTCGTGAGCATTGAGCACGTACTCCAGGGTCGAGAACCAGTGAGTATCGATTAGCAGGAAGGTGTCGAAGTCAAGATGGCGCAAGCGCTCGCGCTCGAGCTTCGGCATCGCGTCGTAAAAGGTCGTCACGTTGCGGCCCATGTAGGCGCGGCGCGCGATCGGATCGGTGATCATCAGGCGCGGCACGTGAGTAGTGAACACGGTCGCGACGACCTTACCCATCGTGGTGCTCCTCGCGATCGGCAGTGAACAATGCTGGTTCCATTTGGCTGATAGATGGAGTCTCGCGGATTCGGTGAAACATAGCAAAAGCGCGGAGACAGAAAAGAGCGCTTCCTTGACGGGGGATCGTAACGGACTTAACCTGCGATGATGCGGAGGCGGTGAAACGTGGCGGCACTACCCAACATCATTCCGATCTTCCCGTTGCCAAATCTCGTGCTGTTCCCCGGGCTGAGCGTGCCGCTGCATATTTTCGAACCGCGCTATCGCGAGATGATCGCCGACGTGGCCGACGCCCACGGCATCATCGGGATGGCGCTGTTGAAGGGCGATTGGGAAGGCGACTACCACGCCTTTCCGGATATTTTCGAAATCGGATGCGCGGGCAAAATCGGCGGGCTGGTGAAGCTGGCGGACGGGCGCTACAACCTGACGCTCGAAGGCCTCGGCGAGTTTCGGATTGCGCGCGAAATTCGCGAACGTTCCTATCGGCAGGCGGAAGTGACCTGGTGTCCGGTGCGGCCCGACGCGCTCGATTGCGACGCCGAGACGATGGACGCGCTGCGCGAGATGCTGTTCAGCTATCTGGGCGCAGCCGCGCAGGAGGCCTGGCGCACGATAGTCGAGCAGCGCGGGCTGCGCGGCGCCGAGCTGATAAATTTCCTGTGCTTTCATCTCGATATCACGCCGCTCGAGAAGCAGACGCTGCTCGGAGCACTGGCGGACAGGGTCGATTGCCTGCTCGATGTGCTGACTTTCAAGCTGGAAGAGCGCAAGCACGGACCCGCCGGGCCCAGCGGCGGTCCTGATACCGTTCAGTAGCGCAACTTCATCTAAATGACAGCCCACCGCGGGTGCCACCTTCTTGGACGGAGATGACCCTGCGTGCCTTGGGATGCATGCACGACAGATATGGCAGCGGAGCGACACTTTGCTGGCGGTTTGTGGCCAAATCGTAACGCGTGTCGCAAATGAGTCACGCGCGCTACAAGTGAAAGAAATTTCGCAAAGTGCGGAATCATTTGCGAAAAGATGTGCGATTCGATGAATTTCGCAACGGAATGCAGCCACAGTTAGCGTTCATGACGCCTTAACATGCTACTTAATTTGCATTAGGGCAGTTGCTGTGAAATTCGGCATGGTCGTTGCTTATACCTGAGTTAAGAAAGAAAACTCGGGGAACCCGACACCGATAGCTTGACTCGCGGAAGTGGGCAGGCATGGGCGGGTGAGGACAAAGACCATGGAATGGGAAAATAGCGCTCTCGGAAATCTCTTCGTGCCGGACGTTTTGACGCCTGAGCAGTTTTATGACAGCCGTCGTGACGACAGCACAATCCGCCCGGTCAAGAAGCTGATGATGGCAATTCTGGAGGACGCCCTGCGCTGCTTCCAGAATAATGCGGACGCCAAGGGCGGACCGCGCAAGCGTCTGTTCAGCGAGGCCGAGCAGTGGCTGATCGGCGAAGGCGGCGAAGGGCCGTTCTCGTTCGAGACAGTGTGCGAAACGCTGGGAATCGAGCCGCAGTTTCTGCGGCGCGGCCTGCGCGACTGGCGCAGTCAGCAGCTTGCGGGTGTGTCGACGCGGCGCTTGGCGCGGCGTTCACCGGTGGTCCGCAGTGGGCGGATTAGCGCTCCTGCGCGTCGCGACGCGAAGCGCGCGGCGACCGCCAACGCACGCTAGATAGCATCGCCGGCGCGAGATCGCGTCGGCCCAAAATTCTGCACAATAGAAAAGGCGGCGCGGCATCTCTCATGAGATGCCGCGCCGCCTGATTTTTATCCCCTCGCGCTCAGACTCGCGCCGTACGCGCCAGCAAGCTCTACGCCGTCAGGCGAATCACTGCGGGGCTGGAGCTGCGCCGGGCGCAGGAGCCTTCGAGGCCACTGCTCCGCCCGGAGGAGGAGGCACGTAGCCCTTGGGCTGCGCCTGAACCCATTGCTCGCAAGCAGGAATGTCCTGCTCCTCGAGCGATTCCTGCTCCATAATCTGCTGATCCGACCATCCGTGCGTCTTCTCCCAGTGGACACCGGGGCACTTGACGGCCAGGTTGAAATTTCTCGACGTCGACGCAACTGCAGGCGCCTGCGCAGGAGCGCCTGCCGAGCCGCCAGAAGAGCTGCCTCCTCCTTGACTCGAGCAACCGGCGACCAACAATGCCAGCCCCGTAGCCAGCGTCAAAACAATCTTCCGTTTCATGGCATCCTCCTTCAATCTAGGGACCCCTCCACTAAACCGAGCTAACATGGTTATGTCCGCCGTTCGTTTAAGCAGGGCCAAAATACACCGTTCGGAATAATTAGCAAACCCCCCTGTAATCCTCTCATAATGCCTGAAACACAGTTTGTTCACCGCGCTCCGAGCGGCGCGCGCGGCCTTCAAAACAGGCAAGTTCCAGGTGTGCGAGCGTTTCGAACGTCGCCGCCATCACGTGGAAGATCGGCCGTTCTTCGCCGCCGAAAACTTGTTGTGCGATCTCGAACGCAGTCTGCGGTGACTTGCGGGTCAGATCGAGCATTTCCGCCTCGCGATAACGATGATGCTCGATCAACTGATTGGCGCGATGACGATGGTCGTGGTAGATGCCGCCGTGGGCAGGTAATACCAGCTCGACATCGAACTTCTGCACCTTTAACTGCGACGCGATAAAATCGCCCAGGGGATTTGTTCCCGCCGCATCGGGATAAATTCCGACGTGTGGCGTAATTTTGGGCAACAGGTGATCGCCGACGATCATCACTTTTTCTTTGCGTAAATAAATTACGTTGTGACCGGGTGAATGGCCCGGCGTCCAGATCACTTCGAGCTCGCGGTCGCCAATTTTTATCACGTCATGATCGTCGATGTACTTGTCGGGTTGCGTGACCGGCGTGTACATCGATGTGCCCATCCACGCGGGGCGCATACCGGTTGGATTGAATTGCTCGATCGGAAATCCGTGCCGGGTGAAGAACGCGCGCGACTCGGGGCGGTCGTGCGGCGCCATCTTGCCGAATTCGATCATGCGGCCCGCGCGCTCGGCCTCGAGCCGATGAATGTGCGTGACCGCGTGACTGCGGCGACGAATCTCGCCGGACGCGCCGAAGTGATCGATATGATGATGCGTCGCGACGATCGCGTCGAGATCTTCGATCTTGATGCTGAGTTCCGCGAGCGCTTCCTCGAGTGCCTTGATGCTCTCGGGCGAATTCATCCCAGTGTCGACGAGCGTCCACGCGCCATGACAGTCGAGAAGATAAACGTTGATGATAGTCGGCCGCATCGGCAGCGGCAGAAATATCTCGTAGATACCTGGATGGACCTCAACTATTTTCGCCATCGACTACTCTCAGTGGCTGGTTTCGCATGACTGGAAGTCCTTGCGCTCCGCCGCTTATGCGCATGCTTGCGCTACTGCTTATTCGTGCAACTCGTCTTTGACCTGGAAGGTCACTTTCACATTGACTTTCCATCGGACCACTTTGTTGGCCTCGACGATAGCGTCGATGGCCCGCACGTGCGCGGTGTGAATACCTTTGATCGTGACGCCCGCGCGCGAGATTGCTAATTGCACGGCTTCCTCGACCGAGTTGGCCGAGATGCCCGTGAGGTCGATCGTTTTTTCAACCATGACGCTCAACCGCTCCTGGGGACGCAATCCGCGCTCGCTGGTTTGACGCTCGCGCGCACGCGGCGCTACGCTCGCCCCTGCACAGTGGTTAGCGCACGGCGAGAGGCGAGACAAGGTGAGATCGCGTAAAAGCGCTCTGCGGCGGGCTGAATGGAAGTGCGCGATTGGTCATCGCGGTAGGGAGAGTCGGTAGTTGTCAGTCAAAATCGAGTCGCCCTCGGGCGAACAGGCGCTCACCGAGTTCGTTCTTTTTCAACATCGCGTGTACGAATATCGCGCCGCGCGATGGGCGGCGATGGTCGCGGTGCAGTTACCGATCCTGATGGGTGAGGGATCGTTCGCAGACGGGCGCATGATCAAACCGTTCATGGCGCGAGTCGATGGCCATGTGATCGCGCGCGCCGTTGCGATAATCGACAGCCATTATCAACGTCACTGGAACGAGTCGCTCGGGCATATCGTGATGTTCGAGGCGATGCCGGGCACGCGCGACGCTGTAGTGCAGATGATGGATGCGGCGTCGGCGTGGCTGAAGTCCAACGGCGCGACGGCGGCGCGCGCAGGCTACGGATTGCTGGAGTTTCCATTCGTCATCGACGACTACGAAACTCTGCCGCCGGATATCGCGCGCCAGAATCCTCCGTACTATCACGCGCTGCTGAAAGACGCGGGATTCGAAACCGAGCGTGGATGGGTCGACTATAAAATCGAGGTGACGCCGGAGCTGGTCGCGCGCTATGAGAGCGCGCTCGAAGCAGGCCGGCGCGCGGGATATCAAATCGTCGCGCTGAGGGATCTGCCGGCGGGGCGGCGCATCCGCGATTTCGAATACACCTGGAACACAGCGTTCGCGCGTCATTGGGGCGCGACGCCCTTCACCACCGACGAGCTGACATTCCTGTTCGATTTTTTTGCGATGTCGGGCGCGCTCGATACGTCGGTGCTCGCGTATCGCGACGGGCAACCGGTCGGTGCGTTGATGGTGACGCCGCCGAACGCAGAAGGCGCAATTCTCAAGCCTGGGCGCAAGTTGGCGGACAACGAGAAGCTCAACTTTCTCGGCATCGGCGTGCTCGAGGCGGCGCGTGGCCGCGGCGTGAACCTCGCGATGGCGTCGTACTCGTATCTGCGCATGATCCGCGATGGCGCGAAGTTTTTGAGTTATACGCTGGTGCTCGACGACAACTGGCCGTCGCGCCGCACGGCGGAAAAACTAGGCGCCAAGGTCTGCGCGAACTACGTCACGTACCGCCGCACGTTCTGAACACTCAGGCATTCGGCGGAAACAGAATATTGTCGATCGCCTCGCGCTCAGCTTGATTCGGATCCTGCTCGACCCTGCTCTCGCGGTTGAAGACCATCGTCGCGCGCTCGGCTGCAGTGTACGGAGTCCATCGCGGAGCCTGGTCCGCATTGGGATCGCCGGTGCGTGCGAATGTAATCCAACGATCGCTCATCGAATGAGCGAGGGCCAAAACTTCCGGCTTGTCGGGCGCGAGGCGCGCGGTAAGCGGGCCAACGTTGTTGAACACAAATGGTATCTCGAGCGCGTGCGGCGATTTCATGCGCCCGCCTGCGACGGGGGTCTCCCAATCGAATCGGTACATGTACGCGGACGCGCCGCCTAAGGCAGCCTTGCGCTCCGCGATCTTTCTCGACCACGCGGCCATCGGATACTCGGTGCCGATCAGGAACATCAGCTCAGATGGACTCGCGCCGGGATTCTCCTTGCGGAAGATCTCGATCACTCGATCGGCATGCTCATCAAGCAGGCGGCCGGCGCGCCGATGGAGCCCTTCCTCGTCGAGAGAAAAAGCCTTGGCATCTCCGGCCGCGAACAGCGTCATCTCGGTGCGGTTGTAGCCGACGATTAACGGCACGCCGGCGGAAACGTCGGGCGCGTCAGGATCGAATGGATGACGGGGAAGCGTGACGCCGTCGACGACGGGCGAGAAGCCCTGGACGAATCCGGGAACGCGCGCTCCGAGTTTGATTTGGACGGCGGCCTGCGCCGCGACGATGCGTTCGACCGGAACCGACTGCGCTTCGCGGATTTGTCCGCGGCTGAGGCCGAGTTCGGCGAGCAGCATTTCGGCGACCTGGTTCGCGTGGCTCAGCTTGTTCATCTTGAGTCCCGGGCCACTCTGGACTACCGCGCGATGAAACAAATCCTTCGCCGCCGGCATCGCCATCAAGGTCGAGACTTTCTGCCCGCCGCCGGACTCGCCGAAGATCGTAACCCTGCGCGGATCGCCGCCGAACTTCGCGATGTTGCCGCGCACCCAATCCAGCGCCGCGACCAGGTCCAACATTCCAGCGTTGCGCGATTCGCTGAAGTCGTTACCGCCGATACCGGCGAAAAATGTGTAGCCCAACGCGCCCAGGCGATGGTTCACGCTGACCACGACTACGTCGCCGCGCCGCGCCAGATTGCTGCCGTCGTAGATCGGCGGCGAGCCCGAGCTCGCCTGGAAGCCACCGCCATGAAGCCAGACCATCACAGGCCGCGCACTGCTATCGTCCGCGGCCGGCGTCCACACGTTGAGCACGAGGCAGTCCTCGCTTTCGATGATACTGTCGGCGTCGCCGTACGCGGCGAATGCGCTCTTCGGATCGACCAGCCCGCGCATCGAGGAGGGATTCTGCGGCGCGCTGGGTCCGTAGCTGAAAGCGTCGCGCACGCCGGGCCAGGGCGTCGGCGCAACCGGCGGCATGAAGCGATTGCGTCCCGCGGTCGAGGCGCCGTACGGGATGCCTTTGAAGCTGCTGACGCCGTCGGCGGCGACGCCGCGCACCTTGCCGTGGATGGTTTCAACGATAGGATAGGTTTGAGCGGACGCGTCTTTGGGCGCGGATGATGCCATGGCTCGATCCTCCTCGATACTGACTATCTGTGTGCCATGTCACCGCCGCTTAGGCAAACCAATTCGCCGGGCGGACGGTCGGTGGCCTCGTTTGTAAACCGATCCGCGATGCTGTAAACGAAAACTGTAGCGCTCTCACTCACCGACCTTGTCTTCGAAGGAGGGATCTTTCGATGGCTGATTTCGATCTACACATCAAAGGTGGAACCGTCGTTGATGGCACGCGGGTGCCGCGATACCGCGCCGATGTCTGGGTTAAGGACGGCAAGATTGCGCAGGTGGGCGGCCGCTCACCCGGATTCGCGAAGAAGACCGTCGACGCCGGAGGCATGATCGTCGCGCCCGGCTTCGTCGATTTGCATACGCACTACGACGCGCAGATTCGATGGGACCCGTACTGCACGATTTCGGGATGGCATGGGGTCACGTCGGTGGTGCTTGGCAACTGCGGCTTCGGCTTCGTGCCGGTCAAGCCGGAATTCCGCGAGCGATCGATGCTGACGATGACGCGCACGGAAGCGATCCCCTACGAGTCGATGAAGGTCGGAATGAAGTGGGACTGGGAGACGATTCCGCAGTACCTCGATTCGCTCGACCGCACGGCCAAGGGCGTCAACGTGATTCAGTATCTGCCGACCTCGTCGATGCTGACCTACGTGATGGGACTCGACGCCGCCAAGACGCGGCCCGCGACGGAAGACGAACGCGCCGAGATGCGCCGATTGCTGGCCGAAGGAATGGACGCGGGGCTCGCGGGATTCTCGGTGCAGCGGCTCGGGCCGGATTCGACGCAGGCCGACTTCGACGGATCGCCGATGGTCACCGACACGATGTGCGACGAGGACATCCTGAATCTTGCGCGCGTGCTGCGCGAGCGTGACGAGGGCTGCGTGCAAAT